>Ga0206844_10159_pt1 | contig 22132 bp, 16 predicted proteins | sample Alteio_BWOrgCont_22_FD_152907 | JGI IMG/M metagenome (GOLD analysis project Ga0206844, IMG submission 152907) | Enriched cells from forest soil in Barre Woods Harvard Forest LTER site, Petersham, Massachusetts, United States -... | ecosystem: Environmental > Terrestrial > Soil > Temperate forest >...
AGCGTTAAAACGCTTGGTAATTTCTGGGATTTTTTTGTAAAAAGCATTACACGGTTCCTGTTGCCGGGTGCTGTGCTTATTGCCATAGTACTGGCATTTAACGGCACTCCTGCCAGCTACAAAGGGAAAGACACAATAATAACTATGCAGGGCGATACCACACAAGTGTCTCGTGGCCCTGCAGCGGCCATGATAGCTATTAAGCATTTGGGTACAAACGGCGGCGGATGGTTTGGTGCAAACTCTGCCCACCCGTTCGAGTGCCCTAATTATCTGACCTATATGCTTGAAATGATAGCACAGGTAGTAATTCCTATTGCATTAATATTTGCGTTGGGTTTTTATTTAAAGAAGAAAAAATTTGCCTATATAATATTTGGGGTAATGACGATAGGAATGTTTATGCTTCTTATCCCAACCCTACAGTCTGAAATACATGGCAACCCTGCTATAGCTAATATGGGTGTAAACCCAGCAAATACCGCCATGGAAGGTAAAGAAGTACGGTTTGGTGTACCTGCCACAGCCTATTGGAGCACCGTTACAACCATAATATCTACTGGTTCTGCTAATGGTGCACACGATAGTTATATGCCTATGACAACAGCCATGCAGCTTATGGCCATGATGGTGAATTGTTTTTATGGTGGTTGTGGCGCAGGCTTTATGAACTATTACATTTTCATCATTATAGCCGTATTTATTTCTGGCCTTATGGTTGGCCGCACACCCGAATTTATGGGGCATAAAGTGGAAGCTAAAGAAATGAAGATTGCTTCTATTGCGGCTTTGTTACATCCTTTCCTCATACTTTCCTTTACTGCACTGGCATCGTATGTTTTGGTTTACCATCCGGATATCCATTGGGCTTTCCAGCCGAAAAATTGGCTCGGAAACCCCGGATATCACGGCTTTTCAGAGATGCTTTACCAAAATACTTCAGTTGCGGCCAATAATGGTTCAGCAATGGGTGGACTTACGGCTAACAATATATTCTGGAATATAACTACAGGTGTTATACTTCTGTTCTCAAGGTTCATACCCATAATAGCACCTGTGGCCATTGCAGGTATTATGGCTCAAAAAAAATATATACCCGAATCGGCAGGTACACTAAAGACCGATACAGGCACATTTGGTTTAATGACTTGGGCAGTAATAATAATTATAGCAGCATTGGCATTCTTCCCTGCTTTGGCATTGGGCCCGTTAGCAGAATATTTCAGTATGAAATAACCCTATAGAATATTTGAATTATGACTAAAAGAAAGAAAAACAACTCGCTCTTCCAAAAGGAATTGGTGAACGGAGCCTTAAAGCAATCCTTCGTTAAGTTGGACCCACGGATACTCTGGCGCAACCCGGTAATGTTTACTGTAGAGATAGGTACTATAGTTATGGCATTTGTTACTGCACATGTTCTTATCAACCATGATAAGACACAAGGTTCATTTGCATATAATCTCATTATTACATTAATACTACTTGTTACTGTACTGTTTGCAAATTTTGCTGAAGCCCTTGCTGAAGCACGTGGTAAAGCACAGGCAGACTCGCTCCGTAAAACCAGAGAAGAAACCCCTGCTAAGAAATTCCTCCCTGTTGGTGATATGTATGTGGGAGAAATTCAGGTGGTAAATTCATCTACACTGCAAAAAGGCGATCTGTTTATTTGCGAAGCAGGCGATATCATTCCAATTGACGGAGAAATAATAGAAGGCCTTGCATCTATCGATGAAAGTGCCATTACAGGAGAAAGTGCCCCTGTTATTCGTGAATCAGGTGGTGATAAATCTTCAGTAACCGGTGGTACGAAGGTATTGTCAGACAAAATAAAAGTTAAGGTAACGGCATCACCCGGCGAAAGCTTTTTAGATAAAATGATTGCTCTTGTAGAAGGTGCTTCAAGGCAAAAGACTCCTAATGAAATAGCACTTACTATTTTATTGGCAGGCTTTACACTGGTGTTTATTATTGTTTGTGTTACACTCAAGCCATTTGGCGATTATGCTCAAACACCTATTAATATTGCAGCTTTCGTATCGCTTTTTGTTTGTCTTATTCCTACAACTATTGGCGGATTACTTTCGGCTATAGGCATTGCTGGTATGGACAGAGCACTGCGTGCGAATGTAATCACCAAATCAGGCAAGGCAGTTGAAACAGCTGGTGATATTGATACACTATTATTAGATAAAACCGGAACGATTACTATTGGTAACCGTAAAGCCACCCACTTTTACCCTGCACCAGGTGTTGATGATTTCTTGTTTGTTCAAAGCTGTTTAATAGCATCACTCGCTGATGAAACCCCGGAAGGTAAGTCAATAGTTGCCTTAGCAAAAGAAAAGAACGTTACTGTACCATCAAGCTTTGATGTAAATAAAGTAACGCTTATCAATTTTACTGCCGAAACACGCAGTAGTGGCATTAACCTGCCTGATGGCAAGCAAATTCGCAAAGGTGCGTTGGATGCTATTAAAAAAATGGCAATTGATGCAGGCAATACATTCCCTGAGGAAACAGGTGAAAGAGTCAAAACAATCTCATCAAATGGTGGTACACCATTAGTGGTTGCCGAAAACAAAAAAGTAATAGGTGTAATTGAACTACAGGATATTATTAAGCCCGGTATTAAAGAACGTTTTGAGCGCCTGAGGAAAATGGGAATTAAAACGGTAATGGTTACCGGCGATAACCCGCTTACTGCAAAATACATTGCAGAAAAAGCCGGAGTAGATGATTTTATTGCAGAAGCTAAGCCGGAAGATAAAATGGCATATATACGTGCCGAACAGGCCGATGGTAAGCTGGTTGCCATGATGGGCGACGGCACCAACGATGCCCCTGCTCTTGCTCAGGCCGATGTGGGCGTGGCTATGAATAGTGGTACACAAGCTGCAAAAGAGGCGGGTAATATGGTCGACCTTGATAATGACCCTACCAAGCTTATTGAAATAGTAGAAATAGGCAAACAACTGCTTATGACACGCGGAACGCTAACGACCTTTAGTATAGCTAACGACGTAGCTAAATATTTCGCCATTGTACCGGCCTTGTTTATTGTTACTATACCATCGTTAAGGGCATTAAATATTATGGGCCTTACCAGTCCTGAAACTGCAATTCTTTCTGCCGTTATTTTCAATGCCATTATTATTCCATTGCTTATTCCTCTTGCATTAAGGGGTGTGGAATACAAGCCAATTGGTGCAAGTGCCTTATTAAGGCGTAACCTGCTTATATATGGCGTAGGTGGCATTATTATACCATTTATTGGCATAAAGTTGATTGATATGGCCCTTGCTTTATTTATGTAAAAACTAATACTGAATCATTATGAAAAAATATCTTTTACCATCGCTTAGGCTCACACTTGTTTTACTGGTGTTGCTTTGTGTAATATACCCTTTATTTATTGCCGCAGTGGCTAAAATGGCACCGGGTGGCGGAGACGGAGTTACCGTTACCTATAAAGGCAAAGTTGTAGGTTATGAAAATATAGGCCAGGGCTTTAAAAGTGATAAGTATTTTCAGCCACGCCCTTCGGCTGTAGGTTACAATGCAGCAGCTTCAGGTGCCAGCAACAAGGGGCCAACTAACCCGGATTATTTAAAAAGCGTGCAAGCTGCCATTGATACATTTATGGTACACAACCCTGGCGTAAATAAAGCTGATATACCTGCTGAACTGGTAACCGCATCGGGAAGTGGTTTAGACCCCGACCTTAGCCCGGAAGGAGCAAGAATACAAGTTAAACGCATTGCTGCCTTACGCCACATTTCTGAACAAGATTTAATGAAACTGGTTGAGGAACATATTCAAGCCCCTTTGCTAGGTATACTGGGCCCTGCTAAGGTTAATGTATTGAAATTGAATATTGCTTTAGATGAAATGAAAGCAAATTAATGATAGGAAACTCATAATATATATATAACAAACAACTATGAATACAGGTAAAACAGCGTTATTGGCATTAGCGGCTATAGCGCTTACACAACAAGCTAATGCGCAAACAAAACCTACTAAGGATACGGTTAAAAAGATGGCTGATCAAACTCCTTTTGATGGCATGGATCAAACTTGGATAAATGGTAACGACAGAAGAGATTCGTCCATCTTCCATATCCCTTATTTTAGTCCTGAAATATTTGTCGACGCAAATGCTACCTACTCGTTTGCAAATCCAATAGACCACACCGTTGTAGGCTCTACAGCACTGGCCCGAGATAATGAAATGGAAATATCGCAACTGGGTTTTGGTGGCGATTTTTCATACGGCGGAGCACGTGCAAGGTTTATGACCCAATTCGGGACACGTGACGAGGTTGTTCCCCGTAATGATTATAGCCCTTACCGTGGCCAGTACGATTTGCAAGATGCTTATCGTTACATAAGTGAAGCATACGGAGGATACCATTTTAACGTATTGCATGGTATTAATGTGGATGGTGGACTTTTCATGTCTTACATCGGCCTTAATTCATACTACCAGGTTGAAAATTGGGATTACCAGGCTTCCTATACATCTGATAATACACCTTGGTTCTTCTCAGGTATTCGTACGCAGATCTTCGTTACCAATACCCTGAAAATTGAACCATGGATCATTAACGGCTGGCAGAGCTATGCTACATTTAATGATATGCCTGGCTTTGGCGGCAATATTACCTGGTGCCCAACTGAGAATTTCAAGATATTAACAAATGATTATTATGGATCTGATGCAGCGGGTATTGTAGGCAGGCATAGGTTCCATTCTGATAATAGTTTTTTAAACAGGTATTTCCACAGGGCTAAAACATCTAGCGGTATAACTCAGATGGCCTTTTCATTTACATATGATATAGGTGATGAAAAAGGCGGAGGTGTTAATGGTTTTCATGGTAGCGCTACAGATGGCCCTGCGCAGTTTTTTACCAGTGCCATGTTCTATAACAGAATATGGTTTGCACATGGCAAACTGGCTTGGTTAATAGGTGGTGGTGTTATGAATAACCCTGGCCGTTATCTAGTGCTTGAACCTACCGGTCAGGCAAGTGACTTACCTACCCCAACTGCAGTAGTATTGCCAAACGGAACGGTATTACAAACAACTACACAAACAGGTACAGCTCCATTTACACAAAACCCCGGCGATCCATTTCATGCATGGGATTTTTCAACTAATATAAGCTGGATGCCAAGTCAGAGTTTCGAGTTTAGGTTAGAGTATGTTTACCGTTATGCCAGCGTACCTTATTTTGCTGGCCCAGGTGGTGTTACATCTCCAACAGGATATACAACTACTCCAATTCCTGCCGGATGGGTACCTGACCTTTTAACACATGAAAATAGAGTTATAATGGCAATTTTGGTTAGGTTCTAAATAGCTGTAATCGTCATACCTTTGCCTTATGCCTGAGGAAAGAGAACAACACGCCGAACATTTTCTTGAACTTATCCGCAAATCAAAGCGAGGTAAGTTCAAGATATATATAGGCATGAGTGCGGGTGTAGGCAAAACCTATCGCATGCTACAGGAGACGCGTACTTTGTTAAAGAATGGTATTGATATACAATTAGGTTATATAGAGACGCATAACCGAAAAGAAACACACGATCTGTTAGAAGGGCTTCCGGTAATACCACGCCGAAAACTTTTTTATAAAGGGAAGGAACTTGAAGAAATGGATACACAAGCCATTATTAATATTCACCCGGAAGTGGTGGTGGTAGATGAGCTTGCTCATTCGAACATTGAAGGGAGCAAGCATGATAAGCGCTGGCAAGATGTGCTTGAAATATTAGATGCCGGTATAAACGTTATTAGCGCCGTTAACATTCAGCATATAGAAAGCTTAAATGAGGAGATACAAAAAATAACCGGTATTGAGGTAAGCGAACGTATTCCGGATAAGGTATTGCGGGCCGCCGATGAAGTTGTAAATATCGACCTTACAGCCGATGAGCTTATTATTCGCCTTAAGGAAGGTAAGATATATGACAGATCGAAAGTCGAAACGGCTCTTAAAAACTTCTTTCAATCTGAAAAGATATTACAACTGCGTGAACTGGCTCTGCGGGAAGTAACCTCACAGGTAGAACGGAAAATAGAAACTGAGATTCCGCGTAATGTGGCACTAAGGCCTGAGCGGTTCCTGGCTTGTGTAAGCTCTAATGCTGACGTATCGAAAATGATAATACGCAAAGCAGCACGGCTGGCTTCTTATTATAATTCAAAATGGTTTGTGTTGTATGTTCAAACCGAAAGAGAAAATTCCGACAATATTGAACTTTCGGCTCAACGGCATTTGATAAATAATTTTAAAATGGCAACTGAACTTGGCGCTGAGGTAATACAGATAAATGGTAAAAGTGTGGCGTCAGCAATTATTGAAACTGCTGAACAAAAGCAAATCACTACTATTTGTATAGGCAAGCCCCATTTCAACCTGTTGCAATTAATAATGAGTGGCGGTGTGTTCAACCAATTACTGCAAAAGCTTTCAGCCTCCGATATTGATCTTATAATCCTTTCCTGATGAAACTGCGCATTAAAACCAAATTATCACTTGGTCTTACCTTCTTCTTTATACTGCTTGTTTTAATAAGCGCAGTAGGGTTATTAGCAATTAATAAACTTGCGGATGAATCGAAGAACATACTAAAGGCGAACTACGAAAGCCTTGAATATTGTAAGAACATGCAGCAGGCCCTTGATGATTATGAGAGTAATGACCCCATTGCGCTTGATAAATTTGAAAAGAACCTGAAGGCAGAGGAAAACAACATTACTGAAGTTGGCGAACAAGATGCGACAGCAGCAGTACGAGAACAGTTTGAAAGACTGAAGAAAGCAGATTCGTTTTCGGCTACTAAGCTTGAAAAGGATATAAGAATTGATGTTTACAAAATAAACGACCTTAATACCAATGCCATAGTACGTAAGAATAACGAAACGCAACAAACGGCGGAAAAGCTTAAAATATATTTAGCTATTCTGGCAACAGTTGCATTTCTAATTTCGTTTACCATGCTCATGAATTTTCCCGGTTATATTGCTGACCCTATTAGTAAACTAACAGAAGGTATTAAGCAAATTGCCAACAGAAACTATACACAACGCATACATATTGAAAAAGGTGATGAATTTGGTGAGTTGGCCGAGGCTTTTAACCTAATGGCACATGAGCTGGATGAATACAACAATAGCAACATGGCCAAGATAATTTTTCAGAAAAAAAGAATAGATACGATCATTAACAATATGAAAGACCCTATTATAGGGCTTGATGAGAAAAAGAACATCCTTTTCGCAAACACATCCTCAACTAAAATACTGGGTATAAACGAAGCAGAGTTAATTGGTAAATATGCGCCTGATATTGCCTTGCGAAATGACCTGTTGCGTACCTTGATACACGTCGAACCAGCATCGGCACCCTTAAAGATTTATGCTGATAATAGGGAAAGTTATTTTACAAAGGAAGTATTAAAAATAACCGTTGATGAGCAACCTATCGGAGAAGTGATATTACTAAAAAACATTACCCAGTTTAAAGAACTCGATCTGGCTAAAACAAACTTTATTGCTACCGTATCACACTCTCTTAAAACACCTATTTCATCTATTAAGATGAGTTTGAAATTATTGAGCGACGAACGCGTGGGTAATACAAATACTGAGCAAAAGGAACTTATAAACCATATAAAAGAAGATAGCGAACGCTTATTGAATATTACGGGTGAACTGTTAAATATGACCCAGGTTGAAACAGGAAATATTCAACTTAATTTTAGGCCAACGAACCCCAAAGAGATCATTGATTATTCGGTTGATACTATAAGAATGCAGGCTGAACAAAAGCATGTTGCACTTGAAGTTAACTGCCCTGAAAACATAAGCAAGGTATCTATTGACCCGGAAAAGACCGTGTGGGTATTGGTCAATTTATTATCGAACGCATTAAGGTATAGCCCAGAGAATAATAAGATAGTGATCAGTGTTATTGAAAAAGATTCGTTGGTAGAATTCTCAGTGAAAGATTTTGGTATTGGTATTGAAGATAAATATAAAGACCGTTTATTCCAGCGATACTTCCAGGTGCCTGGCAGCCCAAGGAGTGGTACGGGTTTAGGCCTTGCCATATCAAAAGAGTTTATAGAAGCGCAGAATGGCAAAATAGCAGTTGAAAGTAAACTTGGTGAAGGGAGTAGGTTTTATTTTAGCTTACCCGTAACTTGATAGAACGACTAAATTTGCCAGCAATATGAAGAAGCTGGCATTCCTTATAATATTTTCTTTTTTACTTTACCCCCTATTTTCTGCTATTGGCCAAAGCCAACCCGATTATTTAGGTTTTACACATAAAGCCGAAGCCCGAAACGTAACTATAAATAACTTAAAGGTCGGCAAATGGGTAGAGTATATGGATAGCGCCGGTTATTTTACCAAAGATACTAATGCACCATTTTACTGCCTCACCATATACAGGTCGGGTAAACCCTTTGGCCGAGCCCGTGCATTTTACAAAGATGGCCGGTTGCGGCACCTGGAGCCTTTTATAGAGGGTAAGCGCAACGGTATTGCCAAAACATATTACCATAGCGGTAAGATACAGCAAGAGATACCCTATAACGATGATAAAAAGGACGGAACGGTAAAAGAATATTACGAAAGCGGTGGACTAAGCGTGGCCGTAAATTATGCTGCCGATACAAAAGATGGCCCATCTAAATACTATTACGAAAGCGGAGCTATAAAAAGTGAGGAGCCCTACTCGCACGACAAATTAGTAGGCGTTGTAAAACTATATTACGAAAACGGATCTATTGAAATGGAAATGCCCTATATAGACGGCAAAAAGAATGGAATACAAAAAGAGTATTACCCTAATGGGAAGCTAAGCATTGAAACACCTTATGTGAATGATATTATTGTAGGAACGGTAAAAGAGTATTACGACTCTGGCACTTTAAAGACTGAAACTCCTTATAGCCAAGGTGCAATTAGCGGGGCTATTAAAAGCTATGATAAGAATGGCAATGAAGTTAAGTGAGTACCCGTTATTCATTTTCATTATCACGCAACTCTCTTGTTAGCTTGGTGAAACCAATCACTTCATTTTGTTTGTTATGAAGAGCGGTAATTAAAATGCTTCCCCAAAAAGTAGCTCCGTCTTTTCTTACTCTTCTGCCAATATGCTTTGCCCTGCCTTCTTTAGCTGCCAGTGCAAGAAGGCTTTCTGGTAGTTTTGCCTGCCTGTCTAGAGGCATGTAAAACATGTTGAAGTTTTGTCCTATAATTTCTGCTTCGGTATAGCCTTTAATGAGTTGTGCTCCTTTGTTCCACTAAAGTATCGTACCATCCTTATCAAGCAAGATGATTGCTACATCCTGAATTTCCTCTATCATCACCCTATGAAGTTCCTCTAACTCTTCTAATTTTTTCGTTATCATATAAAATCACATTTAACCATTTTGCCCAAGATACCTGTTGTTTGCTCTTTAATCCGGATTATTCGTTCAGTTCTGTGTATCTATTGCTTAATGCTTGAAATACAATGTTGCCAATTTATTTAAATCAAAAAAAAAGGCTTTAACATCTCTGTTAAAACCCTTTTTTTCTGTGGGAGCTACCGGGATCGAACCGATGACCCTCTGCTTGTAAGGCAGATGCTCTGAACCAGCTGAGCTAAGCTCCCAAAATTGAGAGTGCAAATATAATATTTCTGTGTATACTCCAAGTTTTTAAGTGAAAAAGTTTTTGAAACCCACAAAACCCTTCAAAATGCAGCCACAGATTCACTGATTAAATATCCTGCATATCCAGCATCTAAAGGGGCTCTGTAACAACGGCCACGAAAGTATTTATTTCTGAATTCGTTATTCAGTATTCGATATTCGTGATTTTAGGAGAGCCTATCCACCACTATTATAGGCAATAATGTAGCGGCCATGCCTAAAATAAGGCTACCAAACACATATGCCACAAATTGTGTGGTGTAGCCTTCGCGCATAAGTGTTATACTTTGGTACGAAAAAGCTGAAAAAGTAGTATAACCACCACAAATACCGGTCGCTAAAAAACCCCTGAGTTCGGGCGATATGTTGAGTTTACCACTTAAGGCATATATAAGGCCAATGGCAAAGCAGCCGGTAACGTTCACCAATAATGTTCCATAAGGGAAGTGTGATGGGGCAAATCGCGCCTCGGTAAGATTAGTTACCAAGTAACGGAGTATGCTGCCTATGGCTCCCCCTAATCCTATTAATGCAATAGATTTCATCATTTTAATAAGTTTTTAAGGTAGGAGTTATTAGTCCGTCTCGCAATTCTACGGGATGTAAACAGTTAAAGGCAAACTCCATTGCCATCGAATACAAATGTAGTAATAATTTATAAATCATTTCTTTATACTATCCAACCACGCATCAACAGTCTGTTCAAACACTTGAGGGTATAGGTTTGTATTAAAGCCTCGGGTAGAAAACACACGGGTAAGGGCATCTTTCAGTACAAATTTCTGTTGCTGCACCCACATAGCTATTTCCAACGCTTCAAAACGCATTGCCAAGTATTCCTGCTCAGTTTGGCCCGGTGTGGGTATAAATAGTGCACGCTTCCCTCCTATTACAGCCAGATCCATAATGGTAGAATATCCTGGACGGCTTATAATAGCCTTGCTATGTTGTATCTTTTCCATTAGCGATACATTGTTCAAATGAGGTACCACATCTACATTGGCAAAAGGACTTGCTACATCGGCACTACCAGGTAAGCCTTGTACTATCAATGCTTTTATATAAGGCAATGTGCCTAATTGATTGATCACTTTCTTTTCCAGTATCCTGCGTTGTGGTTCAGGGCCAGATAATAATACCAATAGATCGTATTTCATATCCTTGGCGCTAACCGCAGCACTAAATCTCGATAGTGGCCCTATGTATTCTGCTTTAATACCTTGTGGTATAGGGTGCGATAAGTTACCTGACAGGTTGTCTTCTCCGGCATTATCAGGTATCCAGCATACATTGAATTTCTTTACAAATTCCAGCACTTTATGGCTGAATAGTTGGCTGCCAGTTTTAGCCTGTATGTTCAACTGATGCGTTATAAGTACACATGGCACTTCATCGGTATATAATCCGTAACGGTTATCTGATATTACAGCATCAATTCGTTTTTCTTTAAGTATCCTTTGCAGTTCCTTATTCTCTCGCTTAATGGCGCCCATTAACTTAGGCACCTGCAATGCCACTTTTACAGCAGCGGGCAAAAACCACGAATACTTTACATTATATCCCTTAAGCACCACATGCTCAATACCCTGAAACTGTTCTTGCAAAAGCTTAAGTTGCGGGCCGTCGCTGGCTATAACCACCTCTACTCCTTTACTGCGCAAATGTTTTATAATAGGTATGCACCGTGTGGCATGGCCTAAACCCCAGTCGAGTGGACTTACTAATATACGCACAGCACTAATTTATTTAAACGTGTAACTAATAGCATTTTCATTTCGTCTTAAGCTTGTTTTACTTTTCGGCAAGCGATATTACCAAATAAGTTCTTTACTAAATAATGGTGTTAAAAAGTTGTTTAAATGTTCGTAAAAACCTTGTGAATGTTATAATATGTTAAATTAATTTGCAAGTCGTGTATTGTATTAAAATCTTTTCATTTTTGCATATATATACTTAACGCTTACCCATGAATCTTACAATTTCGAATCTTACTAAAACGTATTCTAACGGAGTACGGGCGCTCAACGACATTTCGCTTACCATACCATCAGGTATGTTTGGTTTACTGGGCCCTAATGGCGCCGGTAAATCGTCGTTAATGCGAACCATTGCCACCCTGCAAGACCCTGACGGAGGTTCTATAATGTTAGATGGACTTGATGTATTAAAGAATAAAGAAGAAGTGCGTAAGGTATTGGGTTACCTACCCCAGGAATTTGGCGTGTACCCAAAAGTATCTGCCGAAGAAATGCTTGACCATATGGCGGTATTAAAAGGTATATCGAACAGCAAACAACGTAAAGAGACCGTTGCTGCTTTGCTTAATCAAACCAACTTATTTGAGGCCCGCAAAAGAAAACTGGGTACCTATTCGGGTGGTATGAAACAACGCTTTGGTATTGCCCAAGCATTGTTGGGTAACCCTAAACTGGTGATTGTAGATGAACCAACAGCAGGCCTTGACCCCGCTGAGCGTAACCGTTTTTTAAACCTATTGAGTGAAATTGGCGAGAACATAGTAATTATACTTTCTACCCACATTGTAGAAGATGTGAGTGACCTGTGCCGTAATATGGCTATTATATATAAAGGCAACCTGTTACTTATAGATGATCCACTGCATGCAATAGAAGTTATTAAAGGAACCATTTGGCAAAAAACCATTGAGAAGCATGAACTACCTGCTTACCAGGAAAAGTACAATGTTATTTTCTCACGCTTGTTTGCTGGCAAAACCATCATACACGTAGCTAACCCAAACAGTCCTGGCGAAGGTTTTGAACTCGTATCGCCCGATCTGCGTGATGTGTACTTTACTTCTATTCAAAACCATTTGAAAAAACAATAAGCATGTTTTCAGCTATATATTGGTTCGAAATTAAATACAGGCTTAAAACACCTGCTACGTACATATACTTTGCCATGTTCCTTGTGTTTGCCTATTTGCTGGCTATTACCGCAGGTGGTGCATTCGAAAGCGCTAACGTGTCTTTCGGTGGTGGCGGAGGAAAAGTACTCATCGATTCTCCTTTTTCGGTAGCTATGTTCACCTACCTGCTCGATTATTTGGGTATTATTATTATTGCAGCCATTGTGGCCGGCCCTGTGTACCGCGATTTTGAATACAACTCACATTCCTTATTCTTTACCAAACCTATTACTAAATGGGGTTATCTGGGTGCCAGGTTTTTAGGTTCATGTACAATTGCCATAATGGTATTGGGCGGTATTGCAATTGGCCTAATCATCGGCACCAAAATGCCTTTTGTAGATGCTGATAAAGTTGGGGCATTCCATTTGGTAAACTACCTGTACCCTTATTTACTGTTTGTAATACCTAATATGCTTTTTATAGGTATGATATTTTTTATGCTGGCTACCCTTACCCGTAATATGCTACCGGTTTACGTGGGAAGTATAGGTTTATTAATACTGCTAAGCATAGCAACCCAATTGGTAAAGACCCTCAGCAATGAATATATTGCAGCTATAATAGACCCTATGGGTGCCCGTGCAGTGGCCTATACTACGGAGTATTGGACGGTCGCACAAAAGAATACACAATTCATTCCTCTTACGGGAGTGATACTTTTAAACCGTTTGTTATGGATGGGTATTGGAGCTGTATTGTTTATGGTGCTATTTACCCGTTTCCGTTTCGATCAGTTTAGTTCCGGATTTAAACAACGGAAATTGCGCGATGTTGCAGTTAAGGCAGCCCCGGCACTTGCACGTATAGCTGTTCAACAAGATTTTTCATTCGCAACTCAATGGAGGCAATTCACCAAAACATCGTGGCTAGAACTGAAGAACATTATACGGAGCCCTTATTTTATTGCTATTGCAGCAGCGGGTATGTTGTTTATGTTCGTTGTCGGTACTGAGCTAGGAAAGCTATACGATACCAGCACCTACCCTGTTACCGGCCTAACTGTTGATGCTCTGTATGGGGTATTCATTATTTTCTTCATTATCATTATCGTTTTCTATTCTGGCGAAATGATTTGGAAAGAACGCGAACTTAAGATGAGCCAGATTATGGATGCTATGCCTGTACCTAACTGGGTAAGCTTTGCCTCACGTTTTGCAGCGCTTATTGGCATACAGATAATACTTCTGTGTATGATCATGTTCTGTGGCATTATTATTCAAACGTGCTATGGTTACTTTAATTTCGAACCAGGTGTTTACTTAAAGAGCTTGTTTGGTATACGCTTAATTGGCTTGGCGCTTACCTGTGTATTAGCGCTTACCATTCAAATAATTACTAACCAAAAGTACCTGGGCTTCTTTATTGTTATTGCCTATATGCTTTTCTCGTTATTCTTTATGGATAGCATTGGCTGGCAAAATAATCTATACCGTTATGGCGATGGCCCTGAAGTGCCATATTCGGCTATGAATGGGTTCGGACATTACTGGAAAGGGTTCCTCTGGTTCAAGTTATATTGGGTATTCTTTGCTTTAATGCTGGCTGTTATTGCCAACCTGTTTTGGGTACGTGGTATCGCCGGAAGTTTTAAAGAGCGCGTTACTGCAGCTGGTTCAAGGTTTAAAGGCACTACGAGGCTTGTGTTTATTGTTTCATTCTTATTGTTTATTGCCAGTGGAAGCTATCTCTATTACAATACGCATATACTGAATCATTACGAAACGGGTTACCAGGGCGAAAAGCAACAAGTTGAGTATGAGAAAACCTATAAGAAGTTTGCCCATATACCACAGCCGCGTATTATTGCTGTGACTATGAACGCAGATATTTATCCGCAAGAAAGGGCATTAAACTTTAGCGGCAGCTTTGTATTGCAGAATAAAACCAAGTTCCCTATCGATTCTATTCATGTGCTGATCAATACTCAAGCCCGCAAGCACGATATCAGTTTTATGCAATACCCCGATAGTCTTGTAGCTGAAGACGACATTGCTTCTAATGTTGCCATTTATAAAAAAGGTAAAACTATCAAGCCTGTCAACAGTCAGTTAGTATTGAAAGATACTGTTCAAGGGTATTACATCTATAAATTAGCGACTCCACTTAAACCCGGCGATTCATTAGTAATGAATATGGATATTCATTACGCGTCACATGGCTTTAGTAATAGCGGAAGCGCAGGTGGAGTATATTACAATGGCACATTTGTAAATAGCGAGGAGGTATTGCCTCATATTGGCTATAACCCCGATGCTGAACTTTCGGATAATATTGAACGCAAAAAGTTCAACCTACCGCACAGGAATCTGGTGGCTCCTATAACGGATACGGCTGCATTAATGAACACCATTATAACTAATGATGCCGATTGGATTCGTTACGATGCAACACTTAGTACCAGCGATGACCAGACTGCAATTACATCGGGTAACCTAATTAAAAAATGGACAAAGGACGGTCGCAGTTATTTCCATTATAATTCAGACACCAAGATACTCTGCTTCTACCCTTTCATCTCTGCCAAGTATGCCGTAAAGGAAGATCATTGGAACAATATTCGCCTGGCTATTTACTATACACCGGGGCATGAGTATAACCTTGATAAAATGATGCAGGCTTTAAAGGATGGACTTGATTACTATACCAAGAACTTCGGCCCATATCAGTTTAAAGAGGTTAAAATTGTTGAGTTCCCTTATGCAAGCTTTGCTCAAAGCTTCCCCAATACCATACCGTTCTCTGAGAACATTGGCTTTATAGCTAATGTAAATGATGATGATCCTTCAGATATTGATTACCCATATTATGTAACCGCACACGAGCTTGGCCACCAATGGTGGGCGCACCAGGTTATTGGCGGTAATGTGCAGGGTGGTACCATGCTCGATGAAACCATGGCGCAATATTCTGCCCTTATGGTGATGAAGCATAAATATGGCCCCGATAAGATGAAGAAGTTCTTACGCTACGAAATGGATATGTATTTGCGTGGACGATCGGTAGAACGTGAAAAAGAAGTACCGCTTTACCTGGTTGAAAATCAACCTTACATACATTATCGTAAAGGTAGCGTGATAATGTATTCGCTGCAAGATTATATTGGCGAATACAAATTCGACAGTGCGTTGCATAAGTATATACAAGCTGTTGGGCTCCAGAACCCGCCATATACAAACTCTCTACAGTTCTTAAAGTACATATCTGCAGCCATACCCGATTCTATGAAGTATTTGGTAAATGACTTGTTTAAGAAGATAATCCTCTTTAATAATAAGGTCAATGATGCTACCAGCCAAAAGCAAGCCGATGGTACTTACAAAGTACATATTGTTGTTGAGGCGCACAAAGTACAGGCCGACAGTAGTGGTAATGAAAAGGAAATTGCAATTAACGATTGGGTTGATGTGGCTGTATTTGGCCAACCAACCAAAAGTAATTTGAAGCCGCTTTATATGGAAAAGAGGCATATTACCAAAACGAACGAAGAGTTTGATATTACGGTAAAAGATAAGCCTTATGAAGTGGGTATTGATCCTTACAACAAGCTAATCGACCGCAATCCTGAGGATAACATTAAAGTGTTGGAAGAAAAGAAATTATAAATGTCAGTCTGTGGCTTGTCGAAGACCTTCTATGGGAACATGTTTGTTTTAAAGCCCCTTTAGAGGTTTGGGGTACTATACCTTTATTCCAATTACTAAAATATCGTCAACCTGTTCTAGTTCTTTTTTCCAGTCTTCCAGTACTTGATTGAGTTTAACCTTTTGTTCTGCAATGGGTAAACCACTAACAGCTATAAGTTGTTCTTGTAAGTGCTTCGATTTAAACTTTTTGCCTTTGGGGCCGCCAAACTGGTCGGCATAACCATCAGTAAAGGCGTATAGTACATCACCTTTTTGCAGATCAACAGAGTAATTAGTAAACGATTCAGATTGTTTAGGTGAACTACCTACGGGTATTTTATCTCCGGTTAGTTCAATCAATTGCCCATTACGGATAACTATTGGGGTGTTATATGCAGCAGCGTATTCCAGCTTTAAGCCCGACTTATCAAAGCATAACAATGCGCCATCCATTCCATCCTGCTGCCCGTCTTGCGATATATTCTCAATAAGTCTTTTACGTGTATGGTTGAATACTTCATGGGGTTGCTTAATCCCTTTCTCGGTTATTGCTTCATTCAGGAAAGATATGTTGAGTAAGCTCATAAATGCACCCGGTACACCGTGCCCAGTACTATCACATACACCTAAATAGAAACGATTATCCTTAACAGTAGCCCAATAAAAATCGCCACTTACAATATCTTTGGGTTTGTATAAAACAAAATACTCGTTCAGGTATTGTTTCAATAAAGTATCCGATGCCAATAGTGCTTTTTGAATGCGCTGTGCGTAATGTATCGAATCGAGTATTTCCTTCTGCTTCTCCTCTACCAATTCTTTTTGATGAGTAATAATGATGTTATCCTTTTTCTTTTCGCGGTAGCTACGATAGATGAAGAACGCAAGTACCAGTAACAAAAGAAAACCTCCAATAAAGAAGTCACGTATTATTACTTCTTTCTTTTTATCCTGTGCCGCAATGGCATCTTTCTTATCCTGTTCAGCCTTTTCAAGCTCTTCTTTTTGCTTGAATTCATATGTCATCTCTTTTTGAGTGAGTGACTTGTTCTTCTCCAGGTTAAACAAGCTGTCTTTTAAAGCCGTTGCCCTTTTATAGTAAAGTAATGATAATTGATACCGTCCGGTAGTATCATAAAGCTCTGAAAGAGAAGTCTCAAAATTCGATAAGGCATATTTATCACCCAGGCTATCAACCATCTTCGCGGCCCTTTTCAGGTATTCTTCAGCTTCCTTAAATTTTCCGGTTTGAGCGTATACATCACCAATGTTTCCAATATTATTGGCCTCATCATTTCTATCTCCCGATGCCCGGGCTAAACTTAATGCTCGTTGGTAACAATCAAGTGCATTGGTTAAATTATGCTGATCGGCATAAATACTACCCAGGTTGCCTAAAATATTAGCCTGTAATTGTTTATCATTAAGTTCTTCGGCAAGTTTCAATGCCTTTTGCAGTGAAGCTATTGCCTGCACGTAATGTTGATGGTTCCCATAGAGCGCCCCTATATTATCTAAATTAGTTGCTATGCCGCTTTTATCGCCAAGCTGCTCATAAATTTCTATCGACTTATTAAAATATTCAATTGTTTTAACTGTGTCTTTTTGAGCGAAGTATACCGTACCTATATTACTCAGGTCAGCTGCAATACTTGGTTTATTACCAATCTTTTCGGCTATTTTCAGGCCCCGCAGGTAATAATCTAATGCACTTGAATAATCGCCATAGTAGCCATATATAAGGCCGATATTACCAAGCGCGTTACTTTCAATTTCTGTGTCCTTTATTTCTTCCGCTATCTTCAACGACTTCCTATAGTCGTCCATGGCGGTAGTGTAATCTCCCAGGTCTATATATACGTTTCCAATGCCATTAAGATTAGTAGCAAGTAATGTTTTGTCGTTTTCTTTCTCAAGTATTTTTATCGATCGAAGTAAATACTCAACAGCCTTTGTGTAATTACCTTTGCTGTTATAGGCAATGCCAATAAAGGCCAGCGCCCTCTGCATACCATGTTCACCTGCCCTGGCAATGGCCTCTATGGAATACCCTGCAAGTTTTTCGGCTAATACTTCTGCATTGTTTCCATAAATAATTGCACTGTCAAACTTGTTCTCGTCTTCCAGTTCTTTAGAAATATCAACTAACGCTTTTACTTTGTCGGTATCACTTTTGGCAGACTTTAAAACAGTTTGTAACGAATCGAGTTTACCGGGCTTGGCATAACAAAGTGAAAAACTTAAGGCGAATAGCAAGAAACAAAAAATGGACTTGTGCCAGACCTTTATCGTTTTAGAATTGACGCTTCTTTTAACTTTCAATGGTGATGCTATGAATGTGGTTTGCAATTTAGCTTTGGCTTATTTATAGAATAACCATTTGCCCAGTTCCTTATAGGTAACTTTTTTGCCATACATAAGCAGTCCGACTCTGTAAATGCGCCCTGCAAACCATACAGCAAAGAAAATGCCACCTATTAACGATGCCATTGAAATGGCCACTTGCCACCATGGCACTCCAAATGGTATGCGTGCCATCATTGATATTGGTGATGTAAGCGGAATAACAGAGAACCAGAAGGCTAAAGTACTATGAGGGTCGCGCACTATGTTTATCATTACTATATATGACAATATTAGTGGGGCCGTAACAGGAAGCATGAACTGCTGCGTGTCTGTCTCCTGATCGACGGCTGATCCAACAGCAGCAAATAAAGCACTATAGAGCAAGTATCCCCCCAGGAAATAGAATAAGAAACAAACAATAATTAGTCCCCAGTTGGTATTCCTTAAATTAGTATCAACACTATTGAATGCCGTTACCATTTCCTGATTACGTGCCATTGGCGATTGCATGGCTTGCATATTTGCAGCAGTTTCATCTTGTGGTGTCCCCTTTTTCATGGTTTGCTCCTGAGCAAAATTATTTGGGTTTACAGCTTGCTTTTGCACATATTGCGATGCTACACTGTAAGCACCAAAGGCCAATACAATCCATAAAACAAATTGGGTAAGCCCTACCAGTCCTACTCCAATAACCTTACCCATCATAAGCTGGAAAGGCTTTACTGAAGAGATGATCACTTCCACAATACGGTTTATCTTCTCTTCCATTACACCACGCATTACCTGTACCGAGTAAAGGAATATGAAAAAATAAATTAGTATAGCGCAGCCAAATGCCAATACCAGGTTGTACTTACTGTTGGTTACTTCATTGTTCACTACATTCTTAACATCAATGCTGGTCTTAACCTTATCTATTAAAGTTTGATCGAGGTTTTCAGCCTTCATTTTCGAACGCTCCAGAATGTTGTTCATCTGAAACTGTATGGCAGAAATAACCACATCACCCGGATCGGCCTTTGAATAAAGGGTTATCTGTTGTACATTCTGAAACGGAGGCACATACATTACTGTAACCTTAGCCGAGTCCATAAATATTTTACGAACCTCATCTATTTTAAAATTGCAATAGCCAAAGTCGTAATTAACAGTAGCCGAATTGGTAAGCGAGCCACAGAAAGAATGGGTTTCATCCACTACTACTACTTTATGGTTCTGGTTTTCGGTGTTAGCCAGTGCCGTTGGAATAAGTATGATGAGCGAAAACAACAAAGGGGTAAGTAATGTCATTACGATGAAAGACTTTTTACGAACCCTGGTAGTGTATTCTCTTTTTATAATTAATCCAATCTTACTCATTGTGCAGATGTTGTTAAGTTATTGCCTTTAACCGCTGATATAAATATTTCGTCCATAGATGGAAGTACTTCTGAAAAGCCTGTAACCATACAGGCCGGTATAGCAGTCTTCAAAAGATCATTCGAAATAGAATCTTGTGATATTTTAACGCGAGCCACATTAGCATTTGCTTGCGGATCTAATGAAATAAGATCGTATTTACCCTGAACGGCATTCTTAAATGAGTCAGCCTCACCTTTAAATACAACCTCCCAAATGTGAGATTTGTATTTATGCCTTAATCCGTCTACAGGGCCTTCTAATATAGCCTTGGCATTATTAATAAGGGTTATGTTGTGGCACATTTCCTCAACCGATGCCATATTGTGTGTCGATAAAATAACAGTGGTGCCTTGTTTGCTCATGCGCAATAATTCAGTGCGTATCAACTCTGCATTTATAGGGTCAAAACCACTAAAGGGTTCATCTAATATCAATAGCTTAGGTTGGTGCAATACGGTAACAATAAACTGCACCTTTTGCGCCATACCTTTCGATAGTTCCTCTACTTTTTTATCCCACCATGCGCCAATTTCGAACTTGGTGAACCATTCACGCAGTTTTTGTTTGGCATCCTGTTCTTTTAAGCCTTTAAGCTGGGCAAGATATAAAGCCTGCTCGCCTACCTTCATTTTTTTGTAAAGGCCGCGTTCTTCAGGTAAATAGCCTATTTGTTCAATATGCTTGGGTGCAAGCTTTTCGCCATTAAACAATACCTCGCCGCTATCGGGCCCGGTAATTTGGTTAATGATACGTATTAATGATGTTTTGCCGGCTCCGTTGGGGCCCAGCAAGCCATATATAGTGCCTTCAGGCACATTGATGGTTACATCGTTAAGGGCGGTATGTTTATCATAGCGCTTAACAATGTTTTTTGCCGTAAGAAGATTGGACATGTTTCTAATTATTCGTTCATTCTTATTATTTACGGAACTCATGAGGGCTCCGCCATTTTAAATGCTAAATTTTAAATTCTTAATGACAAATTCAACACTCAAAATTAAGAATTCAACATTACTCGAAGATCTCTTTTATACGCTCGAAGAAACTTTTATCTTTTTTACCCGGGTTTGGAGTAAAGCTTTGCGATTTACGCATATTCTCCATCACCTTCTTTTCCTCTGACGATAAGTGCTGTGGTGTCCATACATTAACGTTCACCAATATATCTCCTTTACCATATTGGTTAAGGCGTGGTAATCCCTTTCCTTTTAAGCGTAAAATTGTGCCACTTTGTGTTCCGGCATCTATTTTAACCTTGGCTTTACCATCTAATGTTGGTACTTCAATATTGGTACCTAAGGCAGCATCAGCTATGTTCAGGTAATGATCGTAGTATAAGTTAACGCCGTTACGTTTCAGTTGTTCGTCTTCTACCTCTTCAATAAGTATAATAAGGTCGCCAGCAATACCTCCGTGCGGAGCAGCATTGCCTTGGCCGCTTACCGACAGCTGCATGCCGTCTTCAACACCCGCTGGTATAGTTACGGTTATTACATCTTCTCCATTCGTAATTCCTTGTCCGTGGCAGTGCTTACACTTGTTTATAATTATCTTTCCTTCGCCATGGCATGTAGGACAAGGCGCTGTGGTTTGCATTTGTCCTATAAAAGTACGTTGCACACGTGTTACATAGCCCGAACCATGACAAGTGTTACAGGTATTAAAGCCCGAGCCTTTTTCAGCCCCGCTTCCCTTACACTCTTTACACGAAAGCTGTTTGTTTACTTTAATCTTCTTTTCGGCACCCTTTGCAATTTCGTGAAGGGTTAGTTTAAGCTTAATACGTAGGTTGGTGCCACGGTTAACCTGGCGGCCACCACCTCCTCCGCCAAAACCAAAGTCGCCGAAAATATCACCAAAGCGACTGAAAATGTCCTCCATATTGTGGAAGCCTTGTCCGCCACCAAAACCACCCATACCATCACTTGCGTGGCTGCTGCCAACACCCGCATGGCCGAATTGGTCGTAACGCTGTTTCTTTTGCGGATCGCTTAATATTTCATAAGCTTCAGCAGCTTCTTTAAAGTTATCCTCAGCCTTTTTATCCCCAGGGTTACGGTCGGGATGGTGCTGCAAAGCCTTCTGGCGATAAGCCTTTTTTATC
>Ga0206844_10145_pt1 | contig 22095 bp, 23 predicted proteins | sample Alteio_BWOrgCont_22_FD_152907 | JGI IMG/M metagenome (GOLD analysis project Ga0206844, IMG submission 152907) | Enriched cells from forest soil in Barre Woods Harvard Forest LTER site, Petersham, Massachusetts, United States -... | ecosystem: Environmental > Terrestrial > Soil > Temperate forest >...
CGCGGGCAATACCAACAACAACAGTATTTCAGTATTGAAAATCAACTCCAATTGCTCGCTCAAGCTTTTAAAAATGGTCACTGTTCCTGCCTCCCCGGCAGGCATGAAGGTCACTCCCAATGGAAACTTCTTGATCGCGGCCTATATCGGGCAAGTTGATTCATTCAAGATTGATTCCACCACCGGCGATCTCACCGAACTCGATCCCTTCAACACCAAGGGATCCGCCGCTGGCGTCGAGGTCAGTTGCGACGGTACCACGGCGTATTTTGGCGATGCGGCATCGAGCACACAGGTGGAAGTATTCAGCATTAGCTCGAGCGGAGAACTAACAGAGCTGAACAATTTTACGAACAAGAACGGTGAGAGTTCTAATAATGTAATGCTCAGCGTTGACGGAACCCATTTGTATGTGAGCAACACGATGTCAAATCAGATCACGACGCTGTCGGTAGGACCGAAAGGCGATCTGACTTACGACAGCACGGTTAAGCTCAACAAGCCAGGTTTGTATGCGTTGGGGCTAGCCACGGGTACGGGGCTCAATCTTTTTGTCTCGGAGGAGAACAACCCGGAAGCGATCGGCGTTCTGACGACGGACGGCGGCACGCTGAAGGAAGTCGCCGGCTCCCCATTCCATGTGTTGAAGAACGGATCCGATCCGGCTGGGCTGACCGCGGTGCCGAGGACGTGCAACTAAAAACCTGGGCAGACCCCCACGCTCAACTGCAGACCCACGCTCAACTAAGGTTGTGAATCGCGAATCAGGACCACGTCAGAATCCGTGTGGCCACGGATCACTCCCAACTCGCTTCCATCAAAAGACCAATGAAAATCATTGATGTGCTCAGACTTGAAATCGGTGATTTGTTTTCCCGGAGAGCCATCAAGCGGTTGCGACCAGAGGTCATCGACCCCGCCGTGGCGGAAGGAATAAACAACGCTTTTACCGTCATGCGAGAAACGGACAGGACCAGTTCGCGGACGTTCGAACTGCAAGGTCTTCAAAGTCTGGTTGGAATCTATGGAGGTGAGCACGAGCATCTCCACGTGCTCGCCGAGATGCCCAAAAGCTGCCACCGCAATTGTCTTCGAATCGGGAGAGACGTCGAAGGCGGCCGCAAGTTGGTCTGAGATTTTTTCCGCGGTGCCGCCATCGATGGGTACCTTCATCAGTCGATTGCCGCCAACCGCGTCCTCATAGATCACTGAGCGCCCATCGGGCGAGCACAGCGGAAATTGATCCACCTTGCCGTTGGAAAGCTGCTTGAGGTTTCCCCCAGACGCATCCACGCGCCAGATGTTTATTACTTTGTCTGCTTTGGTGACGGCGCTGCTGAAAACCACGTAGCGGCCATCTGCGCACGCAGATGGAGCGTTGACGAGAGCTACACCATTCTCGACCAATCGAGTCGCACTACCCGATTGCGGATCGAGCACACCCATACCCGAACCCGAATTCGTCACAATCTTGGAGTCAGGCGTCCAGCTAAAGCCAAAAATGGGCACGCCCGAGGTGACCTGCCGCGCCTCACCGCCGGTCGAAGCTGCAGTCGGCATTACCAAAAGATTGTAGTGCGACTGGCTCAAAACACTCACCAAGGTGCGTCCATCCGCAGCGATGCTCGGCTCGGAATAGTTATTGGTGTCTCGGGTTACGTCGTGCAGCATCCCGTCGGGGTACGAGACGAAGACAATCTGATTGCGGTTGAAGCTGGACTGAGCCAGCAGACCACTCTGATCCGGCATCCAGACCGGGCGCTGCACAATGGTGGCATCGGAGGTGAAAAATAACTTCTGCTTTCCGCTGGGCACGTCGAGTGTCACCAGGCCGCTAAATGCGTTTCCCGGTTGAAGCACCATACACGCAATCGTCTTTCCGTCTGGAGACCACGCGGGATCTCGCAATCCCCCGCTGATAGGACCACTGTACAAGACTTTTTCGTCGCCACCGCTAACTGGCAAAATAAGCAGGCGCTGTTTGCCGGCTTCGGGATTGTTATCCCGAAAGTATGCGATCTGCCGCCCGTCGGGTGAGAAGGTGATATTGGAATCAATGTCGGTGACGAGTTTCTCTGGAGTGCCGCCCAGCACCGGGGCGCGGTAGAGATAGTCCAGTTCGCTGCTGCCCAGCTCGCTGCGCATAAAGTAGATGTAGTTTCCATCCGGAGAGAAGCGCAAGTGGGCGTAGTTCACCTCGGCCGGCGGGATCACCTGGGTGTCGCTGTTGGTCGGAAGGTTGCGTAGCCACAAACTCTCCTGGCCTGCGTCCCGCACAACGTAGAGGATGTATTTGCCGTCGGGAGCAATTGCCACCAGAGCGGCTTTGCCCGTCTCAGTAACCTTGGTGATCGAGATATTCTCGAAGGGAACGGGACGCTTACGGTTGAACAAAGCATAAACGCCATACGCCGCTGCAGCGACCAGCACGATGACAATCAGCGCCGCGACTCCGGTTCCCAACTTGTGCTGGCGCGCCGCAGCGACGACCGCTGATCCGCTCGAAGGCGGATGGGCCGAAGAACTTGGCGGAGCGGCAACGATGACGGAGGATCCAGAAATCGGTTGTGCGATCTTGCGGCCGGTCTCTGTATCGCGTTTCAGTCGTTTAAGGTCGCCGCGCAAGTCGGCCGCAGACTGGTAACGCAGGTCGCGATCTTTCTCCAGCAGCTTGTCGATGATTTCCTGCAGTTTAGTTGGGACCTGAGGATTGAGTTGCACCGCAGGCACGGGATCGCGTTCCAGGATGCCATTGAAGATTACAGCCGATGTGTTGCCGGAAAAAGGCAGATTTCCGGTAGCCATCTGATAGATCAAGGTTCCCAACGAGAAAAGATCAGTGCGGGCATCGAGCGGTTCGCCGCGAGCCTGTTCCGGCGACATGTATGCGACCGTCCCGACTGTACTGCCCGGACTGGTCAAACTGGCCGTGCGAAGCCCGTCCTGCGTTGGGCCTACCGTCTCGGGTGCGACTTCCGCGATACGTGTCAGCTTGGCTAGGCCGAAGTCCAAGACTTTCACCTGGCCTCGGGCGGTCAGAAAAATGTTCGCCGGCTTGATGTCGCGATGAACGATCCCCTTGGCGTGCGCGGCATCGACCGCGTCCGCAAGTTGAATGCTTATATCGAGCAGGCGATCAACCGTCAAAGGCCCGCTGTGCAACTTGGTGTCGAGGCCCTGACCCTCGATCAACTCCATCGAGATGAAAGACTGTTCCCCATCTTTTTCCACCGCATAGATCGTGCAGATGTTGGGATGATTCAGGGCGGAGGCAGCGCGAGCCTCCAGCAAAAAGCGGTCCAGAGCAGAGGCCTCGCGGGCAAGTTCCGGCGGAAGGAACTTGAGAGCCACACGGCGTCCGAGAGTTAGATCCTGGGCTTCGTAAACCACGCCCATGCCGCCACTGCCCAAGCGCCCGGTGATACGGTAATGCGAAATGGTTTGGCCGATCATGCTTGTCCGATCATCGTTGGCTAATCCCGGTTGGCGAATTACGAAAAGAAACGAGTATCAGTTTGCCCATCTTAGGGCGCATTCGCGAGAAGAGTCAAACGAAACGAATTTCCAGCATGGGCGATCCGAAAGGATCAGGATAGAATGGATGCCCTGTTTCGCAGGAGTGCTCCGCTCATGAGTTGGTCTCTCAAATTTGCCGCCTCGCGATGCGCTCTGCTGCTGTTGTTGTCTACCACCGCTATAGCCGTCCAAGCCCAAGTAGGGGAGCGGCTCTCCCAAGTGAAAAGGATATACGTCGATTCGCTCGGAACCGGCAACGGCGCGACTGAGATGCGTGACCAGTTGATTGAACGGTTGCGAAAGACTCACAAAGTTCAGGTCGTTTCAGATTCAAAGGACGCGGACGCGCTGATTCGCGGGACGGGCCGGACCTGGGTGACTGGCCACGTTTCTTTAAGCCCCCGTTCTCATAGCGCCGTCCAACCCACATTTGAGGGATTCCTGTCGGTGGAACTGGTCGGCAAGAACGACGAAACTCTTTGGTCCTATCTGGTGAGCCCCAGCAGATTTCCTTGGAACGGCATTGCCGACGACCTCGCACACCAGATGGTTAGTAAGCTGCTTGTAGCCCTAAAGGTGAAAGATCTGCAGGAATCGGCTCCCTTACCTGCACAGGCGCAGGTCGCAGGAACGTTGAGAGGTGCGGGCGCCACGTTTCCCGCGCCACTTTACCAGCGATGGTTCGAGTTGTTCCAGGAAATTTATCCGGGCGTGCATATCCGCTACGAGACGATCGGGTCTGCAGAGGGAATCCAGAGGTTAAAGGAAGGCAAGTTGGACTTTGCCGGCACGGAGATGCCGCTGTCCGACGAGGCCATGTCGGAATCTCATCAGCCCTTCCTGCATCTGCCGGCAGTCCTCGGGGCCGTCGTCGCTATCTACAACGTGAACGGTCTTCGCCAAGACCTGAACTTCACTCCCGAGATTCTGTCCGGGATTTTCCTCGGGAAGATTACCAAATGGAATGACCCGCAGATCAGAAAATCAAACCGGGGAGCATCCCTGCCCGACGCTGAGATCGTTGTGGTTCATCGATCCGATGGGAGTGGCACCAGTTTTGTTTGGACTGATTATTTGTCCAAGGTCAGTCCGGAATGGAGAACCTCAGTCGGCGCTGGCGCTACGGTGCGATGGCCGGTTGGCATCGGAGCAGAACGCAATGAAGGCGTTGCTTCCACGGTGAAACAGACGCCGAACTCCATCGCCTATGTTGAATTCATTTATGCTATTCAACATGAACTCAGTTTCGGAGCTGTCAGGAACGCCGCCCGGCAATTCGTCAAAGCAAACATTTCCAGCATAACTGCGGCCGCAACGACCGGCGTTCCCAGCCTTGATTTTCGTGTATCGATCACTAACCCGCCGGACAAGACGGCATATCCGATCGCGACCTACACTTGGCTGTTAGTACCCGAGCATGTCGAGGATGCGAACCAGAAGAATCTTCTAGCGGAGTTACTTCGATGGATGTTGACCGAGGGCCAGAAAAAATGTTCCGCCTTGGGTTACGCTCCCTTGCCCGCCGAGGTGGCGAAGCGCGCGCTGGAGTCATCTGATCCCACAAAATGACGCGCTTCACAGCTTACTGAAAAGCGCAATGCTGCTTCCACGGAAGCGCGCCCGGGGGCAGTTTAGGTTGCACTTTCGGCCTCCGCCATGTTCTTGAAGTACTGAAAGAAATGATCCACACGCGTGACCTCGAGCGCATGGTGAACGCGATCGCTGACGCCAACCAGGGCAAGGCTGCGCCCATCTTTCTGATGAGTCACATAGGCACCCACTAGCGCGCCGATGCCAGCTGAATCTACGTACGGAACTTTGCTGAAGTCGATGATGAGTGCACGGGAGGTGTCCGCGCGAACCTTGGCCTGAAAGTCGAACAATGTTGCGATGACCAGGGGTCCGTTCAGGAGCAGGATTCGTTGTCCATCTTTGGGGCCGGGAAGATCTTCAATGACCAGGGGGTCGGCGGGCATTGCGAAATATTAGTCGAGAACCGATTGTTAAAGGAAGTATTAATTTTGCAAGCCATCCGCAACACTTGCCATGCGTGCGAGTGGCGCTTGCTCTCTTGCTGCTAGATAATGCTATAACGTTTATCAAGGAGGAGCAGGCACCATGGCGTTGAAGGTTGGCGATCTGGCACCAGATTTCGAATTGCCGGCAGTCGAAGGTGACCAACGGCTAAACATCAAGCTCAGTGATTTTCGCGGGAAGAAGAATGTGGTCGTGTCCTTTCATCCGCTGAATTGGACGCCGACCTGCAGCGAACAACTGCCTGCATTCGACTCGGACCGCGAGAAGTTCGCCGCGCTCAATGCTCAACTCCTGGATATCAGCATCGACTCGGTTTACAGCCATATGGCTTGGCAGAAGCACGCAATCGGCGAGATGCATTTCCCCATGTGTTCGGACATCTATCCCCATGCCGCGGTCACGCGAGCATTCGGCATTTTGCGTGAGGGGCCGCCGCTTCCAGGAATCAGCGAGAGGGCAGTATTCATCGTGGATAAAAACGGCAAAATCGCATTTGCCAAAGTGTATCCGCTGGACCAGAAGCCGAAGGATGAGGAATTGCTGGCGGCGTTGAAAGCTTTGCAATAAACCCCGCAGAGACGTTGCTTGCAACGTCTCACTTAGCTGGCGAGGGTGAAGCGGCTTTTTGAGTGAGTTCGACATTTTCAAGGTAAGCGCCGTCGCTCCCCATCACGATGTCCGCTTTGATCTGATCTCCCGGGGCCGCTTGATTTAGGATGCCGGTATCCTTCACCTGATAAGGCATTGTCATCGCGGCCATGAAGCCTGGGATCGCGTCGCCATCGACGCTGATCAACTGACTTGCTTTATCAATCGACACCACGCGGCCCGTCAACCGATAGCGTTTCACGCCTGTGTCTTCTGCCTGTGTCGTGGCTTTAGTGCCTGCCTGCGTGGCGCTCGGGGGCGGCCCGCAGGCAGCCGTGAGCCCCAGGCTAGCCAAGATAATTGCACTCAGGATCGAGACGTGCGGTCGGCGGCGCACATCGAGTGGGTGGCTCACTTTTTTCTCCTTTGCGTTATGGCCCGGGAAAGAACGCCCACGCCAAGATAACTAGTAGTGAAAGCGATAGCGAAACTCCGCATAGATCTGCCGCGGATCGTTCCAGTGAAATCCGCCAAACGTCAGACTGTTGTCGAGCTGCACCCGTCGGTTGGCCACATTCAAGGCAGTCACCGAAATCGTATAGTTTTCAGCGAACGTTTTCCCGACAGCAAGGTCAAACGTGGTGTGGCCAGGCAAATAATTCCCGGGATACTGCACGCCCGGCAATCCATTGGTGAACCCCGAGCCGTAATAGACATTGGTTGAAGCGTAGCTCTGCCACGGCAAATTCGCGTTGAAGCCCAGGTTTAATGTGTTTCTCTGATCATGGTCGACCGGCGCATATCCTGGCGGTATATCCAGTCCACATGCCGATGTAACGGGAGTCGGGCAGATCAGGCCTCCAGTGATCGGCGAGGTTGCCTGCGCGATTTGATTCGCATAGGCAAGGTGAAATTGGCCGTGGTGCAAAATGTTGGGCGACCGTAGCGTAAGCTCCCACCCTTGAATCAAGGCCCTATCCCATGTGATCGGCCAGAAGAGATTCGACTCTCCGATGTTGTTATGGTCCAGCCAATTGGTAGCTCTGGTCTCATAAGTATCGGCGCTAAGGTCCCAACCGCGATACGGAATGGTAACGCCAAACTGCGATTCGACGTCCCGCTCACCGTGCAAAGGCGCGAAAGTAAAATTCTGACTGCTTGCCAAATCCAGAAGCGCGCCGGTGGCAGTGACCAGCGGCGGTGCCTGGTAAAAATAACCGTAGTACGCGCGAAACACCCAATTCAGCCGCGGAACTCTCACCGCCACGCCAAAGCGGGGATCGACTGCATTTTCCGAAATAGTAGCGTTGAACTGCGTTACTCGCAGACCGGCGATTAAAGTCAGCCATGGAGTGACTTTGAACTTGTCGTTGATGAACTCGGCGGCAACTCCTCCGTTTACTCCGATCGAAGATGCGGGGAAGTTCTGACTTCCATCCGTAAATACGTTGTCGAAGTAATTGTACTGGTGCTGAAAGAATCCGTAGACGCCGGCTTGCAGGTCGTTTTTCCAGAAGTTTGCGTTCACGGATGCCTGCATCCCTGCGTAGTTGGCGGTCTGAGTAACGGTCGATATCACGGGAAAATCGTTCGGGCCGCCTTGGTAGTCGGCGCCGTTGTAGTGATAAAAGGGAGAAACCGTCATCAGCAAGTCGGGATTGAAGGTGTGAATCCATGAGAAGGTGACGTAGCCGTCGGGCTCACGCTCGCCGTCACGTAAGCCATAACTAGGGTAGATCGAATTTCCAATCGAGGTGGGATTTGGGTCGATGGGAATTTGATAATAGTCCTGCCGCAACGAAGCCACCACCCGAAATTGGTTCTTGGGATCGGGATTGAAGATGAACGAAGCGAATCCTCCGTAGCCATTCGCCGCGTCGTGGACAACCTGCGCGACCGGGGTCTGAAGTCCGTAATTGCTTCGATTTCCGTTCAAGCTGGCGTAGTAAGCAAAGCGCTGCGTGTGGCCCCCGCAACTGATTTGGTCATCAGTTTGATAGAAATTACCCGCCGTGATTACCAGATCACATTCCCGATCGCGTTCAAAACCGGTGCGCGGCGCGACATTGAAGATTCCGTACGTACGATCTCCATAGTCGGCGTCATAGCTGCCTCTCTGAACTTCGAGGTAATCGATGTCCTTCGGATCGATCTGCGGCCCCAAATTGTTGGCGATGTTGGTGTTCGGGATGGGAACGCCATCAATCAGCCACTCGACCTGGTGGCCGCCTCGCATATGCAGCATATCGTGAGTCACGTAGGCAGCCGGCACGTAATCTGTGATCATCTGCATGCTGTTAGTGCGGTCCGCGCCGGGGGTTTGCTGGATGTCGATGCGGCTCACCATCGTCGTCGGCGTCACCGTGTCCAGCGGCGCCTCGACAGGATTGCCGTTCACGGTGACAGTTTCCTTGGCACCTGCGACCGCCAACTCGAAATGCAATACAGGACTGGTGTCCGACTGAACAATCACATCTTGATGTTCTTCCTGAAAACCTTTCGACGTAACGGTCGCGGTGTAATTTCCGATCGGAACCGAAGTGAATTCAAATTCCCCGTTGTCGCGGGATGTCCGGGACTGGGTCCAGTCCGAGTTTTGCGCCTTCAGCGTAACCTGAGCCCCTTGTACGGGACGGTGTTGAGGGTCATGAACGACCCCGCGCACTGAACCGAAAATCGTGGCCAATGCGGTAGTGCCCAGGAACAAAAAGACAACCATCAAGCTCGCAATCAGTCTCATAAAATGTCTCCATTTCGCCGCCGGGTTGACGTCAGCGCATGCCCGCCCGACACATCAAGCTCGGATGGCACGAGTTCAGTCGCGTTGAAAAGTGCTGAAAACGCCTTCGGGCTTAGCTGCCAGGGCGATATTCAGCAAACTGTTCGGAATCAGGCGAGGGAGAACTGCGGAGGGGCGCGACCGGAATAGGCGTGGTTGATTGAAGTCGTGAAATAAAACACCTGCAACTCTGTTTCTAGAGGCTTGGACGCAGCCGTACGCTCAGTGTTCGTCGGCGGAGTTAAGTTCGCCCACTGCGAAACAGTCAGGGTCCGGCAACAGTCGTGTTGGCAACATCCCGGAGGAGCATGGAACTCAGAATCATGCGAAGCACGGCCGTGCATCGGCTTCCGCACGCAACACGCGTGCGCCGGTGTGGCGGAGATCGCCAAGGCCACCGGGGCAAATATGCCCACCAGCAGCAAAACCAGCAGCATTCTCGCGGTCAGACGATGCATAGACTCTTTAGAGACGAACCGTCCAAGAATAAGTTATCAGCGATGAGAGCACAAGTTTCTTATTCGACGGGCTGTGGAATCGTACGTCGTGATCGAACCAGCCGGCCGTTCTCACGCCTTGCCGTGAATCTTGGCCCACCACCAGCGCACGCCGACAAATAAGAAACGCCAGTCGTGAAAGAACTCAGGCTCTTTGCGCTCGAACGCATGCCCAATGAACTGCAGCGTCCATCCCAAAAGGAAAAGCGTCAGCGCATAAACCCACAACTGGTGGGCAAACACGCTCGCGACGAACAGCGCGATCGAAACCAGAATAGCCGGGATCCCCAAGGTATGGCATATCCGGTTTACCGGGTGCTGATGGCTGCCCGCATACTGCGCGATCCATTGTTCGTCAGAGCGACGTTCATTAGAGCGAGGCTCGTCCGAGCGAGTTTCGTTGCTGCGGCCGCCAATCATGGCGATTCAAATGATACACGCCTCCCATGGAAAAGTGACGGGCGGAACGCCCGGTTGAGAGGCCTAGTGGCGCCGTGGTAGCATCCTTAGTTTTGGTAGGCTGCTTGACGTTGGCCTGTAGACTATCCTCTTCATTCGTTCGTTATGGGCCCGCCGCAGGAAAGATTCGCAGATCAGGAGCTTGCTGGGCCTCGCTCGGCCAGACAGCCGCGCACGGTGGTCCTGAGATGATCCCGGTTGAAGGAGTGAACCCGTGAAAGTTTACGAAGGCGCAAACATCCGCAATGTCGCTGTGGTGGGCCACGGACATGCAGGAAAGACCTCGCTCGTATCCGCCATGCTCTACACCTCAGGCGCAACCCCGCGCTTGGGCCGGGTGGACGACGGTTCGGCCACCACCGATTGGGACGACGAAGAAATCGCCCGCAAGATGTCGATCTCGGCCGGCCTGGCGTATGTCGAGTGGGGCAAAACCAAAATCAACATCGTCGACACCCCCGGATTCAACATGTTCGTTCACGAAGCCAAAATGGTTTTGCCCGTCGTCGACGCGGCGGTTGTTGTGGTCGACGGCGTGGCCGGAGTTGAGGTGGTGACGCAGCGGGTTTGGAACTACTGCGAGGAATTCAAAACGCCCCGGCTGATCGTGGCCAGCCGCATGGATCGCGAGCGCGCCGACGCTGAACGGGTCCTGGAATCACTCACCAACGCCTTCGGCCGCGCCGTGATTCCTTTGGAGCTGCCAATCGGCAAAGAAAAGAATTTTAGTGGCGTAGTCGATCTGGTTCAGATGAAAGCGTACACCTACGAACTGGGTGGAAACGGCAAGGGCAAAGAAACCGAGATCCCCGCCGACCTGAAAGACCAGGCGCAGGAAGCGCACGAGAAGCTGGTCGAGTTGATCGCCGAAGGCGATGACAAACTGATGGAAGAGTTTTTCGAGAAAGGAACTATTCTGGTCGAGGACTTGATTCCGGCGCTGCACAACGCTATCCGCGAGGACAAAATCTTCCCCGTAATCTTCGGCTCTGGGTTGGGCAACGTCGGCGCCGACCGGGTGATGGACTTCATCGTGGATTACACACCCGCGCCATCCGAGCATGAATGGGTGCAGGGAGAAGCCGCCGCGTCAGGAAATGGCGAACCGCCGAAACGCCACGAAACTGACGCAGAACCGGTTTCGCTGTACGTCTTCAAAACCATTTCGGACGCCTTCGCCGGCCGCATTTCTTACTTCAAAGTTTTTTCCGGCGTCCTGAAGAACGACGCCACGGTGCAGAATTTCACCCGCAACTCGCCAGAGAAGCTGGCCCACATCTCCATCATGCAAGGCAAAACCGCTGTTCCGGTAACCGAGTTGCATGCGGGAGATATTGGAGCTGTCTCTAAACTGAAAGACACGCTCACCGGAGACACGCTCGGTGACAAGAGTGCTCCGATTCAGTATCCGAGAGTTCATCTCCCCGAACCCGCGATCACTTTCGCCATCGAACCCAAGAGCCGCGCCGACGAAGACAAACTGGGCCCCGGCATCCACAAGCTCATGGAAGAAGATGCCATGCTGCGCTTTTTTCGCGATCCCCAAACCAAAGAATTCCTTATCGCAGGAACGGGTCAGCAGCACATTGAAGTGGTGGTCTCGAAGATGAAGAAGCGCTACCACACAGAAGTAATCCTGAAAGCGCCGAAAGTCCCCTACCGCGAGACTATCCGAGGCAAAGCCGATGTGCAGGGCCGCCACAAGAAGCAGACCGGCGGACACGGCCAGTACGGTGATTGCAAAATCAAGATGGAACCGCTTCCCCGAGGTGGCGAGTTCGAATTCGTAAACGATATTTTCGGCGGAGCCATCCCAAAGAACTACATTCCCGCCATCGAAAAGGGGATCAAAGACGCCGCCTCTCGCGGATATTTAGCCGGATTTCCAGTCGTGGATTTCCGCGTCATTCTTTATGATGGCTCGTATCACGATGTAGATTCGAACGACATGTCGTTCCAAATGGCGGGCCGTATCGCTTTCAAGAAAGCCATGGAGCAGGCCAAGCCCACCTTGCTCGAACCGGTAATGTCCGCCGAGATCACAATACCCGATGAGTTTGCCGGCAGCATCATGGGCGACCTCAACAGCCGCCGCGGCCGCATACAGGGCATGGACAACAAAGGCGGCAACACCGTAGTCAAAGCCGAAGTGCCAATGTCTGAAATGCTGACCTACGGTGTCGATCTAACCTCGATGACGCAGGGGCGCGGCAGCTTCAACATGGAAATGCATCACTACGATGCCGTGCCGGGTCTACTCCAGGAAAAGATTATCGAGAAGGCAAAAGCTGCACGCGGCGATGTGAAGGAAGAGGAAGAGTAACCTCTAGCCTCGGAAGGAATTCTTTTTCGAACCAGCAGGTTTATTTCACGATGTCTTGAGACCCGTGGCCCTCGCCAGTTTGGCCTGCCGCTCGTCAAACGTCCAGAAATGCTCCGCCTTGAGTTCGAGGGCGCAGGCGACGTGCAGTGTGTCGAGCGTTCGCATGCCGAGTTTCGGCCCATAGCGGCGGCCCAGGTCGGCGCACACCTCAAAGGAGTTTTCAGGCATTGTCGTCTCAAGCCACAAGCCATCGGCTCGGTCGTGCTTCAAGGTGCCGAAAACAGCGTCCGCCTCAGCTTGCGAAATCTTGCGATAAAAAACCTGCTTGGCGATCGCATGAGAACATTCCGCAGAGTGAAGAGGGGTAAACCAGATGCCGGGTTTCTCTTTCATCCGCTCCACCGCGGCTGCAGAATGCCCGTCCCGCACGTAGAGCGATGTCAGGAAACTCGTATCGGCGTAAGTAGTCAGAAACGCCCTCGGTCCTTTATCAAATCATCCACAACAGTTAAAATTCGGTCGCCAAATATCTTCTTTGCACGAGCCTCGAAATCAGGCCATTTCGCCGGCCTTTCTTCCGTCCTTTCGGGAACAATGCGGGCGATGACGCGATCGCGCTCCCGGAGCTCGACGGTGTTGCCCGCCCTGAGCCAAGCTTTTAGGCGACGCGTATCGCGAAGTTGGCGCAAATTCACAGAAGGCATGGTGACATTGTGACACATTATGTGTCACAATGTCAAAATTAGCTAGAATTCCAACGAGGGCATCATGAAAACTCTGATTATCTGCTTTGCTCTTGCTCTGCCGCTGCTAGCAAATGCCGCAACCGAGACCCAAACTTTCCCCACCTCCGCCGGCCCAGTTAAAGTCACGCCTCTGTATCACGCCAGCACGCTGATCGAAGCTGGAGGACAGACCATCTACCTCGATCCCGCCAAGCCCGCAAAATTCTCAACCCTGCCCAAAGCCGACCTCATTTTGATCACCGACATCCACGGCGACCACATGGATCCGGATTCGATCAAGGAAATCAGCAAGCCTGGAACAGAAATTCTCGCGCCGCCCGCCGTGGTCCAAACTGTCACGACTGCCAAGCCCATCGCGAACGGAGAAACCAAAATCTGGCAGGCGTGGACCGTCGAGGCCATCGCCGCATACAACATCAAGCGCGGCCCCGAACCGGGCAAACTTTTTCACGATAAGGGACGCGGCAACGGCTACGTCCTCACCTACGGCGGCAAGCGCTTCTATTTCTCAGGCGACACCGAGGGCGTTCCCGAAATGAGAGCCCTCAAGAACATCGACGTAGCCTTCGTCTGCATGAATCTTCCATACACGATGCCGCCTGAGGAAGCTGCCGATGCCGTCAAAGCCTTCCGTCCCAAGATCGTGATCCCCTATCACTATCGCGGATCCGATCTCAAAGTATTTCAAAAAGCATTGGAAGGCACGGGAATAGAGGTCCGAATTCTGAACTGGTATCCGGAGCAATAGACGTGGAAGCGCCGCGATCCTGCTATCCACAGGCCGGGACTACGAGGTCTCATCAGCAAGCGAGCATACTTCGACATCGGTCTGAGCGAAGTCGCCTCCCTTAGCCAACAATGCTTCGCCGGAGCACTTGGCCAATGCATACGCGAAACAATCTCCGAAGTTGAGGCCAGCCCGATGGCGGCCCTTGCCGTACCTGCGCCAGGCTGAACGTGCGATCTCGACTTGTTCGCCGTCAACCGAAACGACTTCAAGATTCGCGCGAACTACAAACAGGTCGAACTCGCGCCCCGCAGATTCACCTCGTCTGGCCTCCAAAACGATTCCGGTTTCCAGGGCGTTGGCCGCCGAGATCAACCTCGTCCCAGCCTCTAGAATGAGATCAAGAAATCGCCTCCGCTCTGGCTCGGCCAGAAAAATAGCGACCAGCGCTGAGGTGTCGATAACCATCTAGCGAGGCACGCCGTGTTCGTCGTATCCCAGAATCTCGTCCTCAGGACGAGAGTCCAGAGTTGGCAACGAATCCACCCGCCGCAAGAGGTCTTCGATCTGACCGGTTAGAACGACGCGGCGGCGGTTCGCGCTAAGCTTGCGCCAGCGCTCTTCGAGTGCCTTATGAATGGCCTCGGTCAGAGACTCGCCCGTCGCGCTTGCCACTTGGCGAGCCAAGCGCTCCGTGTCATCGTTCTTGATGCTCAGAGGCATTAAGCTTTCCTCCAATATATATCTATATACTAAGCTATGCTATTCTACCACAATAGATTTAAGTATCAGATTACAAGAAGTATACTAACCATGATAAAGCCATGAAGGCCCTCACCTCAGTCCTTCTCATCCCCGGCCTTTTCAACTCAGGCCCTGAGCACTGGCAAAGCCTCTGGCAAGCCAAGCATCCCGACTACTACCGAGTTCAGCAGACGGATTGGGAGGCGCCTCGCTGCGCGGACTGGATCCAAACCCTTCACCAATCCATACTCAGCGTCGGCAAGGGCCCGATTGTCCTTGCCGGACACAGCTTAGCCTGCGCGACCATCGCTCACTATGCCGCCAAGCATGGCGATTGCGAAGGCCGAGTCGCCGCCGCCTTCCTAGTAGCCCCGAGCGATGTCGCAGCTCCAACGTATCCTCCCGGATCCACGGGATTCGATCCCATGCCGTTGCGCAAGTTGCCCTTTCGTTCAGTCCTCGTCGCCAGCACAGATGATCCCTACGTGACGTTAGCGCGGGCCGAGTTCTTCGCACATTCCTGGGGCAGCCGCCTCATCAAGATTGCCAATGCCGGACACATCAACACCGCCTCCGGTCACGGCCACTGGCCCGAAGGCGAAGCCTGGCTCGAACAACTGCGCGAAATTCAAACCTAGCGCGTGACAATCTGGCATCGAACATCTGAGAACTGGTAACATCCGTCCAGTGGCCACGCTGAGGAACGTCCCCAAAATTCCGCAAGACCGTGAGCGCATGGTCTCCGCCGCCCCAGTCGAGGACGATTCTTCCTTCGAGCTGAAGCTTCGCCCCCAACGCCTCGCTGAATTCATCGGCCAAGCCAAAGTCAAAGAGAATCTGGCCGTAGCCATCGAAGCCACTCGGTCGCGCGGCGAAGCTCTTGATCACGTTCTCCTCTACGGACCGCCGGGCCTGGGCAAAACGACGCTGGCCACCATCATCGCCAACGAACTCGGCGTACCGTTTCAGCAGACTTCGGGCCCCACGCTCCAAATCAAAGGCGACCTCACCGCGATCCTCACCAACGTTCGCAACAAGCAAGTGCTGTTCATCGACGAAGTCCACCGCCTGCAACCAACGCTCGAGGAACTCCTCTACTCCGCGCTCGAGGACTACAAACTCGACATCATCATCGGACAAGGTCCCGCCGCCCGCACCCACACCATGGACGTGCAACCGTTCACCTTCATCGGCGCAACCACGCGCGCCGGATTGCTTTCTTCGCCATTGCGCTCGCGCTTCGGCATCGTCCTCCGCCTGGAGTTTTACAGCCACGAAGATCTGCGCATCATCGTCGAACGTTCCGCCGAAATCCTTGGGGTAGAAATCGACAAACCTGGAGCCCTTGAAATCGCCAGCCGTTCCCGCGGCACGCCAAGAATTGCCAATCGTCTGCTGCGCCGCGTTCGTGACTACGCCCAAGTGCGAAGCACGGGAAAAATCGACTTGCCGACTGCTCAAGCCGCGTTGCAAATGTTAGAAGTCGATCGCTACGGCTTCGACGAAGTCGATCGCAAGCTGCTGCTCATCATCATCGAGAAATATCAAGGCGGCCCAGTCGGACTGAACACGCTAGCCGCTGCATTAGCCGAAGAACCCGACGCCATCGAAGAAATCTACGAGCCCTTCCTGATCCAGATCGGCTTCCTCAACCGCACGCCCCGCGGACGCGTCGCCACCCAACTCGCCTACGAACATTTCGGAATCACCCCCAACCGAAAGCAAAGCTCCCTGTTCTAATGTCCTGATCCAGAAGTTCATTGAATAAAACATTGTCATCCCGACCGAAGCGAAGCAACGCGAGCGCAGTGGAGGGACCTGCTTTTCGCTGGCACCGCTTCCAAATGCCGCACTCCGCATATGCTAGGAACTTCAGCCTCCGGGCGCTAGAATGAACTGGGATCAGCAGGCAGAGGGACCATGAAACACATACAACAACTGACCGCCATTATCGAGCGCGAAGGTGACGGCTACGTCAGTCTGTGCCCCGAGGTAGATATCGCAAGCCAAGGCGATACCATCGAAGAAGCCAGGAAAAATCTGCAAGAAGCAGTCGAGTTGTTTTTTGAGACTGCCGACCGCTCGGAGATTGAGCGCCGTCGACACTCCGAGGTTTTCGTCACCCGGCTTGAGGTCGAGGTTGGGTAAGCTACGTGTTCTGTCGGGTCGCGAAGTTTGCGCCATCCTCGCCCGTCAAGGCTTTTCCGAGGTCCGCCAACGAGGTAGCCACGTCGTAATGCAAAGACGAATAGAAAATTCGACGATTACTGTCCCAGTCCCGACTCATTCCGAACTCCGCACTGGAACTCTCATGTCCATAATTCGCCAGTCTCAGTTGTCCCGGTCTTTTTTTGAAGTCTAGTGTCTCCAATTCCGAAGGCTCCGGACAATCTATCCCGCTACAACTCTATCCAGCTACAATACCCCCAACATGATTGCCCACCTCCGCGGACGCCTCCTAGCCAAGCACCCCAACCAGGCCATAGTTGAAACCGCTGGCGTGGGCTACGACGTCACTATTAGCATCCCAACATTCTCCGACCTGCCCAGCCCCGGCAACGAAGTCGCCCTGCACATCCACACTCACGTCCGCGAAGATCAAATCGCGCTCTACGGATTTCTGAAACCCTCCGAGAAACAACTCTTCGAAAAACTGATCACCGTCAGCGGCATCGGCCCAAAGCTAGCCATCACCATCCTCAGTGGCATGCCCGCCGACGAAATGGTCGGATCCATCCGCCACAACGACATCGCCCGACTCACCCGCATCCCCGGCATCGGCAAGAAAACCGCCGAGCGCATGGTCCTCGAGCTCCGCGACAAACTTCCACCCGCCGGAGCAGAAATCCCCGCTGCCCCGCCCATCACCGCAATGGAAGAAGATGTACTCTCCGCCCTGATGAATTTAGGCTACCAGCGCCCGACCGCAGAACGCGCTCTCGCGCAAGCAGCAAAGAATGGAAAAGAAGAATCCTTCGAAGCCTTGTTCAGAAACGCCCTGGCCGCCCTAGCCAAGTAAAAACGGATCAAACAGGTCTTGATCCCTGTCGCCTGGTCTCAACTCCCTTGCTCCTGTTGTCGCGTCCATGACAGGCTTCAGACCAACTGTCACTTCTACCAGTTTGCCAAGTTTTTCACCCCTTCTAAGCTCAAAGTGATGTTTGCCCAAGCTGCTCTTCGCATGCTGCCATGGGCTGATTCGTTGCCAAAGAGCCAAACGAGATCGAGAGGGAGAACAATTTATGTATTTCACCGATGACTCACTACTACCTGAGAATCAAGCGCCGCTCATGATCACTGCTGCGCCCTATGGGCCGATGTGGATGCCGGACGATTTCCCCGGGCAAGTCCCACGCACTTGGGAAGAGCAGACTCAAATCGCGGTGGATTGTTACAACGCCGGCGCCACGCTGCTCCACATCCATGTGCGTGATCCCAAGACCGGACACATCTCCAAGAAGCTCCAGGAATATGGCGAGCAGATCGCGCGTCTGCGCAAGGCCGTGCCCAAGATGATCCTGCAGGTTGGCGGGTCCATCTCCTTTGTGCCGGAGCCGGGCGAAGAAGCGAAGTTCCAGAGCTACGACTCGCGCCACAAGCTAGCCGAGATCGATCCGAAACCCGATCAGGTCACGATTCTGTGTGGCACGGGCCTCTACGACCTGACGGCATTGCACCCGGTAGATGATTCCTTTCAGGGAACCCGCTTTGAAAATCCGGCGATGCTCCACGCGATGGCCAATATGGTCGCCGACTCCACGCCGGATTTCTACCTGGAGAACATCAAGCAAATGGTGCAGCACGGTATCCAGCCTTATTTCGCGCTCGGCCACGTCCACGGTCTTGAACTGGTCGAGCGGCTCATCCGCAAGGGCTATTACATGGGGCCGATGAACGGCTTCTTCAGCATCGGGGCCGGTGGCACGTGCGGCGCAAATCCATTTGACCTCATGGAGCTGATCCGCCGCACGCCGCATGGCTCGTTCTTTACCTACCAGACAACGTTTCGATTGACCCACCCGCTCGCCGCGATTTGCATCGCGCTGGGACAACACACTCGCGCTGGCATCGAGGACAATCTCTGGAACACCACTAAGGGCGAGCGCATGACCTCGATCCAAATGATCGAGCGCCACGTTCGCATGGCGAAGGAGCTGGGCCGCCCCATCGCCACCGCCGAACAAGCGCGCCAGATGCTGAAGATCGGTGTGACGTACTCATCCACTGCTGAAACGCTCGCCAACCTCGGCCTGCCGCCGAACCGCCAACCAGGCAACATGGGCTTTATGGTCCACGAGACTGACGGAAGGTTCCACCCGGCTGCACAGGGCGGGTGCGGACACATCCACGCAGGCGAGTGGGAGGAAGAAGTAGTGGAAGCGAAAATCAAGGTCGCGTAAAAGACCCGAGCATCACCATCCGTGAGGTTCCATCTCCGCGCGAGCTGGGACCTCACGCGATAGACGCCGGAGAGAAATCATGAGCAACGAAACGATGGAACGCGGGGAAAACACGGATGGAGTGACTGGCACGCCTGCTGGTCCTTGGGATTCGGCTTTGGACACGCTGCGCGAGTGGGATCCGAAGTGGGCCGAGCTCTGCTTCAAGATGAGCACCAATCCTTGGACTCACTCTGTTCTCCCACGAAAGTTTATCGAGTTAGTCAGCGTCAGCTTGAATGCCGCCTGCACCAATCTCAGCGCGGGTGGAACGCGCCACCACATAAGGGCCGCTCTCGAAGCGGGCGCGACCCGCGAAGAGATCCTATTTGTCCTCAAGTGCGGATCGGCATTGTCCATTCATTCGTGCAGCCTCGCCGCTCCCATTGTTTTGGAAGAAGCCAAAGCTGCGAACATCAAGTTGACTCCGCGAACCAACACTGAGCCCACCCCTGCTTGTTATGCCATGCGTCGGATCGGACAATGGAACACGGCCTGGGATCCGTTCTTCGAACTCGACCCAGTATTTACAGATCAATTCATGGCGATGGGCGGAGGTATCTACCAGAGCGGCATTATGACTCCCAAGGAGGTCGAACTCCTCAGCATTGCCCTCGACGCTTCCTTCACGCACATGTATGCGCCAGGCACGCGCCGCCACATCAAGAATGCACTGAAGGCCGGGGCAACCATGGAGGAGATCATGGAGGTCTTGAAACTCTGCGTCGTTCAAGGGGTTCAGACGTTCAACCTCGGCCTGCCGATCCTGGCGGAGGAACTGGAACGCCACGCATCCATCCGGAAGGCGGCCTGACTTATGGCGAACTATGTGGAGGTCGCAGAGGTTGAGAAACTTCCTCCCGGAAGAGGCACGGTCGTAACGGTCGAAGGCAAAGACGTTGCACTCTTCAACGTCGATGGCACGTTCTACGCCATCGAGGATGCCTGTCTCCACCACGGAATGTCGCTAGGAACTTCCAAGCTCGAAGGCAAAATCGTGACGTGTCGAGGCCACGGATGGAAATATGACGTTACCACTGGGAGCACGCACCCGGTCCCCGGAATTGGAGTCGCCGCTTACCCCGTGAAAATTGTCGAAGGCAAAATTCTGGTTGCGATCGACGAAACCCTGAACCCGGCTGCATGACCAAGACGGCGTTGCTTAATATCGCGTTTGCGCGAGGCCGCACAGCGCTAACTCAAGTCCCTCCGCTGGTTAACGGTTGCAACATCTCTATAGGGCTCATTGGCCCAGATTGGACCAACTCAACGGCCCGCCCTCCGCCAGCCCTACCGTTTCCGAAACACCTCAAAAATCAAATTGAATAACTGTACCAGCGTGATCCCGATCGTGACATAAACCGCAATCTCCAGCCGCCGGCCGGCCTCTTTCGTCCCAGCCAGCATCTCGAGCACCTCTTTCGTGCTCTCATGCAGAGTCTCAGCCAACTGCTCGAAGTGCTGCGTCGACCCCTGCAATTTTTCCAGCACCCGGCCATCCCCCTGTTAGACTTCTTCCAAGGCCCCCAGCGTGGATTTACGTACATCAACCCGATCAACTCCACGGACACTGCGAGCTTTTTCATGAACTACTACTATCAAAACAACGCCCAGCCCATCGGGCCAGAGGACGGCGACCCTCTAGACTGATGCGGATGGGCCGTAGAAATTTCGCAGCGGGGGGGGCGGAAAAACCCAACCCCCGCTGCGGTGTTTGGCGCTATACTAGCGGGCGGCAGGATAAGTTCCGGCTAGCGCTCCCAGCGGCCAGTCGGCCACACAGGCGGTATCCTATGAAGTTCCGCGACCTCGCGCGCCGAGCGATCAGGATTTTAGCGGTGGTTCTTGCCTTAGCCTTTGGCGTGTCGGCTCCGGCCGAGACGAAATTCAAGGTGTTGCACAATTTCAAGGACGGCAGCGACGGCAGTGGGCCGGTTCTTTTCGCCGCCCTGGCGATGGACAATAAGGGCAACCTCTTCGGCGCAACCGCGGGCGGGGGCGACATCAAGAACAAGTACTGTGAGGGGTACGGCTGCGGCGTCGTATTTGAGCTGTCTCCTTCTGACAATGGCAGGTGGAAGGAAGCAGTCCTGTTCGAAATCACAAATCCCGTATCCCAGGGGGAATTTGACAGCCCCCTAGCCCTCGGTGCTCGGGGAGATCTGTATGGTTGCAACGGGGGCGATCCGGGTATCGGTCCCATGTTTGAGCTGAAGCCCGGATCTCCACAATGGACCTTCAATCCCATCGGGCAATCACCGTGCGCCGGCGCTGTGGGCCTCATCCTCGACAGCGCGGGCAACCTGTACGGAGACATCGGTGCCGGGGCATACGGTGAGGGGGCGATCAGCGAGCTGTCACCGGGTTCCTCCGGCTGGACGGCGACCGAGCTGTACAGCTTCTGCAGGAAGCCAAGCTGTCCGGACGGCGACTCTCCCCTTGCCCCTTTCAGTTGGGACTCAAAGGGCAACTTGTATGGCACAACCTACGACGGCGGTTATCCCTATCCGAAATGCTCCTGCGGTGTAGCTTTCCAGATGACTCCCAATGGCGACGGCACCTGGACTTACCACGTGCTCCATCGCTTTACCTTCGGCAACGATGGCGGCCACCCTTATGGCAGCCTGACCGTGGATGCCTCAGGCGCCGTCTATGGCACAACAACCTATGGAGGCCCTCACGGCAATGGCAATGTATTCAAACTGGTGCAGGCGGGCAGCCGTTGGAAACTGACGGTGCTATACGGATTCCCCAATCCTGATGACGGGCTCGCCCCCGGCAGCAACCTGGTCTTCGACAAGGCCGGGAACCTCTATGGCACTGCCGGCACTCCCGCTTGTAACGGGGGCTGCGGCGTGATCTTCAAGCTCAGTCCGCAGAAAAACGGCAAATGGAACTACAGCGTGCTGCATCGGTTCAGCATGACCGACGGCAACTATCCCAACGGCCTGACCATGGACAGCGAAGGCAATCTTTTCGGCACTACCACCGGCGGCGGCAAATACGGCTACGGCGTCGTCTTCGAAATCACCCCGTAATTCTGTGTCCTTCGTCCTTACAATCCGCTCACCGTTTCCGAAACACTTCAAAAATCAAATTGAATAACTGTACCAGCGTGATCCCGATCGTGACATAAACCGCAATCTCCAGCCGCCGGCCGGCCTCTTTCGTCCCAGCCAGCATCTCGAGCACCTCTTTCGTGCTCTCATGCAGAGTCTCAGCCAACTGCTCGAAGTGCTG
>Ga0206844_10161_pt1 | contig 21961 bp, 22 predicted proteins | sample Alteio_BWOrgCont_22_FD_152907 | JGI IMG/M metagenome (GOLD analysis project Ga0206844, IMG submission 152907) | Enriched cells from forest soil in Barre Woods Harvard Forest LTER site, Petersham, Massachusetts, United States -... | ecosystem: Environmental > Terrestrial > Soil > Temperate forest >...
GTCCGCGATCAGCGCCTGTGCATAGATGAAGTCCGTTAAATGATTGAAATGCGCTGCAACGGCATCTGCTTGCTCCACAAGCCGGGCATTGGCCGCAATGAAAGGTTTCCAAAGCACGTCATTCGTTAAAGGATTATGAGAGGGGACCTCAATCGAAAGATCCTCTGCGGCTTGTTCCAGTTTTTCGATGCCGGCGATCTTTCCACCGACTTTTCGTGCTTCGTTCTGCAGCCGCTCCTCGATTGCGTTTTTAGGCTGATAGGGAATGGCTGCCGGAATCACATCCTTTTCAATCGTCTGGTTTACGCGCTGCGTAAGAGTGATCGTCACAAGGGTGCCTGGTCCGTCTTTGCGAAGGTCGATGCCGAAGCCTAGCAGATCGGCGAAATATTTAGCCCAGTAAAGTCCATAACCAGGCTGGTTGGGTTTTGATCCATGGCGTGCCTGAAAGAGATTGCCGGTCGCCGCGGGGCCGCCGGCCTGGTCGCGTATCAGAATCTGCGTCTCGAGATCATCAGCCGCGTTGCGGAATTGCCGGAACGACAGATGAATGGGCCGCGCTTTCCATCGATCGAAAATGGAGCTGGACGGTTTTCCATGCTCTTGATCCTCATACGCGTCAAGCGAATTTTCCAGAATGACGCGAATCGCAAAGGCGACGGGTTCCGGAATTTCCAGACTGCTCAGATCTCCCGGAAGAATCGCCGGATCCTGCGGCTCCCGGTGACCGTTATTGAAATTGAACTGCCCTTGCAAGCGTCCGATCGTGATAGCGTCCGCCAGGGCTTCGGCCAATGTCACTTGGGCTCCGCGGCGCTCATAGAAGCCATCAAACTGCTGGACCCAGGAGGCAAATTTCTTGGCTTTTTCTAGGGAATGGGTCAATTCTTCGATGATAGCCATCAGTCGTTCATGAGGCCCGGGGGGGAATGCGTCCGCCATGCTCTTGGCTTTCTTGACGGCTTCTCCTACGAGGGCGGCGCGATATCCGAAGTCATGTAGTTTACGCTCCGGGTCGGGATAAGGGGCGACGAATTCTTGGAAGGCTTTTTCCAAGTGCATAACTATCGTGGGCGTATCGAGTGAAAGACCTTGGGTATAGACCAACGCCTGGATAAGCCTCAGAACGTCATCTTCGATCAGAGCTTCGAACGAATTGAAGTCGGCCCAATCCTGCGCTCGGATCGATACCAAGCGGAATTTTGGCGACTTGGTTAAAGGTTCCAGCAAGCGATCGGGCAGGACGCGCGGTTGTTTTAGCGTTCTAAAAATTCCTTTGAGAAAATGGGTTCCAAAATCTCCGGCGCCGCCCTTTTGCTCATAGCCAAATCCGAATGGGGCGGCGTCTTGATTAAACAGGTCGGGCATGGCGGTCTGCGAAGGCATGCTGCCCGAGACGAGAATAAGAGGTCCTTTGAAACCCAGCTTTAAGTGATAGCCGGCGGCTTCCGATGTTGGATCAAGCCTCAATTCGTTGATCAAATCCACGCCGTCCCGGAGTTTCTCTTCCGCCGTTCCTAAGCCGAAAGCCAAATCCGTTATTACAAGGATGCGGTTATCGGGAACGCCGGATCGCCGCAGTTTCTGCACCGCGTCCGCGGCCTCTTCAATGGTAATAAAAGCATGAACGTTCTGACTTTGGAATAGGTGCGAATCGATCAGGAGTCTGCGGTAAAGGTTGAGAACTTCGACAAAATCGTCCGCCAGGACGATATGCATGTCCCTGAATTTTTCGGCGTCGGCGCGCGAAATGCCGATGTCCGACAGAAGCTTGGCGTCTGGTTCCGGTGCGTCGCTTCCCGCGGGAAGGCCTGCGGGAAACCCGTCGGGCCCTCCACCTGAATTCCAACCGAAACCGGTAGCGAAGTGGAGATGTTCAAATTCAGGGAAAAGCCGCCGGGTCCATTGACGTAAATGGACGGACGGCCAGCGCAGAAGCGGAGCGATAAAAAGATTCTGGGCCTGCGTGACCGCTTGTTCGCGGAGTCGCTCTTGATATCCGGCAGCTGGGATGTATCGGACTCCCTGTGGCATCTTTTCCAGCGCGGCCGCCAGGGCAGGATCAAAAAGCAGACAGGAAACGAGGAGAACTACTAGGATGCGGTGGAAACATTTTTGCATATAGGCCAAATGCGCCTATCTGCCGACAGTCAGGCCCGCGTTCGAAAACATGACTAATTTTAAGGCAATCCAAATCCGGGGATGAATCAGTCAAAAGACTAAATTATTGGGCCCGTTAGTCCCAGCTAATTCGAAGGGCCTTTTTTGACTCATTAATGCGTTACTAATTTCTATATAACATGTCCTATAAAGGAGAAAACCATATGTCCACATCCGCCCTCGCGACCCAACGCTGTGAACCCTGCACCAAAGATACCCCGCCCTTTTCGCGGCAGGAAGCACAACGCATGCTGACGAACATAAAGGGATGGCGTCTAACGGAAAATGGGAAGACCTTGGAACAAGAATTTATCATGAAAGATTTTGTGGCGGCGCGCGACCTTATAAATGAGATCACACCGGTCGCTGAAGCAGAGGACCATCATCCCGATCTCCACCTCACCGGCTATCGGAAACTCCGTATTGTCTTATCCACACACGCCATTGGCGGTCTTTCAAAAAACGATTTCATCCTAGCCGCAAAAATCGATGACCTCCCCAAAAATTTAAAATAATAGGCCTGAAAGAAAATTAAAACCATGACTGCGGCAGAGCGATATGACGTCATCATTATTGGAACAGGCGCGGGGGGTGGAACGCTTGCGTATCACCTGGCCAACGCGGGAAAACGCATCCTCATTCTCGAGCGCGGATCTTTTTTGCCGCAGGAAAAAGCGAACTGGAATACCGCCGCCGTATTTCTCGACAACCGGTATCACACCAAAGAAGTCTGGACGGATAAAGAAGGGAATGCCCTGCATCCCGGTACAGGGTATTGGGTCGGAGGCAATACAAAAGTCTATGGCGCCGCTTTATTTCGCCTTCGGGAAGAAGATTTTGGCGTGTTGGTCCACAAAGGCGGTATTTCTCCCGCGTGGCCCGTGTCGTATGACGCCTTCGAGCCTTACTATGCGATGGCGGAAAAACTTTATGACGTGCATGGCAAACAGGGGATTGATCCGACGGAGCCGCGACGCAGCGCAGAATACCCGTATCCCGCGATTTCCAATGAACCGCGCATGCAGGAGATTCATGATGATTTACAAGAGCTGGGACTCAAGCCGTTTCCATGCCCCTTGGGACTGCAGTTAAATGAACTCGATCGTTTCCAAAGCAAGTGCATACGGTGCGACACGTGCGACGGATATCCGTGCCTCGTCCATGCGAAAGCGGATTCCGATATCAATTGCATCCGCAAGATCATGCACTTGCCGAATGTTACGCTTATCCCTCAAGCGAAAGTAACGCGGCTCTTAACGAATGCCGCGGGAACAAGCGTTAAGTCTGTAGAAGCGGAACTCCATGATTCCGAAAAGAAGACTTTCTTTACCGGCGATATCGTCGCGGTTTGCTGCGGTGCGATTAATTCGGCCGCGCTCCTGCTTTTAAGCGCTAACGACAAACATCCCAACGGCCTCGCCAACAGCTCTGATATGGTGGGGCGCCATTTCATGTTCCATCAAGCGGATGCGATCCTCGCGGTTGGGAAAGAACCCAATCGCTCGTCCTACATGAAGACATTCACTTTAAATGACTTTTATTTTGGCGATACGGAGTATCCATACCCCATGGGAAATATTCAACCCGTGGGATCTTTTCATCCTGAAATGATGAAGGCTGATGCGCCGCCTTTTACGCCGACCTTCGTCTTAGACTTAATGACGACACACGCCGTTCCCTGGTGGCTGACTACGGAAGATTTGCCCGATCCGGATAATCGCGTCCAAATCGTCAACGGTAAAGTCCGTTTGGAATACACCCCGAACAATACGGAGTCGTTTGATCGATTAAAAGACAAATGGGTGGATACGTTAAAGCGGGCAGGCCATGCGGATCATTGGTTCAATCTGCATGCTTACTTCAAGAAGCGGATTCCTCTTGAGGGCGTGGGCCATCAAAACGGCACCTGTCGCTTTGGAACCGATCCCAGGCAATCGGTGCTGGATGTCAATTGCCGGACCCACGATGTGGACAATCTCTATGTGGTCGACGGTTCGTTCTTCGCCTCCAGCGGCGCGGTTAATCCCTCCTTGACGATCATTGCAAACGCGTTACGCGTGGGAGATCACTTACTCGAAAGGCTCCGTTGATCGGAGCGGCTTTTGGCTCCCTCAATAACCTGTTTGCTAAGATGGGTGCTGGAAGCGACTAATTTCGCCCAGTTAGCTCAGTCGGTAGAGTGCGCCCTTGACATGGGTGAGGTCACAGGTTCGCCCCCCCACACAGCCGGCGGGCGAGCGCCAGCAGGGTGGCGCTCGAGTCCGGTTTGTGTTTTTTGTAAGATGAGTTGATTTCGCTCGGTTAGCTCAGTTGGTAGAGCGTTCCCTTGACATGGGAGAGGTCACAGGTTCAAGTCCTGTACCGAGCATTTTTGTCTTCTCATTTACTTTGTCTCTTCTCCCGCTATCTCATTTGCAACAGGGCCATTTTCATGAACGTTCAAGGCATCGGGACCTTCTTCTGATTTCCAGGAGACGTCTGTTTTTTGGTCCTGTCTACCAGCGTCTTCAAGCGCGGCTGTCTTGCGGTGTGCGGTTGAAGACTTGTGACGGGTGACGCTTTTGTGCGCGTGGGCTTGTTTCTTGTGTTTTTTCATGGTCTATCCTCCTTGTTTTTAGGACAGACCCGGGAAGGAACAAGTTACAACTTAGGCGGCTGTCTCCAAGGAATGTTCGCTAGGAACAACAGTGACGCGATTACGACCGTTAATCCGCGCGTTATACAAGGCCTCATCAATGGTTTGAAGCCATGAGAGACCCCGCTCCCATGTGGGGCTATCAACCAGCGACTTTTCAACAACGACAAATCGTGCCGTTACCCCCAAGGCGGCCTGCTCAATGGCTTGGCGGAGGGTTTCCGCCAGACGCGCCGCCGACTCGACACCTTCTTTGATAATAAAGCCAAATTGATTAGAACCCAGCCGATTGATCCTATACCCCTCGGGTAAGTGGTTAAGAAGGATTTCGACGATGGCGCGCAGCGCCTTATCTCCAGCGCTGTGACCCCCACGATCATTAAGCATCTTCAAGTCATCCACATCTAAATGAACCGCGGTCATTTCCGCCGGCTGTGCGAGATAACCGGCATACTCCTTGTAGAGCGTTTCGCGTGGCGTGCTGTCTCTGAGGATCTTATCGACGGGATTTTCCGGAAGAGGCCATGCGATATCCGGTTGTGATTTCTTAAGCGGAGCGGAGAGATTATTCACAACGACTTGATTGCGCCGCGTTTTTTTCCCTACGTACATCGCCACGTCCGCCGCATTGATGGCCGCGTTCACCTGCTCGATGAGCGACGCTCCTTGTTCCGCCCATTCTGGAGACGCGGCAGCCACTCCAAAACTGGACGTGACCGAGAAGGGTTTCGAACCTTCGACACGAAACACTTTCTTTTCCATGGCCTTCCGGATATTTTCGGCAACTATGCGACCCTCTTCAACGTCGCCATGGATCATGGCAAGAAATTCATCGCCGCCCATTCGCCCCACCTCATCGGTGGGCCGGATATTTTCAACCGCAGTTCTCGCCAATTCTTTCAAAACCTCGTTGCCAACAAGATGGCCGTATGTGTCGTTCACTTCTTTGAAACGATTCGCATCAAAATAGATGAACGTGAGCGGCTTGCCGGCGGCGTTTTTGGCGGCAAACAGCTTCGGCAAATCACCTTCCAGGTCATTGAGGCCGAGGCTGTTGCGTGTTTTCACGCCGGTCGTCTCGTCATAGATTTCCAGATGCAACGCGCGCTGCTGAAGGACATAGACGATTGCACGGACAGCGAGCATAAGGGGAAGCACCAGCGCCAACTGCAGAAGGTAGGCGTCGCCGGGCATCTGCCGCATGGCGTAGGCATGCAATAGACCCGAAGACGCAACGCTGAGAAACAATCCGATCCACCCGTAGACATAAAGGTGCACATAATGCGCGGGCTCATCGGTCAAAGGACGCAAGCTCGAGATTAAGTCGCGCCGCCAGTCATGCAACACATCGATCCAGTTTCTTTTGGAATAGGTGCTCAGCTTAGATGCGGTCACTGGACGCATCGACTCGAATATAACGCGGTTTTTCACCGGAGCCGACTTTGGCCCCTTGGCTTTGTAAAGCGCCGCATCCGCGCCGGCGAAGGTCTGTGAAATCTTGGATTCCAACTGTTCCTCAGGAAGCCCGCCTTTTTCGCTGATCGAAACACCGATGCTCACCGTGCGCCGGATCGGGCGGCTGGTGCTGTAAATAATCACCTTACCTATATTCTCGCGGAAAACATTGGCGATCGCTACGGCCGCTTCCGCGTCGGTGCCTGGAATAAGCACGAGAAACTCCTCGCCGCCCCAGCGATAGGCTTCGGCGCCGGGAGGCATTGCGGCACGAATTACCCGCGCGACCGCCTTTAGCAACTTGTCGCCCGTATCGTGACCTTCCTTGTCATTCACGGATTTGAAGTCGTCCACATCGATCACCAAAAATGCGAGTTGGCGGCCGTTTTGCGTCGCGCGTCGATAAAGCCGGGGCAAATGCCCGCTGGGATTGAACACCTTTTGCCTGATGACGCCCGATGGCGTAACGGTGCTCACGGTCTTTTCCAATTCCAGGGCGTTGCGATTCGGCAGCCTCGTCAGCAAATCGGTCCGCTTTTCAAGCACGTCGTTCGAGTGAGCCACTGGATCATAAATAAGCGCGAGGCCAATACTGACCAGGACCAGCGTTACCGTATTGAACGAATACATGTTGATAACGGCCGCCCAGATAAAAATGGGCAATGGTCCCAGCACGTGGAAAAGATAGCGCAGCAGCCGATGCCGCGACATAGAATGCGTAAAATAACGGAGGTCATGCGCCCAATCGAGGATTTCTCTTTTGCAGTCGGACAGCAATTTGGGAAATGTGAGGTCCTCTTCGAATTCATGCCGTGGAGTCGGATCCACATCCAAGGGCACCCAATCCCGGTCCGAAATGTACGCCATGCTTTTCATCCGCTGATAAACGACGCCGGCCGCCGCCACGCCAAGAATCCCGAATAAGCTTCGTCTTTGATTGCGAAGAAATTCCAAGACAAAATGCTGATGTCCTATATAAACGCCTAAGCCCACGGCCAATGCAGCCAGTGTCGCGCGGCGTACGATTTGCATATGCGGCACTAGAGAGGCGGGCATGAGCGCCTGGCCGTTGAATGCAATAGTCCCGGTGCGAATCACGGTCCGCGGAGGATTCGAAACAAATAGGTTTTGATCCGCGGGTGCGAGATTCGCAATCAGCGTCATTGTTGTGACGACAAGGATGAATTTGCGCAGAAGTTGCATGGCCCTCCAAGCATATATTCTGAATATTACACTCGTGTATCAGGGGGGCCCAGTGATTTGACCTGGAAGACCTACACGGTGTGGGCTTGTTAAGGAATGTAAAGGCTAAAGACGACGCAGCCTGGATGAAAAAGTTAGAATAGCCGCCAATCATGGCTGAAAAAACGTCCGTTACAAAACAGGAGCACCTGGATCAGCTGCGCCATTCCACCACTCACGTGATGGCGCAGGCCGTGCAGGAGCTTTTTCCGGGCACCAAACTGACCATTGGCCCGCCGATTGAAGATGGATTTTATTATGACTTTGACAGCGAACACCGTTTTGTCCCCGAAGATTTGCCAAAAATCGAAGCGCGCATGCGTGAAATCACCAAAGAGAAACATCCCTTCGTGATGAGTACGCATGATGCCGCGGAAGCGCGCGCCTTCTGGGAAAAGCGCGGGGAAAAGTACAAAGTTGAAATCATCGACGATTTAAAGCAGCCCGCCGTCACTTACTGCAGTCACGGTTCCTTCGTCGACCTTTGCCGCGGCGGACATGTGGAATCGACGGGGGATATCCATCATTTCAAACTGCTCAAGATTTCCGGCTCCTATTGGCGCGGTGATGAAAAGCGTGAGCAATTGCAACGAATCTATGGCACTGCCTGGGATTCCAAAGAAGACCTGGATGCTTACCTCAAACGCCTTGAAGAAGCCTCCAAGCGGGATCACCGCGAGTTGGGGCCACGCTTAAATCTTTTTACGATTTTGCCGGAAGATATTGGGCCCGGACTGATTTTCTGGCTGCCGAAAGGCGCTACTCTGCGCCGCATCATTGAAGAATATCTGCGCGAACTTCTCGAAAAAAATCAGTATCAGTTTGTCGTGACCCCGCATATCGCCTCCAGCGAACTGTGGAAAACCTCCGGACATTGGGACTTTTATCAGGACAGCATGTTTCCCGTGATGACGCTGGAAAACCGCGAATACCTCCTGAAACCCATGAATTGCCCGGGTCATATTCAAATTTACAAACACGGGCTTCATTCCTACCGTGAATTACCCATTCGCATCACGGAGATGGGGACGGTCTATCGCAATGAACGCACGGGGGTCATGCACGGGCTCATGCGCGTGCGCGGATTTACGCAGGATGACGCACATATTTTCTGCCGCCCAGATCAAATGGCGTCGGAAGTCGAGCACATTCTTGATTTGACCCTGACCGTTTTGAAAACTTTTGGCTTTACCGATTATCAAGTCTCCCTTTCCACACGGCCGGAGAAATACGTCGGCACGCTTGAGAACTGGGAGCGCGCGGAAAAAGCCTTGGCGGGAGCCATTGCCGGCAAGGGTCTGGAAAGCGATATCGATGCGGGTGGGGGCGCTTTCTATGGTCCGAAGATCGATTTAAAAATCAAGGATTGCCTCGGCCGTTATTGGCAATGTTCCACGGTCCAGATCGACTTCAATCTACCCGAACGCTTTAAAATGGGCTATCGCGCGGAAACGGGCGGCGAAGAACGGCCGGTCATGGTACATCGCGCTCTATTAGGCTCGCTTGAACGTTTTATCGGTATCCTTATAGAACAGTATGCGGGCGCGTTTCCGCTGTGGTTGGCCCCGGTTCAAATCAAAGTGCTCACCATCACGGACCGCCAGAATGCCTACGCTCAACAGGTGACAGATCAGTTAACGGTCGCGGGTTTCCGCGTGGAAGCGGACCTCTCCAACGAGAAAATCGGCGCCAAGATCCGCACGTCGACGATGGAAAAGATCCCTTATGTGCTGGTGGTGGGGGATAAAGAAGTCGAAGCCGGCACCGTCGCGGTGAGCAAATACCCCCGGGAGAACAAGGGCACACCCACGCTGGCCGATTTCATCGCGCAAACCCTGGCTGAATTAAAAGCCCGCAGCTGATTGACATTTTTCCGTCGTATTTATTACTATTTCGCTTCGTTGTTTAGAATATATGAAACGGAGGACATTACCCGATAAGCAAGCCACCTGAAGCACGTGTCAATAACCAGATTCGCGCTCGAGACATACGGTTAATCGATTTAGACGGAACGCAGTTGGGCATTAAGTCGCTTGAAGAAGCGCTACGCATCGCCCAGAATCGCGGAGTGGATCTCGTAGAGATCGCTCCCCAAAACAATCCTCCGGTTTGCAAACTGGCTGATTTTTCCAAATTTCGCTACGAGCGTGAAAAGAAGCTGAAGGAAGCTCGCAAGAAGCAAAAGGGCGGCAACGTTAAAGAACTTCGGGTGCGCCCCAAAATCGGCGCCCACGATCTCGACATCAAGATCAATCAGATGCGCGGGTTTGTGGAAGAGCGCGATAAGGTTCGTTTTACGGTTGTATTTCGCGGACGCGAGATGGAGCATCCTGATCAGGGACGGCTCATCTTTGGCCGCGTGAAGGAAAAAATGGCGGATATTGCGTCGCTTGAGTCGGAAGATTCAAGAATGGAAGGCGGACGTTTGAGCCTGATGTTTACCCCAAAGAAATAGTAGGGAGTTTTTATGCCAAAAATTAAGTCGCATCGCGGCGCTGGAAAACGTTTTGCCATTACCGGCAAAGGTAAAGTTAAATACAAAAAGCAGGGATTACGCCACTTGCTGATCGGCATGTCGTCGACTCGTGGACGCCATCTTCGCAAAGCCGCCTATCTCGGCCCCGTCGACGCAAAAGTGATCAAGACACTTTTGCCCTACAACTAATTTTCACTAAGGAAATCCTATGGCACGCGTAAAAAGTGGTCAAACAACCCGTCGGCGTAAAAAGAAAACCTTTCGCATTGCGAAGGGTTCCTACATGTCCAAGCGCAGCCGCTGGCGCCAGGTCGTCCAGCAGGTCGAACGCTCCCTGCGTTTTGCCTACGTAGGCCGCAAGGACCGCAAAGGCGATTACCGTTCACTTTGGATTACCCGCATTAACGCGGCCGCGCGGCTTTGCGGCATGACCTACGGACAATTGATCCACGGCTTGAAGAAAGCCGAAGTCATCCTGGATCGCAAAATGCTGGCCGAATTGGCCGTGATGGACAGCGCGGCGTTCAAGCAAGTCGCTGACATCGCGAAATCCGCGGCCAAGTCTTAAACCTCTCCTTTGACTCCTCCCGATCGAGACGTTCTCTTCCGGGAATTCGGTGATGAGCTCGCAAAGGCGCAAACACCGGAAGCGCTCAATGATTTACGTGTGTCGTGGGTTGGCCGTAAAGGCCGGCTCACGACACTTTTACGTGAACTAGGCACCATCTCTCTCGAAGAACGGAAGACGGTCGGCCCGCTGCTCAACGCCCTCAAAAACCAGATTGATGAAACGCTCGCCGACCGTGAAAAAGCGCTGACGCGCGCGGTCCGGGAAAAGGCGCTTGAAACCGATCGTTTTGACATCACACTGCCCGGCCGCCGCCCAGCCACCGGTCGTTTGCATCCGTTAAATCAGGTGATGGACTCCCTGGTCTCGATTTTTCGCTCCCTGGGCTTTGTCGTCGCGGACGGCCCGGAGATGGAATCGGAATTCCATAATTTTGAAGCGCTGAATGTGCCGGCGGACCATCCCGCGCGTGACATGCAGGACACGTTTTATCTCCAGACAGGCCCCCAGCAACTGGCGCTTCCACACGTCGAGCGCGGCGCTTCGAATGAGACGGTGTTGCTACGCACCCATACGTCCCCCGTTCAGGTGCGCATCATGCAGCAATACCCGCCACCACTGGCAATTATTGTTCCCGGGCGCGTCTATCGCCATGAAGCGCAGGATGCCACGCATGCGGCCGTATTCCATCAGATGGAAGGTTTGCTGGTCGACAAAGATCTGTCTTTTTCCGATTTGAAAGGCACGCTCGCGCGTTTTGCGCAGCTCTTCTTTGGGCCGGACACAAAAACCCGCTTTCGTCCGTCATTTTTTCCGTTCACGGAACCGTCGGCGGAGATGGATGTGTACTTTGAGCGCCCAGGCCGGGCGCCGGGTTGGATTGAAATTATGGGTTCGGGCATGGTGCATCCCAATGTGCTGCGCTCCGTCGGCATCGATGCGGAGCAATATTCTGGGTTCGCTTTCGGCATGGGCATCGAGCGGCTGGCCATGATCAAGCACGGCGTCGATGATCTCCGGCTTTTCCAGGAGAATGACGTGCGCTTCCTGAGGCAGTTTTAAATGAAAGTCCTTTATAGCTGGCTGAAAGAATTTGTCGCGCTGGAAACGTCCCCGCGGGAGACCGCGGACATTCTGGCCAAGCTGGGCTTTGAAGTCGCGGCTCTGACGGTCTATGGCGGCGCGCTGAAAGGCGTGATTACCGCGGAAGTTCTGGAAACCGCCAAACATCCCAACGCGGACCGCCTGTCGCTTTGCAAAGTAAATAATGGGAAAGAAATCCTTTCCGTAGTCTGTGGCGCGCCTAATGTACGTGCGGGCATCAAAGTGCCCTTTGCGCAGGTTGGCGCGACTTTACCCAATGGTGAAATTTTAAAAGCCGCCAAAATTCGCGGCGTTGAATCGCAGGGCATGATTTGCTCATCTGAAGAATTGGGCTTAGACGAAAAATCCGAGGGGATCTTGATCCTTCCACTTGAGACCGAATTAGGCCAGGATATTCGGCCGCTCCTGGGACTCGACGATGCGCTGATCGAGATTGAAGTCACACCCAATCGACGGGATGTGCTGGGCGTGCTGGGCGTTGCGCGCGAGCTGGCCGCGGGTCTCGGCATCGCGCTCAAACTTCCCGAACCGCGCGTGCGTGAACTCGATTTGGGCCATTCCGTCTTGACCATTTCCAATGAAACGCCCACCTTGTGCCCGCGCTATATCGGTCGGTTGATTAAAGACGTCAAAATAAAACCGTCGCCGGACTGGATGATCCGCCGCCTCGCGCGCTGCGGCATCCGTTCAATCAACAATGTGGTCGACATCACCAACTATGTCATGCTGGAGCTGGGCCAACCGCTGCACGTCTTCGATCTGAATCGCCTGGAGAATCATCACCTCAAAATCCGTCTGGCGCAGGATCAGGAAACGCTTTTAACGCTTGAAGGAAAAACCGCCACGCTGAAACCCGATATGCTGGTCATCGCGGATGCCAAGGCGCCCGTGGCGCTGGCCGGAATCATGGGAGGGGAAACCTCTTCCGTTCAAGACACCACGCAAGACATCGTCTTGGAAAGCGCCGCATTTTCGCAAGCGTCCGTTCGACGCACCAGCAAATTAACCGGCATCCGCTCGGAAAGCTCCTACCGCTTTGAACGCGGCTCGGATCTGCAGATGGTCGCCTTTGCTTCGCGTCGCGCCGCGCAACTGGTTCAGGATCTGGCCGGCGGATTGGGGTATAAACCCCTGGAAGCCTCCACGCCGCAGCCTGGGCCGACGATTGTCAAATTGCGTACGGAAAAGCTCAAACAATTTCTGGGCGCGGACATTAAAGAATCTCAGGCCGCGGACATGCTACGCCGTCTGGGCTGCATCATCAATTCGGGAACCTCCCAGATGGCGGTCACGGTGCCGTCCTGGCGTTTGGATATTACCCTTGAAGCGGACCTTTTAGAAGAAGTGGCGCGGCTTTACGGTTATGACAATATTCCCGCGCGGCTGCCCCTGGTGCATCTCACGACGGTGCCGGAAAACCCGTTGTGGGATTTTAAACGTAAGTGCGCCTCACTTTTAAGCGGTTTGAGTTATTGCGAAGCGTTAAATGGCAGCATGCTCAGCCGCGCGCAAGCCGAATTTTTTATTCCAGGATTTGGCCGGCCGTCGGACACCAAACCCATTGCGTTGGCCAATCCCCTGTCTTTGGAGCAGGCCATTTTGCGTCCTAGTCTTGTGCCGGGTCTTCTGCAGAATGCCTGTTTAAATTTCCAGCGTCAAAACGATGGCGTGCGTCTTTTTGAGACGGGTCGCGTCTTCTTCGAAGACTCCAACGGAAAACAGGAAGTCCAGCGATTGGCGTTGGTACTGGCCGGACAAACCGCCGCCGCGCATTGGCAGGCCAAACCGCGTCATGCGGACTTCTATGAACTCACCGGAACTTTGGAAGCGCTAGCGGAACGCCTGGGCGTCACACGTCTGCAATGGACCGCGCTGCGCCATCCTGCCTTTCATCCGCGCCGCGCGGCGTTGCTCATGAGCGGACGGGCGGTGTTGGCCTGGGTGGGAGAACTTCATCCGGATCTGGCGGATAAGCTAGATCGCAAAGAACCTTTGATCGCCGCGGAACTCGATGTAGAAGCCTGGCATGCTGCGACGCCGCGGGCTGCCGTCTACAAACCCGTTCCCATGGTTCCGCCCATTCATCGCGACCTTTCCGTTATTGCACCCGTGGCAGTGTCTTATGAAAAACTATCGCGCACCCTGCGCAATGCGGCCGGAAACCTATTAGAATCGGAAACGTTGATGGATTTGTACCAGGATGCGAAAATCGGCGCGGACAAAAAGTCACTGACCTTCTCGCTGATTTTCCGGCATCCGGAACGAACGTTGAATGACGCGGAGATTGAAAAGATCATGGCCAAAATTTTGATGGACCTACAAACTCAATGCGAGGCGGTGATTCGCTCATGATCATTGGACTCACGGGAAAGAACGCGTCGGGCAAAGGTGAAGTCGCCAAATTTTTGCAGGACCGCGGATTCATTTTTATGTCTCTATCCGATGCCTTGCGCGAAGAACTCAAGCGCCGGCATTTGCCCGTGACGCGCGATCACCTCACCGAGGTGGGCAATGAGCTGCGGGAAAAGCACGGTCCGGGCGTTTTGGCCGAGCGCATTTTGAACACCCTCGGAGACACGTCGCATTACGTGATCGATTCGTTCCGCAACCCGTCGGAAGTCGAAGCCTTTCGCCATCGCACCGACTTCTTGTTATGGTCCATTGAAGCTTCGCCGCGCATGCGTTTTGAACGCATCAAAGCCCGTGCCCGCGAAAGCGATCCGATGACCTTTACGGAATTCGAAAAAGTCGAAAAACGCGAAGCGAAGAACGCGGATCCCAACAAACAAAATCTGGAAGATTGCCGCGCGCTCGCAGACTCGCACATTGTCAACAATGCCACGCTCGAAGCGCTCTATCGCCGCCTGGTTCCCATTACCAAGAAAGCGCTGGCTTCCATTCCGCGGCCTTCGTGGGATGAATATTTTATGCGCATCGCCCAGGTCGTGGCCAAACGTTCGAATTGCCTGAAGCGCAAAGTCGCGGCGGTGATCGTGAAAAATGGACGGATTATTTCAACGGGCTACAACGGTACCCCGCGCAAAACCAAAAACTGTTATCAGGGCGGCTGTCCGCGCTGCAACCAGATCGGCCCGTCCGGCCAGGGGCTCACGGAATGCTATTGCTCTCATGGCGAAGAGAACGCCATCGTCCAGGCGGCCTATCACGGCATCGCGATCAAAGACTCCACCCTTTACACGACCTTTTCGCCCTGTTTATTATGTACGAAGATGATCATTAACGCCGGCATTCAGGAAGTCATTTTTAATCAGGCCTATCCGCTCGGAGCCGACGCGCTGGGCCTGCTCAAAGAAGCCGGCGTGCAGCTGCGCAAAATTGATCTTTAAGGAGAATTCTCATGGTTGATATTGGACGCAACGATCCCTGTCCCTGCGGTTCCGGGAAAAAATATAAGAAATGCTGCATGGCCAAAGACGAAGCCAAGCAACATACGGTCCTCGAAAAAGAATGGACCAAATCCGTCAAAGAGTTTGAAAAAGAGAAAAAAGACGCCGACGAAGAAGCAGCCAAAAACCCGGGCCAAACGCCAAAGCCCGTCACGCATCCCACATCATCCATGAAAGCTCCACGTCATAATGCGCCAACCGCGCCCAAAATGACTATGCCGCGCAAGTCCGGCGGCGGCGCGTAAAGAGTTTAGGGAGGCAGAGCCCGATTAGGCGGCGTGGCGGAGAAGCACTTCGTTGATGACCGTCTGATAGCCGATGCCGCGACGCTTGGCTTCGCCTTGTGCCCAATGAAAGGCCTTTGGGTGCAGCTTGAGATGGATATCGCGATACTTTTCATCAACTGCTTTTGGCGGACGTCCTAATCGGGGTGGGAACGGGCGATGAAAAGTATTTTCGAGCGCTTTGCAGAATGCTATGTGCTCTTCAGGAGTGACTCGGCACGCGCGTTTCCAGTCTTCCTTTGTAAGCTCTGGGATATCTGAAAAATCAATTTTCTCTTTTTTCTTCATGGCTGAAGCGTATCTCTAAATGATTATTGAGTCAAATAGAGATAGAGAGAATTGTAGGGGCGCACGGCTGTGCGCCCATGCAATAACAATTACATAATCCACTCATTGCATCGCCGTTGTCATGTCATTGCCTTGCTATAGGCGCACAGCCGTGCGCCCCTACATTCCTCATTGATCTTAAATTAACCCTGGCATTTTACCGCCCTTTTTAATACATATGTATTATGGAACATGTACTGGAGTGGCTGTTCCTAGATCTGAACAGCTTCTTTGCCTCCTGCGAACAGCAGGAGCATCCGGAGCTGAGGGGAAAACCTGTCGGCGTGGTACCGATGATCGTCGATACGACGTGCTGTCTGGCCGCCAGTTACGAAGCCAAAGCGTTGGGCATTAAAACCGGAACGCTGGTGCGGGAAGCCAAAGCCCGCTGCCCGGAGATGCGGTTTGTGATCGCGGATCACGAAATTTATACCCGCTATAACCGCAAAGTCGTCGAGGTCGTGGAATCTTGCCTGCCTGTTGACACTATTCTCTCTATCGATGAGATGATCTGCCGGCTGAGCGGCTCTCAGCAAGAATTGCCCAATGCGCTGGCCCTGGCGGAGCGCATCAAAGACCGAATTCGCAAAGAAGTCGGCGTTTGTCTTACCTCGTCCATCGGTATTGCGCCCAATCGCTTTCTCGCTAAACTCGCGTCGGACATGAAAAAACCAGACGGATTGACCGTGCTGCATAAAGCGGACCTGCCCCAATCCCTTTACGGCCTCAAGCTGCGGGACTTATGCGGGATCGGCCATCAGATGGAGATTCGTCTCAACGAACAGGGAATCCATTCCATTCGCGAACTGTGCATGCTCTCACGCCAGGAGATGCACGACATTTGGGGTGGCGTCGGCGGAGATCGCTACTATTTGTGGCTGCGGGGGGAAGAGGTGATTCTGCCGCCGACTCAGCATCGCAGCATGGGACATCAACATGTCCTGGAACCGGAATTACGCAATCCCGAGGGTGTTTGGGTTGTCATCAAAAAACTCTTGGCCAAAGCCGCTGTCCGTTTGCGCAAAGAAGGATATTACACCGGACGGATCACTGCGCACATCGATTTTATCGGGGAGATTCCGTCCTGGGCTAAAGACATCAAAGTCGAACCCACGCAGGATACGCTCAAGCTGATGACTGCGTTGCGCAATATCTGGCCGATTATAAAACGAGAGATTCCACTTCGCGTGGGCGTCACGTTTTCGGATCTCATCACCAAAGAACGCTATCAGCTGCCCTTATTCGAAAATCCGCACCGAGAAGATTTGGGACCGGCGATGGACAAGATCAATAGCAAGTACGGGAAAGAAACGATTTCTATTGGCGCCCTGCATCAGTTTCCGCAGGCCGCGCCGCCGCGCATTGCGTTTCGAAGAATACCGGACCTCGAGGAGTTTGAGCGATAACAGCGAAAGTCGGGTGGCCAGAGAGTCGGGTGGCCGGAGAATCGGTGATTGGTACTCTTTTTAAAATAGGCTACCAATTACCGCCTTTCTGGCCACCCGACTCTCCGGCCACCCGCCACTCTAATCGATAAGCCGTTGGTCATCGCGTCTTGTTGTTGTATCATCAAGGCGTGGATAAAATCGATGATATTGAAGAAAAAATCCGCAAACTGATTGAGCAGCAGAAGACGCTGCGGATAGAAAACCGCAAGCTGCGGGAAGATCAGGAAGCCACGCGCGCGACGGTTGAATTGCTGAGCTCGGAGAATCAGCGCGCGCAGAAAATTCTGTCCGATTACCAGCAGATCCGCAAGCGTCAGGAACAGGCCGCGCAGAAGATTGAACGCGCCCTGCAAAATTTGAACTCCTTGAAGGCCTGATATGAAAAATGATGTCGTCTATGTTCAGATCCTTGGCCGTCAGTACGCCATGGAAGCCAATCCTGGCGATGAGCTGTACGTCAACCGCCTCGCGCAGTACGTGGAAGAATGCATGATCAAAATCAAAGGCGAATCGAAGACCGTGGACACCATGAACCTGGCCGTCACCGCCGCAATGAACTTGGCGGATGAACTCTTTCGCCTGCAGGACGGCCGCGGCACGCTCGGCCATTCGCTGGAAACTAAAGCGGACGAACTGCTCGTCCTGCTCGACAACGCCCTCGCCGCCCCGGACACACACAGTTAAGCATCGCCTGCATGGCCCGTAAATCCAATTCTTCGTCGCCCTTATCGCTTTTTGAAACCTCCGCATCATCCACATCAACCAAAGACGCGCCGCTGGCCTTGCGTATGTCTCCGCAAAATCTGGACGAGTTCGCCGGCCAGGCACATATCCTGGGCGAAGGGAAACTGCTGCGGCGGGCGATCAGCGCGGACCGGCTCTCTTCCGCGATTTTCTTTGGCCCTCCAGGCTGCGGCAAGTCCGGCTTGGCACGTTTAATCGCTCGACAGACACAAGCGGTTGTTGAGGAACTTAATGCCGTGACTGCAGGCGTGGCGGATGTACGCGCTGTCATCGAACGCGCGCGCGATCGCCGGTCCATGAACCAGCAGAAGACGCTGCTCGTCCTGGATGAAATTCACCGTTTCAATCGCGCTCAGCAGGATGCCTTATTGCCGGACGTGGAACGCGGAACCGTCACACTCATCGGACTCACTACCGAAAATCCCTTTTTCTATGTGAACTCCGCGCTTTTGTCGCGCGCTCCGGCGTTTGAATTCAAAGGCTTGGAAGATGCGGATCTGCGCGGCGTGATGCAGCGCGCGCTCAAAGATAAAGAGCGCGGATTGGGGAATCAAAACATTCGCCTGGATCCTGATGCCGAAGCACACCTGATTCAGAGCGCGAATGGCGATGCCCGTCGAATGCTCAACGGCTTAGAGTTAGCCGCTTTGACCACCACTGCGGCGAAATCCGGTGAGATTCACATCACGCTCGCCGTGGCGGAAGAATGCGTCCAGAAACGCGCATTGATCTACGAAAAATCCGGAGACCAACACTATGACATCGCCTCCGCATTCATTAAATCCATGCGCGGCGGCGATCCGGATGCGGCCTTGTATTGGATGGCGAGGATGCTGGCCGCCGGTGACGACCCGCGGTTTATCGCGCGCCGCATGATCATTCTGGCCAGCGAAGACATCGGTAATGCCGATCCGCGTGCCATCATGGTGGCCACCGCGGCGCTCTCCGCGATCGAATTTGTCGGCATGCCCGAAGGCCGCATCATTCTGGGGCAAGCTGTCACGTATCTCGCGAGCGCACCCAAATCCAATGCCGCCTACCTGGCCATCAACAAAGCCATGAGCGAAGTGGAAAAAGGCCCGCGCCGCGAAGTCCCCAACCATTTAAAAGACGCCAGCATGGACAAAGAAGCCCTCGGCCATGGCGTAGGCTATGTCTATCCCCACGATTTTCCCGGCCATCACGTCGCGCAAGAGTACTGGCCCAACCCCGTTCCGCTTTATGAGCCTGGTGATTTGGGGGAAGAAATTCGAATTAAGGAACGCCTGAACTTCTGGAAGCACCAAGATAAAACTGATCCGAAAAAGACCCAAAATCGGTCATAATTATGCCGGAGGCAATGTAATGATTTACTTGGAGTTGTTAAAGGCATTAGAAGAGAAACAGATACATTATGTGATCGTCGGCGGGTTGGCCGTGATTCTGCATGGGTTTGCACGAATGTCGATCGATTTAGATTTGGCGGTTTCTTTAGATACGTCCAATCTGCGGCATTTCCTTAACGTAGTCAAGGAGCTTGGATATCGCTCGCGTCTACCGGTGCCTCTGGAAGATTTTGCCGACCCTGTGAAACGAAAAACCTGGATCGAGCAGAAAAATATGCTCGTATTTTCGTTGGTTCATGAGAAACGGGCTCAGGAGTTGATTGATATTTTCGTTCAGGATATTGTGCCCTTTGAGGAGCTGTATGCCCGCCATGTCTCTATTTCGCTGGGCGCCATTCATGCGAAAGTCGCTTCCATTCAAGATTTAAAAAAAATGAAAGAACTTGCCGGTCGGCCCCAAGACCTTCAGGATATCGCAGCATTAAATGAAATCGAACGTCGGCAGAATAAATGAGTGACATCTCGCCGGAGCCCCAACGCGTTTTACAGTTATTCTTACGTGAGGCGCAAGATCAATGGAAGGACACGACCCCTTTGCAGCGTTTGGAGTGGCTGGATTTCGCCCTTTATGCCGTCTGGGCGGGCGCCGCTTACCGCGCCAAAGCTGACAAGAACAAAACCGGTGATTTAGGGGAAGAAATTCGAATAAAAGAACGTTTAAATAGTTGGAGAAAACAAAAGAAGACCGGATGAGAAACTTCGCTCGTCTCCGAGAAGAGAGTTCAGACACTGTGCCAAAGGCACCCATTAAAATACGGCAGGACACAATCTCGCATGGGCCGAATGGGCAAGAATCTATTGGCCTGTTCCGTTCCGCTTATCCAACATAAAATAAAGAATCCTCTTTATGCGCACCGTGCGCTTACTGCGGATTGTATGGCAAACTTCAATCGCATCGCCGCCATCTTAGTTCCCTGTCTTCTGACAGACCCACTCCTTGCCACAGCCGCACACCAGTTATTTAGGGAGCGCCCATTCGTTGTTGAACATTCTTCAGTGTTTAACGAGCAGGCACTCTCACCCCGAGCTGTTAACACTGGGGAACATCCACGACAGGAAACAGTCTTCGAATATCAACTTGTCAGTTCTGTGGCGGCTGAGATCTTGGGTGTCTCTGGATTTGTAATGCGCGTCAGCGCTGCCGATGATCCTAGCATCAGACAATGGATGAAAGCGTGGGACCATCAATTGGATGAAAGCCGATCTCATTGGCGGACAATTTCGGAATTTCGTCTGCCTTATAATTCCAAGTCACCGCACATCGCCTATGATCCGTATCTGATTCCGGTACGCCGTATAGGACCCTATCTTCGATTTACACTACAAGAGTTGCCTGAGAGCGATGCGCTGGCGGTGACGCGTGAAGAAGCGGCTTTTGGGGCTGATCACTCGAATCTAGATCGCGAAAGAACCTCAAACTTGCTCGTCGTGGATCCGGATGACAATCGAATGCTGGTCATTAACAATCGATGGCCCAAGATGCCTTATGACTCTCTGCTCATACCAGATGTTCGACAACCACAACGCTTGACACGTGAAGTCATTCGAGCTGAAATACGCTGGGCGTATCGCGGATTGGCTTCTGAGTTTCATCGGGCAAAACAATTTGTCGATGATCTTCACATTCATCTATATCCACAGACATTCTTGCCTGTGAACATTGCAGCAACCACTTTCGAAGCGGTTGATTCTGCTAAAAATGTGGAAGTTGGCACTTTTAATTATTTTGTTCCGCATTTAGCCTTGGCTTCTACAGATCCGGTTGCGCTCGAGAAGGCGGTACTTGAGTTATCCGAATATCTTGAATATAGGGGAGCATGGTTCAACCAGCATATGCTCGCAATTCCGGGGACTCCCCAATTGCTGGCTTATTTCGTGTTGTGGAACGAGAAGGCCAAAGGCTTTGGTTTTAATACGTCGGGTTTCCTGAAAATTGGTGATGAATCCATACTGGACGAAACTGTTCTAGCGAAATTAATGGACAGCTGGGCAAATTCCTCTCTCTTGCAAGACGTTCAAGAGGTTTTTTGGCATCAATGGAGAAATGAGCTAGCCACCACCGTCGTCAAAAAAAATCTGCCCGAAGAAGCTGCGTAGTCCACCAACCATTCCTAAATCTAATGTTTTCGATGCACGGGAGCCACGGTTATAACCCGGACAACTGTGCTTTGTATCGAATATAAAATTATCCTTGTTTCACAGAGGAGAATCCGCTCAAAAAGACCCAAAATTAGTCATAATTGTGCTGGAGGCGATACCATGAATACGAGAATTATTATCGACCCCAAAATCTGTCACGGAAAACCTGTTATCAAAGGCACGCGGGTCTTGGTTAGCAATATTCTGGGTGATTTAGCCGCGGGAGAGACGGCGGAAAAAATAATCCTGAATTATCCGTCTATTTCACCTGCAGATATTAAAGCCGCTTTGGAGTTCGGCAATACGCTTTCTTAAGTGGGAGACCTTATGAAAAAATTAGAACGAATTACATCAAATCCTGAAATTCTTAATGGCCAACCCATCATTCGGGGAATGCGATTGACCGTTCGCCGCGTTGTGGAGGCGGTCGCTTTATATCCTGACTGGGATGATCTTCGAAAAGAATACCCCGACATGGAACGAGAAGATATTCGCCAGGCATTGGAATTTGCAGCTCTTAATCTCGATCACCAAATTATCCCGAGAGAAGCGGCTTGAAAATTGTTCTGGACCAGGGATGTCCCTGG
>Ga0206844_10164_pt1 | contig 21808 bp, 19 predicted proteins | sample Alteio_BWOrgCont_22_FD_152907 | JGI IMG/M metagenome (GOLD analysis project Ga0206844, IMG submission 152907) | Enriched cells from forest soil in Barre Woods Harvard Forest LTER site, Petersham, Massachusetts, United States -... | ecosystem: Environmental > Terrestrial > Soil > Temperate forest >...
ATTACATTTATATCATAGTTAAACATATTTTCAGTTTTAAGTACCGGTCCAAATTGTAATAAATCTTTGCATTTGTTATAGTCCTTAGCTTGGGCTGCTTTGATAAACTTATAACATTCTCGTATTCTGATTTCATTGGCAGATAGGAATATGGAGCACGAGCAGAGAAATAGTAACGGAACAATTAGTAGATATTTCATTCAATTTATTTTATTTGTTATTCTAATAGTCAGATTTTGAAGGAGCAAAAACTGGTTCATTTTGAGATGGGCTTGATGATTCATCTTCTTGAGGAGTAGAATTATCAGACGGGGTGAATTGACGAATTTCAGGATCAATTGGAACACCTATCGATTTCAAAATAGCATTGCCAATTTTTTCTATGTTTGCAATATAATCCAATTGTTTCTGAGCTAAGGCGACAACCATTGGATCTTTTGAATCTAAATCACCTCCATTAACATTGGGTAATGTTCCATCATTTATATAATTAATCAAGTCTCCTCTTCCTGGTCCTACACGAAAAGTTGCAACAAGACCATCTGATAAATGTTGGCTGATGTAATTGTCAGCCAAATCTGTTGCTGTATAAAAATAATCCCTCTGATGAGATTCTTTACGTCTAGCTTCATCTTCACCTTGGGTTTTTCCAAAATATGTAATAAGATCACAAGTCCATTCTATTAAAGTCGCTGTTGCCCCGCCTATAATATCCATATTGTTTTCTGGGTCCTTCCCGTCATCAGGCTGTTCTTGCTTATCAATTGGGGTTGCTTTAATTATGTTCCTTGGATCAAGTTTATCATCCTTGCCCCAAGCCCCAACAATAGTGTAATCGTCCTCCATTTTCTTATAATTATCAGGCACATTGCCAGCGATTACTTGAACGTCATAATAAGGATTATTATTAAGAACCGGCACGTATGACATAAATTTTTGCCGATACATTGCAGAATTAACTGGAAGAAGCTCAAGACCATCTAAATCAATTCCGTTAACAGGATTATCCATGGCAAATGCATATGGTGACCAACCTGGAAATTTCCCAGTTAATATGTCTGGGCTTTTGAATCCACCTGGGCCTATTCTTGCATCGTACTCCCTTGTTCCGTAATCGTAATAATCTCCATCGTTGCCAGTAATTTCATTGTCTTTCCTAATTGAATGAAAACCAGCTACATAATCCCTCGCCCTCTTCACATTCACCAATTTACAAACCGCAGTGCCGTTCACAAAGCAGGTGGTGTCAATATTCCTTACAAACGGCGAAGAACCTCCATACCAGTCATCGCCATAATCATTGAACCTGCTTATATCATGGCCATAGTATCCGCCTCCTTCGTAGAGTGGGCACCACATTACCAGTTTGCTGGTGTCACTTGGCGGCCCGCCGCACCCTCCGTTGTAGCTTGCCGTAACCTCGCTGCTGCTGATGACCCTGTTGTACAACCGTACCTGCCTGTAATCGCCAATAAACGGCCATTTATTACTGGTCCCATCGTTAAGGCCGATATAGGGAGTGGTGCCGACGGTATCTATATTGCCTGAAACAAGGTTGGTGGTAACATAAAGCCCTGAATAGGAGAACCCTGTAAAATCAGAGACAGATATGGATGAGCCGTCCACATAGATATGCCAGCTTGTCCAGTAATTGCCTGTCCTGGTGGCTACAAGATGGTGCCAGGTGTTTATGGGCAGATGGGTACTGCCGAGCAGGTCCACATCCTGCTGCCCGTCGCACAGTTCCAATAACGGTTGGGAACCGTGGACCAGAAAACTAACCCCACTCATTGCCCCGAAGGAAAAACTATATGTTTCGGTTGAAAATATTACCTTATTATTTATTGTATCTGTGATGTTTACCCAGGCTTCAATTGAAATATCGCCCCTCCCGAAATGGTATTCCGAAGATGAGCCCAGCCCCATTTCAAAGAACGCTTCCGAAGCACCGGTGGCAACATATTCCTTCAAAAGTTTGCAGTTCCTCAAGGAAGAAAGCCAGGCATTGCCCGTTTGGGTAAACAACGGGAAGCTATCGTTGAGATAGGTTTTCAGGGAAGTGGTATCTGTCATGCTGCCGCCGTAGCCGAGCAGTTTGCGTTTCAGCAGGGCACAGGCAATACAGGTATCCTTCTGCACAATTATGCTGTCAAAACTGGTTGTCCTTTTGGGCATTTCTGCGCCATAAGCATAATAATCAGTTGCAGTTAAAATATCCGGCAGGTAATAATCTATGGTTGTGGTATTGGTACTGTGCTGCAGTTTCCTATCTGAAACCGTGGCCAGCACATTCCCCAAATGGTTTGAAAGCTCATACTGTTTTTCGCCGAGTACCCGGCTGAAAAGGCTATCACTGTAATATACCGTACTGTCATGCAATGAAGAGGTAACGGTCGGTGTGCCACTTGCTGTGTCCACGCTTCCGGTATATGTAAACACCTGCACCAGCCGTTCCGGTTTGGCCATGCCCAGCCTGCTGCTGCCATAGATGTCCTGCTCGGTAAGGGTGATACTGTCATGCAATGACGTCCCGCTTTTATGCACATGCCTTTTATACACCGCCATAATATTTCCCTGTGCGTCCCGTACATAATAGTAATAGGTAAGAAAAGTGTCGTTTTTCACCAGCTTCATTACCCTTTGCCCATCAGGCCCATAAGCAAAATACAGGTTGGGCTTGCTGCTTCCCGAATTGCGGGTAATCTGCAGCATTTTTCCATACACGCTCCAGGTGATGCTGCCAATTTGCCCGGCAAGGTCGCTTGTCAGGTTGCCGTTTTTGTCATAGCTATAGTTAGTGGTGTCGGTTTCATTGTCAATATCGGTACTGTACCAGCTTGAGCTTATGGCATCGGTTACCTGTTTGAGTTTGTTGGTGCCGTAGTAATAATGATAGGCCAAACTGTCCATGCTTGCATTGCCCGAGTGCAAGGAGTCCCCGCGCCTGTTCACGCTCAGCATGTTCCCGTTTTGGTCGTAGCTGAAATGCTCTGCATAATACGGGTAATAATTCCCCGTGCTTTTCCAGGCCAATGAGCCGGTGTCCAGATCGTTGAACGCCTGTACGTTCACCAGGCGGTTCAATTGGTCATATTGGAAAGCCGATACAAGAGGCTGCAAATAATTTGGGCGTGCCCCAAGGGCCGGGCTATACGTTCCTACTCCTCGGTCGTGCCTCCCTGCGGGGTATCCACTGCTATCCCTCACGCAGGTAATCCACCTTTTGTACGTTGAATCAATGATATATGCAGTTTTCATCATTTTATCCCCAAAAATATATCTTCATACACGCTTCGAGCATGTCCTGTTTTTTTGAAAAGCAGATCGTCCGCCGTGCCAGCCTTTTCAAATGTATTCGCAGGTTCAGGTTATGCCGTTCTATCCTGTTGGTGCCGTACTTGCTTATCCGATGTTTTTTATGGGGAATTAAGGTTTGGTAAAGGATATACCCGTCCGTATAAATCCTTTTGGGCAACCGGTATAAAATACTTTCTATCACATGCTTTAGCTTTCCTTTTGTCCTCCCGCCTATCCTGAAATCCACTACCTGTTTGCTGACCCTTTCTATAGCATAACTGATCCAGCACTCCCTGCTTTTCTTTTGAACAAATGTATGAACCTCATCCATTTCATAAACCCGGTTTGGTTTGAACGGCACTGGCGGCTGAATACTCTTTGCTATCTTGCGTATCCGGCCTATCACAGTGCCAGCGCTTATTTCCATTAACCTTTGCATACTTCTGATGCCTATTCCTTCTTTAACTTGTGTACAAATTTGTTTGTCCGTTATGAGCCAGCTTTTATATGTATATTCTGCTTGCTGGTACTTGCCGCAGCTTTTGCATTTGTACCGTTGCCTACCGTTCTTTTGAAATCCCGTTTTCACGCAATTATTTAATTCACAATACTTACAATGTCTCATACGCTAATCTGTAACACGAGGTCGCTTTTTAAATACTTTAAGGCCCGTGACGGCCTCAAAAATAAACAGTATGGATTATATCACGCTCCATTTTCTTTTATTCTTGTGTCAAATCTGGTTCCTTTCATCATTTTTTACCCTCATACGCTAATTTGGAACACTACCATCTGTAACACGAGGTCGCTTTTTAAATACTTTAAGGCCCGTGACGGCCTCAAAAATAAACAGTATGGATTATATCACGCTCCATTTTCTTTTATTCTTGTGCCAAATCTGTTTCCTTCCATCATTTTTTACCCTCATACGCTAATTTGGAACACTACCAAATAATAACTGACAAGATAACTGTAGGCAAAGAGGACATAAACATCAAACTGGCCTATCTCCCGTCCATTTCCGGAAATCCCGGAAAAAGTCAAATCAACCTTTAGGGGTCAGGGGCTAACTCAATACTTAATCTCCATCAAAGCCAAAGGCTGTTCCCTGGAACCTGCCTCAAGAACAGGCACCAGTTTCCCTGGGTATTGTTTGTAAATGATTTTGATGGCTGTGCTTACCTGTCTTGAAAATCCATCGGCAAACAGGTAGGTTATGCCCTGCTTTTTCAAATCAGCCAGAACACTGTCTGCGCTTTCGTCTGCTTTCGGCATGCCAATCCGCTGAAACTTGCATCCGCCCGAATACACAAACGCCTCGCCAGGCTTGCCTGTGGCTATAACCGCAGTTGGTGGCACTTTACTTTTTATCGAATCACATATCGAAACAAAGTCGGCATACTGATCGGGAATGTTAAAGCTCATGTCTCCTTTCAGATAATGCTTTAACCCCCGACTGTTTTCGCTCACCTTTTTGAGGGTTAAGGGTAACTGGATGAGGAGAAAAACAGCAAGCACAACTACAATTACTGGCTTGAATACCGTTTGTTTTGCATCTTTGGCCCTGTACCACAACGCACCAAGGAGTGCGATAATAATATATGGTACGTACGGTAATATCAAACGCCATTGCTCCGCCCATATCGTTTGCAAAGAAGCAAAGCTGGCCAACCATACCCCTACTGCATACAACAGACAAAATATAAGGAACTTGTTCTTTTTGAATAGGGTAACAAATATAAAAATGAGAACGGCAGCAAATATGATAGAAAGCAGCCAGTTCGCATCATCTGAAGCGCTTACTTTCAGATTATCAGACCGAAAGCCAAGCACCTTATATACCTGTACGGAAACAAAGATGTTGAAGTTTTCAAACATCCTTTCAATGTAGCCTGAAGGGAAATCTTCGTTTCCGGCAGCAGGATTGTAAAAATCCTTTTGCATTACCTGGTTCAACTGACTTGTGGTTGCCGCATGGAGAACGGTCCGGGTAAATATCTCATAAGGTATTTTAAAAACCGCGAAACTCAGGATAGATAAAAGAGCATTCGTCCATTCTTTATAAATCAAAAAGTATAGTGCAAAACACCCTACAGAGACGATAAGAATGTTTTTGGTGATGGAAAGCACCAGCAAAAAGAAACCAAACATCAACCATGATTTCCAGCTTTGGGCCAACGAAGGTTTGCCTTCGAGGAGTTTGATATGATTGAGGAAAAATATGAACGCTAGTGCCTGCAGGCACAAAGTGAAAGCCTCCGTAAATGTCTGGCTGCCAAAATACAGGAAATAAGAATTAATGGAAAGGTAGATAAGTGTGGTAAACAAAACCAAGTAAGGTACTTTGCCCTTGAAAGCATGATAAAAGAAGTATATGGATGCTACGAGATATATGGAAGAAAACAGTTTAAAAACCGGGACATTCATCCCGAATAATTTCATAAGGAGACCAAGCATCACTGGGTAGAGCGTGCCGTGATAAGACGGATAATTTCCATGAAACAGGAAATTGCTTGCCATCAATACATATTCAGAGTCATCTGTCTGAAAACTCATCCGTGCATCAAAAAGCAGATAACAGAGTAATGAGGTAATTGCAATGCAGATAATCAGAAAGATATTCCTGTTCTTCTCGAGAAATCCATCAATCTGATCAAAAATATCGCCACTGGCAGTGGCCTGGTTTGTATTTGTTTCCGGATTTTTCATGTATGGTAATGATATTGGCTCAAAAGTAAAAAAAATCTATGGAATGGAGGCCTCACCCAACCCTCTCCTGAAGGAGAGGGCGTCTGCCGGATAAGTGTTCTATCATATTTTTGCTCAAAAGACACTCGTTTATATGACCCCAGAGGGGTCACATGTTTGTAGAAAACAGATAATAAATGTTTTACGACCCCGGCGGGGTCGGACCTTAATGTTTTCGTTGGATTAGAGAAATTGTTCGACCCCGCTGGGGTCATTATGTGTGCGGGTATCCTTTTATTCTACAAACATTTGACCCCCTCTGGGGTCACTTGACGCAAATCGATTTGCCCTCATTCCTTATACCCCGGATAAGCCCTGAACAAACTGTCCTGCAAATTATCTTCTGTTGATTTTCTTTTAAACCATTCATAACGAAGATATCTGAGATCAGTAGCAACCCATTGTGTGATAGGTTTTGATTTGATAAAAATGGCATGTTTAATATGGTATTCTCCCATGGCGCCAATACACATAGGGCACGGCTCAAATGTGCTGTACATGATCAAATCGGAATGATCAAGCATCCGAAACCCATCCCATCCAAGCCTGTTAATGGCATCAGAAATGGCATTGATCTCTGCATGTCCTCCGGCGATATGATCCTTTCTAACAGTATTGAAACCTCTGCCAATAATCGAATCCTTATAAACCAATATCGCGCCAACAGGTACATCAAGACTGGTAATGGCTTTCGCACCAAGATTGGCTAATTCTTTTCTGTAGTTTGCTTTGATGGAAGCTTTTGGATGGAGAAGATACCATTTGGGGGATGCTATATAAATAATGATTCCCAATAAAAGAAAAATCGAAACTCCAATAATGGTTCTGCGTTTCATCATGTTTGTTCTTATTCACAAAAATGCGCTTTTTTATTATCTTTGTACTATGTTACTTGCACGGGACTATATAACTATTGATCGCGAGATTTTGGGCGGGCAGCCAGTTTTTAAGGGAACAAGAGTTCCTGTTGAAACGCTTTTCGATCATTTAGAATCTGGTATTTCTTTAAACGAATTTCTTGAAGATTTTCCAGGGGTCAGTAAAGATCAGGCAATGCGAATTTTAAAGTTTGATAAAAAGGTTTTTAAAATCACCGACAGTCAATTATTGTGAGTCCATTGCAAAGAAAAAACTGGATTAGCATTGATTCACGAATAATACTTGGGTGTGTTTTTGCCTTTGGCATTTTTATCATTGGTTGCAAGAGTTCGGATAAGAATTCGACTTTAGGTAATAAAGGTGAGCATTATAGTCTGCTCCAGGGATATTGGTTGTCAAAGGATTACATTAAGCTTATCAAGAAAAATAAATCTCCTCTTTATGCGTATGATGGTTTTTTCAAAAACTTACCATCCATTGTCGAGTTAGATATTGACACTTCGAATACTCATTCGGATACCTTGTTAGCTGGGGCGAATATTAATAACCATGAGGGCGGCCAATTCGCTATATTGTTGCCTGAAGATAAAGAAGAAGGTTTCATTATTGACAAAAATTTAAATGATACTGGTGATGTATTGAAAGAGGGAAGGATACTAATCAAGGCTGAAAAAAACGAACCGACGCTATACATTTGTGACGTCGATTCAAATGGAAGAATCACAAACAAATGGGGATATACAAGGATCAATAAACCATTGGATGCTAAAGATGATTTTAGTGCTCTGAATTATTTTGTAAGAAAGGAGTTATTTGATGGTAAGTATAGGCTTAACAACCAAATTATTACTTTTTATGCCGATGGGAGGTTAGATTTCCCACAAATTCATCAGAAGTATTATGAAGTTCTAACAGATATGTGTTGTCCTACGATAAGTGCCGATGTACTTATGTTTGAAAATGCACCAGGCAAAATTTCTAAAAATTGTCTTGGGTTTAAACTAAAACAGGATAGTCTTTTGATTTATGATTTAATTGAAGACACAACAATTTCTACTTATACAGGTTATGGTCATTTAAAGTATTCACTTGTTAAAGTGAAAAACTAAGTTCGTTTGCCAATCCAAATCTCCAAATCTCCAAATTCCCAAATTGTTTTTTACCCGAACTCCACCAATATCAAATGCCCTGTTTTAATGCCTAATAAACTGGCACAACTGCCTTTGTTTATGGCAATTTCAAGAAGTCCGTTTGTGCCAAAAATGCATACCCTCTCCCCTTCGGGTACTTCATTATAATGGGTATGTATTTTATCAAAATATTCTGCACGGTTATAATTGATCTTAAATGATCTTCCCTTTGCCACGCGGCCAAAACTATCTTTATCAATATTCACGATAGCATTGCCAATATTGTCGGTATAAATAACTGTGCCTCTCATAATAGATTCTTCAATCAGCGGCCGCATATTCGCGCGGCGGACATAATCTTTAAGTGGTGTGCCGAGTTTTTTAATATCACCTGATTCGGCGAGTTTGATGGCGACAGGAGCAAATATTCTTTTTAAAGGGAAGATCAAATCTTCGGTTTCAAAAGGCAACTCAATAACCTCTTCAATCAGGTGGTCGTCAATCACAAGTGAAATGATCCCGTTATCATGACATAAAAAATAATGCCCCATGGCTTTGGCGGCTATAAACCTTCTATCGGTACCTCTGCTTGAATCCACGCTGATAATATGAATAGTGCCGGGAGGGAAATCTTCAAAACACCCGCGCAAAATAAAAGAAGCTTCATCCAGCCTGAAAGGTCTTATCTCATGTGTAATATCCGTTATATTTGCTGCAGGCAATGCCCCCCAGATAGTACCCTTTGCCGCAGGCACGTAAAAGTCTTTGTATCCCAGGTCTGTGGTGAGTGTTATTATTGGTAAAGCCATAACGAATGAAACAAAATTATCCTATTTTTATGTTATCCTGTAAATAAACCATTTTGAGCGAAGCAAAGATTAATCTCGACGATGTACACCCCATCACTTTTCTGGGTGTCAATAACCAAAATTTCAAGCTGTTGCAGCAAGCATTCCCCAAACTAAAAATCATAGCCCGGGGAAGCGAGATCATTTTAAAGGGCGACCCTGATGAAATAGCGAGGGTAAGTGATAAAATTGACCTTATCCTGAAATATATTATCAGGCACAACAGCATTACCGAGGACAAATTGATAGACCTGCTTGGGGATATACCGCCTCCGACGGTTCCGCATGATGATGAAGATCATAAAGATGCAGGATTTTTATTGATCGGTAATGACGGCGCAGTAATACGTGCCAAAACACCAAACCAGATCGCGCTGGTAGAAGCTGCCAATAACAACGACCTGATCTTCGCGGTAGGCCCTGCGGGTACGGGCAAAACCTATACCTCTGTGGCCATTGCAGTGAGAGCATTGAAGCGTAAAGAGATCAAACGGATTGTGATTGCCCGGCCGGCCGTAGAAGCAGGGGAAAACCTGGGCTTTTTGCCTGGTGATCTGAAAGAAAAAATAGACCCGTACCTGCGGCCTGTTTATGACGCACTGGATGATATGATCCCGGCCGATAAACTCAAACAGTATTTTGAGCAAAGGGTGATAGAAGTAGCGCCCCTTGCTTTTATGCGGGGCCGGACGCTGAACCACGCAGTAGTTATTTTGGATGAAGCCCAGAATGCCACCCATACCCAGCTCAAAATGTTTTTGACCCGTATGGGGCCGAATGCGAAGTTTATCATTACAGGTGACCTTACCCAAATAGACTTGCCCAAACAAGGAACATCAGGGCTATTGAATGCCATTCACATCCTGAAAAACATTGAGGGTATCAGCATTATAGAGCTTACGGTTCAGGATGTTATTAGGCATAGGTTGGTGAAGAGTATTGTGAATGCGTATGAGCAGTTTAAGCAGATAGATTAGGGGACAGGAGCAACAAAGTTGCCAACTTTTAAAAAGTTGACAACTTTAACTACTCCGTTTGGAATTACGCCGCTACCAGTTCAGCTTGTTTTACAAACTGAACCTCAGCAGATATGGAAACTTCTTCGCCAAGCATAGTTCCGGTTTCTACGCTTATTTCAAAATCTTTGCGCATAATTTTACCGGATAGTGAAAACCCCGCACGGGTGTTTCCCCATGGGTCAGGGGTAATGCCGCCCAGTTCTACATCCAGGACTACTGGTTTGGTAATGCCTTTGATTGTCAGATTTCCATACGCTTTATAATTATCACCTTCTGTTTTTTCCAGCTTATCACCTTTGAAAATCAATCGAGGGTGCTTTTCGGCATCAAAGAAATCGGCAGCTTTTAAATGTGCATCACGTTGGTCATTGTTTGTCCAGATAGATGACATTTCTGCTGTGAAATTCACTTTGGCTGTGCTAAAATCCTCGCCTTCAGTTTCTATATCAGCATTAAACTGTTTGAAAGCGCCGGTGACGTTTGAAATTAAAAGGTGTTTTACCTTGAATTGAATTTCCGAGTGGTTTGGGTCTAAAGCCCATTTTGTTGTTTCCATTGTTATTGAATTGTTAATTATGTTAGTGATCGTTATTTATGTTATAAAAGTTAACAGTGTTAAGTAATGCTCAAATTTTTTTTAGTTTTGAAGCCCTTTTAAAAATCCTGAGATAAAATCCTTCAATACCAGGTTGTTAAGTTCATCTTTGCCTTTTCCGTTACGATTGTTTTCCGGGGCCACCAGGTTTATAGAAACCAGGCCATGGAGCATTGACCAGAACGATTGAACTTTAATAAACACATTAGCATCCGCATTAATGTCGCTAATGGTTGTTTCGATAACTTTCCTGAAATCAGTAAGTTCAGGCATCGTCTTGGCCTGTTCACAGGTAGGCATTCCCAACCCAAACATTACCTGGTAATATTCTTTATGAGAAAAAGCAAAATCCCAATAAGCGTTTGCAATGGCTTCCAACTGTTGCGAAGGATCCCGGTAATTGGCTTTGGCCTGTTTAAGTTTGTTGCTCAACAATTTAAAGCCCAGTTTGCTGAATTCCAAAAGGATAGCCTCTTTGTTTTCAAAATACTCATATACCACCGGCACACTATATTCTATGGCATCAGCTATTTTGCGGATAGACAAAGATTGCCAGCCAGATTCCAGTACGAGCTGCCATGCGGCATCAAGCATGGCTGCCTTCATCTCTGTTTTTTGTCGTTCTTTTCTTTCTGCGATTCCCATGATGCTTTATAGAATATCTAACACTGTTAACAAAGGTAGGGGTATTAAGTTCCAATACAAGAAAAAAATTATTGTATTTAAGCAAATTCAAGAAATCCAATTTTCAAGTTCCAAAAGAAGAAAAAAATATACAATTCTTTATTGGCTTGTAGAACGAAGCTCAATCAATATTGCCACCGGTTATCCACCAGGTATTCCCGAAAGGGCCTTTAATGCCGCAGGTCCTGCCGTAACTTTGGTTTGATGGCGCTGAAATGCTTTTTGCCCCGGCTTCAATTGCTTTTTTGTAAGTTTCATCAGCATTTGATACATACACGAACAGCCCGGCATTGCTTACTTCAGCTTGAGGTGTGCTATCGGCAAACATGATCACGCTTCCATGGATTGTTATCTCTGCGTGACGGATAATATTTTCACTACCGTTTTCCTGGAATAGTTCCTTCGCGCCGAATACACTGATTGCAAAGTCTTTGAATCCCAAAGCATCTTTAACGATCAGGTACGGCATTACCGCCTGGTAATTTTCTGGTATTTTAATTTCTTCCGACATACATGCATGGGTTTTGTTATGACAAAAATAGCAAAAATTCCCCATTGCAAAGGCTTCTGAAATTATTTAATCCGGAAGTTAGTTCTAATCTCAATATAGTTAAGTAACTTTGCAAAATAATTTTGTAAACCTACTTTATGAAACAGCCTCATGATATTGAATTGGCTACGGGCGTGAGGACTGCCGTCTCGCGGTTGGTGAAAAAGATCAGAAGCGAAACATCTTTTCTTACACAGCTTTCCCTCACCGAGCATATTACTATGAGTTCCTTGTACACACACAGCCAATGTTTGCCGTCAGAACTGTCCAAAATGGGGAAAGTGTCTTCCCAGGCCATGTCCCAGATATTGAATCATTTATCTGATCTGAAATACCTTACAAGAAAGGCATCCAAAGAAGACAAAAGAAAGACCATTGTTTCCATTACAGAAAAAGGCAAAAGATTTATTAACCAAAGCCGCCTCGAAAAACAAGAATGGCTGGCAAAAGCCATCAGGGAAACCCTTACCAGAGATGAAAAGAAAACACTGGCAGAAGCCATAGCGCTCCTGATAAAAATTGCGGATTTTGAAGACTAAATAAATGAATTGTGTGGTTACAGTGGAAAAAATGGATGACTCACCCAGTATGGGTGAAATGATTGTAGAATTATGATTTATTGCAATTTATACGACCCAGTATGGGTCGAACGGTGTAACAAAAAAGATATAGAATCAAAAGGACTGAGTTTAATATTGATGTTCGACCCATACTGGGTCGGAAGATCGTCGCTACATTTTTCCTACAATCAAATAACCCCTCTGGGGTTATTTGATAAATTTCTAACTGAACCTAATTCCTAAGAATGAGCCTGTTTAAAAGCGAAGAAAGAAGCAAAGTTGATTTCAGGTTATTGATGCCGCTGGCAATTGCCAATGTCATTAACCCCCTCAATACCACCATGCTTACAACTGCGCTTATTGCGATTTGTGGCGCATTTCACCAAACCGTTGGCCAGGGTGCTTTACTTATTGTACCTCTTTATCTTACATCTGCAATCGGCCAGCCATTAATGGGCAGGTTGTCGGATGTATTCAGCCCAAAGGCAATCAATAGGATGGGGCTGATCATTATATTCATTTCTGCCATCATCGGTGTACTCGCACCCACATTTGACTGGCTCATCGTTTCACGGGTTCTATTGGGCCTCGGTTCATCGGCAGCCTATCCATCTTCCATGACCATTATCAGGAAACGATATGCGGATCAGGGTATGGAAGTGCCTGGTATTGTACTCGGTGTACTTGCAGTGGCCAGCCAGGTATCTATTGCCGTTGGGCCTTTCCTCGGCGGTATTCTTACTGAGACATTTGGCTGGCAGGGAATATTTTATGTCAATATCCCATTGGTTATACTGGCGCTTTCCCTTTCGAAAGCAATCAAAAGCACACCCGTAAAACAGGCTTTCAATAAAGAATTGTTCTTCGATAAGCTTGATGTAATAGGCGTAGGGTTATTCACTTTATTCCTCGTTATGCTGATGAGCAGTCTCATCAAAGACCATTTTTCACTTGTTTCCATCCTGGTATGTATTGCAGCAGGGGTAGCGCTGGTATTCTGGGAACTAAAACAGGCCAATCCTTTTATATATGTCAAATTACTCGTGGCAAAATTCACATTAAGCGCCACATTTTTAAGGCAATGCCTCACCAATTATGTTGTATATCTCGAAATATATGGTTTCCCGCAATGGTTGGAACAAACCAAAAAAATCAGCCCATCCCATGTGGGTTATATCATGCTGCCATTGTCAGTCACATCTATGATTGTGGGCCTGGCCGTTTCAAAGAGCAGCAATTATATCAGTATGCTTGTTTACGGTACGGCAAGTATATGCCTTGCCTGCGGCGGCCTCTTTTTGCTTAACATTGATACTGCGATGTGGGTCATTCTTTCAACCTCTGCGCTGTTTGGCTTTGCATTGGGGGCCAATACCATAGCCAACCAGGCAACATTGTACAAGGAAGCGCCGGAAGGGCAGACCGGGGTCACTTTCGGGTTGTTCCGTACCATTGGGTATATCGGGGCTATATTGTCAGGCACCCAAATCAAACACGTGTTTGGCAAAGGCGCCACAGATGAAACTTTTCACAGCCTTGCGTACCAGGCATTGGTCAGTTGTGCTTTAATGGTATTACTTTTGATCCCGCTAATCCGAGAATATTTTCAATCTAAAAATAAAACAGTAACAACTTAAAATCAAATTATTATGGCAACCACAGCACTCGACAAAAAAACAGCACTTGTACTTATTGACCTTCAAAAAGGTATCGTAGGGAGGCCTGTTGCACCCAATCCAATTGAAACCGTTCTGGCAAATTCAGCAGCGCTGGTATCCGCTTTCCGTAAGGCAGGTTTACCGGTAGTAGTTGTCAATGTTATTCCACCTGTGGGTGCAGCGCCCCGCCGCAGTGAAGTAAATATAGCACCAATGCAACTTCCCGAAGGGTTTGCGGATATAGTTCCGCAAATTGATGTACAGGACCATGATATCCGCATCACCAAAAATACCTGGAACGCTTTTCACAATACCGCCCTTGATGAAGAATTGAAAAAAGCAGGGGTAACAGGAATTGTGATGGCAGGGGTAGCATCCAGTATCGGTGTAGAAGGAACAGCAAGGGCTGCTTTTGAAAGAGGGTACAACCTTACTTTTGCCAAAGACGCCATCACAGATATGAACGAAAAAGCACACGAAAACAGTTTTGGGGTTATATTTCCAAGAATGGGCGAAATAGATACCACACAGGCGATTGTGGAGAAACTGGGAGAGTAAAAGTAAAATTTGGATTTAGAGTTTAAGGTATTTCAGACCAAACATTTTTGAGTTTAGATCCCGGCCTTGAAATCCTGGAACTATAAATAGAATCCTGATTTTTTTCATGTCCAGAAAGAATTGGTAATCTTTTATTTTGGAGTGGTTATATAAATAAAACCATAAATTCGTTTCATCTAAAAATCTATTGATGAAATGGTTGTTTGCATCTGTATTTGTCTTTTTGGTTCTCTCCTGTTCCGTTTCGGCGCAGAAATATACCATCAGCGGCTATGTCAAGGATGCTTCAACCGGTGAGGTGTTAATAGGTGCATCTTTGTATGTCCCAAAGCTAAAGGTTGGCGCAGTCACCAATACTTATGGCTTTTATTCACTCACATTGGGCACTGACAGTGTTGGGCTTGCCATCAGGTTTATGGGTTATAAGCCGGTGTTCAAAAAAATTGACCTTAGAAAAAACATCGAACTAAACATTAGCCTTCAAACCCTGGAACTGGGTGAAGTTGTTATTACGGGTTCTAAAGCCGGCGAAAATGTGGATAAACCCCAAATGGGGGTCATTGATGTACCCATCACCTCAATCAAAGAACTTCCGGCTATTTTTGGTGAAAAAGACTTGTTTAAAGTATTGCAGCTTTTGCCCGGCGTTCAGTCGGGTTCTGAAGGCAGCGCAGGGTTTTATGTCAGGGGCGGCGGTGCGGATGAAAACCTGATTCTGCTGGACGATGCCGTTATTTATAACCCGTACCACATGGCTGGTTTTTTTAGCATTTTTAACGGGGACGCCATCAAATCCGTTGATCTGTACAAGGGTGGTTTCCCAGCCGAGTACGGGGGAAGGCTCTCATCTATTATTGATATCACCATGAAAGATGGCAACGATCAGAGTTTTCATGGAGAGGGAGGTATCGGCCTTATTTCCTCCCGGCTGATGCTGGAAGGCCCTATCGTTAAAAGCAAGGTGTCTTTCATGGTTTCGGCACGTCGTACTTACCTTGATCTTCTCATCAAACCTTTTTTACCAGCAGGGACAGAGGCCGCTTATTATTTTTATGATTTAAACGCCAAAGTGAACTATATAATTTCTGACAAGGATAGGGTTTACCTGAGCGGCTATATGGGTGCTGACGTGCTTTCAACCCAGCTTACAAGCCCGGGCGATACAACTGGAATAGGAGTATCATGGGGAAACAAAAGTGCGACGGCCAGATGGAACCATGTATTTTCACCAAGGCTATTTGCAAATACGACAGTGATTTATGATGACTATAATTTCACGCTTAATGAGCAAGTCAATGATCTTGCGGCAAAAATACAGTCAGGTATTCAGGATGTGGGCGGCAAAATTGACTTTGACTGGTTTCCATCGCCATTGAACCATGTAAAATTTGGCGCGTTCTATACTTATTCAGAATTTATCCCAAGCCTTGTACAAGGGCAGATAGGGGACCTTGGCTTTGCCAATGAACAAACAAAATTCGTACACAATGCGGCAACATATATTAATGATGAATATACCTATTCAGAAAAATGGTCTTTCAATATCGGGCTCCGCGCACCTTATTTTGATTATAAACAAACCACTTATTTTGAAGTAGAGCCCAGGTTTACAGCAAAATATGCCTTGGATAAAACCACATCCCTGAAGGCCAGCTACGCCATGATGTACCAAAACATCCACTTGCTGAGCAGCACGTCTATAAGCCTGCCCACCGACATCTGGATACCGAGCAGCAATATTGTAAGGCCGGAGCAGAGTCAACAGGTATCAGCGGGCATTTTTAAGAATCTTTTGGATAACGCTTTTGAAACCAGCGCTGAAATATATTACAAGAAGAGCAATAATGTAATTGAATACCAACCCGGTACGGACATATTCTTTAATCCGGATATTGACAATGCATTGTATTTCGGGCAGGGATGGTCTTATGGGCTGGAACTGTTTATCAAAAAAAATGTCGGGAAATTTACGGGATGGCTTGGCTACACGCTCTCCTGGGCCAACCTTCAGTTTGACCAGTTGAACAATGGAGAACCTTTCCCTGCCACTTATGACCGAAGGCATGATTTTTCAATTACCGGGATATACAATTTCAATAAAAACTGGTCATTCTCAACTGTATTTATATATGAAACAGGATCGTCCCTCACAGTTCCTTTAGGGACGTATGATGTACCTTGGAGTAATAATAATGGGTATATCCAGGTTCTCGACTATGGTTCTATGAATCAATACAAACTACCTCCGTATAACCGGCTTGACATTGGCATAAAATACAGCAAACAGCATAAAAAATACGAAGACGAATGGCGGTTGGACATTTATAATGCATACAGCCGTCAAAACCCGTATTTTGTTTTTATTGACCCAAACTATATGGATGCCAATGCCAACATAACCAAAGCAGCGGCGGTTCAGATTTCCATTTTCCCAATTATCCCCACCGTTAGCTATAATTTTAAGTTTTAGGCCATGAAAAAAGCATATCTGTTTATCATTCTATTGTGCCTCATGTCTTATGGCTGTGAGAAAAACATTTCACTTGAAATACCAAAATACAACGACAAAGTTGTTGTTTATTGTATATTGATGCCATATAACGATATCCAGGTGTATCTTAGCCTCAGTCAGTCTTATTATAGCTATGCGGACACGAATTCTACGATCAGCAATACCCTAATTCAAACTGCTCAGGTGATTGTTACTGACCAGACAGCAAATAAAACCGATACATTGCAGTATAATATATTTGCTCAATCCTATGGTGAGGGACGTAATGGATTTTTTGCCATATCAGGCCATCATTATGTTATGAATGTCAATTATCAAGGCAAAATACTTACAGCAGAAACAACCGTTCCCATGCAGGCAAAGATTGACCATGTGGATTATATAAAATTAGACACCGCCCAAAACCAAGGGACCAATTATGAGTTCAATGTTTTTTTCAATACTGTTGCAGGCGGGCCTAATTCTTATTTATTAAGCAACCAGACAAACTTTATTTCGGATAATGGGGTGGCAGGGGAGCAACTGGAAACAACAATAAACTACCGTTTAGGGCCGGTTTATCCAGACACAGTTTATTTCCAGCTTTCCAACGCGACCCAGGAAACAGCCAACTATCTTAGCAATATCAATATACAAAGCCAAAATGCGGGCGACCCTTTTACCCAGCCTGTTATAGTTGAAGGGAATATTAACGGTGGCCTGGGTATATTCGGGGCAATAACACCGGGACCTTCTTTTCGGGTTATTGTCAAATAGACCTCAATCAGGGAACAAGGTAAATGTTTTTGAAATGCCAATCCCGATATAAAGGGAATTTAGGTTAATATCCAATGATTCAGGCCGTTGATATACTTCGCTGGTTTCTTTTTCCCAATAGATCAGGTGGTCAGTTGAAACAAAGGCTTTAAGCAAAATATCATGCTTCAAATTGTACCCAAACCCGAGCCTGCCTTGCACATACAAGGGTGTACCAGGCCCATAAACCTCATCAGTTCCTGAATAAAAACCAAGGTCAACTCCCCCAAAGGCATAAGCACCCAGATAGGTCTTTTTATTAAAGTAATAATTGTATTCGGATGCCAGGCATATTCCCACGTAATCAATATTTTCAGGGTTGGCTGTATTTGCGTTGGCATTGCCGTTGGCATCAAAATCGGTTTCAGGAATGGTTGCAATTCCAAAATTATAACTCAACCCTAATTGAAATATCTTACTGGTGGCAATCAAAACACTGAGTTTTATATCGGTAAACCTCCCATAAGCAAGCATATTATTATAAATGGACTCATGCTTTACCCATTCCCAACCTGTAGGCCCCATACCGTTCACATTATATTCACCGGTATAAATTTGGCTATAACCCGCGCTTAAATTTTCTATATTATAGTCCAGCCCAAAACTCAACATCAGCGGTTTTTTCCTGTGGATAATGGTATCCGGCATTTTACCATTATTTTGCGCTTTTAAAACAAAAGCGCTTCCAGACATAATTAACCCAGACAGAAAGAAAACGGCCCACTTCATGGATTGAATTTTTCGGGAAGTTAGCTCATTAAACGAAAAAACAAAGAGATGTAGTATAGTACAATGAATTTGGCAGCATCTTTTGCGCCAAAAACTTTTAACTTCGCAACCAACATGAGTACTGAAACTGTTTCTATCAAACAGACCAATTTCCAGCTTCCCGGCCAGACCAATTTCTATCGGGGCAAAGTCCGTGATGTGTACGAAATTGATCAGCGGATTATGGTCATGGTGGCTTCCGATCGCATTTCGGCCTTTGACGTGATCCTGCCACGCGAAATACCCGGGAAAGGTGCGATCCTGAATACTATTGCAGCTTTTTTTTTGGAAATGACACGACATGATGTGCCAAACTGGTTGCTGAAAGTTCCGGATGGGCGTGTTTCCATTGGTTATAAATGTGAGCCGTTCCCCGTAGAAATGGTGATACGTGGAAGGCTTTGCGGCCATGCCCTCCGGCAATATAATGCCGGCAAGAGGACACTTTGCGATGTGCCAATGCCTGACAATATGAAATCATACCAGGCCTTTCCAGAGCCTATAATCACCCCTTCAACCAAAGCACATGAAGGACACGATGAGGATATATCCCGGGAAGAAATATTGAAAAGGGGCTTGGTGGCTGAAGATGACTATATAATCCTTGAAAAATATACCCGTACTCTTTTTGAAAGCGGGGTCAAATACGCATCTGAGCGGGGATTGGTGCTCGCAGATACCAAGTTTGAGTTTGGAAAAAGAGATGGCAGAATTTACCTGATTGATGAGGTATTAACCCCTGATTCATCAAGGTACTACTATGCAAATGGGTATGATGATCACGTAAAAAAAGGAACCACCCCGAGGCAATTGTCCAAAGAGTTCGTAAGGGAATGGCTTATGGAAAATGGTTTTCAGGGGATCGAAGGACAGAAAGTACCGGAAATGACGGATGAAGTTGTGGCCATGATTGTGAACCGGTATAAAGAACTGTTCAGTGTGGTGACCGGCCAGGATTTTGAAACCGTAAAAACAGCCTCAGGCCCTGCAGAACTTGAACAAAAGATTCACTCTGCTTTAAAGGGCATCCTTATTTAAATTTTTTAAGAGGTGTTTATTTAGCGTTTTCGTTTACTTTTGCAAAACACAAACATCTTAAACATAAGTCTTAATGAAAAAAACACTACTTGCTATTATCCTTTTTACTATCGCACTATCGGCTCAGGCACAGGTAACTACACTGTATGGCAATGGCCAAAGCGGTTATAGCGTCAGCGGCACAAACGCTGATTCGGTTTCCTGCCGGTTTAACCTGCCTTATGGCTGTGCTTTTGATACGAAAGGCAATCTCTGGATTACAGACCAGGCCGATAATTATGTCGTAATGATTAATTCAGGGACATACGAATTGAGGGAAGGATACAATGCGGGCGGATTTTATGACGGTGCTTCGTTAGGCCAGTTCGGTGGGGTTACCTATAACCCGGAGGGTATTGTGGTTGTACCAGGCAAAACATCTGCCAGTGATCAGATATATCTTTGCGATGCTGGCAATAATGCCATCAGGAAAATAGATTCATTTGTTTCTCTGGGAGATGCACAACCAATGACCACCGTGGCTGGAGGGGGTGTAAAATCCTCCGGCAGCCTTGGCAAAAGCGGGTATGTAAACGGTACGGGTGCAAATTCATTGTTCAGCGGCCCTGTTGGCATTGGGTATGTTAAAGATGCAAACGGTGGCTATCTGGTAGTAGCTGACAATGGCAACAATGCGGTAAGAAAAGTAAGCCTGCACAGAAGTGATTACGGAACTACATCAGATATAACAACAACTATACAAAGCCCGTTGGGTATTTTTGTTGACAATGCAAACAATATATATGTTGCTTCTTCTACAGCCAACCAGGGGATTGAGAAAATTTCCAATACCGGCACTGTAAGCACTGTGGTTTCAGGCACCTTTTTTGAGGCTCCTACTTCGGTGGTAGTCAAGGGTACCGATATGTATATCGCAGACAATTGCCATATTGCTTATTTTGACATGACCCAACCCGCCAGCCTTACAAATCCTTCTGTTTTAGCTGGAGATCCTTTGGATACAAGCTGTTCTTTTAAAGACGGCACGGATGCGGCGGCATTATTTAATGGAATTAATACTCTAACGTTATCGCCAGACAGTTCATACCTTATCGTTGCCGACGCCTCTAACAACCGTTTCAGGAAAGTGATAATACCGGTACCCCATGTACATAATTCCGGAATAGAACCAGGCATGTCAAACAATACATTCAATATATATCCGAATCCGGCTTCGGGATATGTTAATATAAACAGCAAAGTTTCGGGGAATGCTGATATCGCCCTGGTAAACATGACAGGCAAGCAGGTTTTAATTAATAAGAGTGTACAGATCAGTGCAGGGCAGCCCTATAATTTTGACCTTCAAAACCAGCCATCAGGGATTTATATATTGCAGGTAACTACAAATTCGGGTACTTATAACAATAAAATTGTAGTGAGATAAATAACCTCTGATGCCTATAAAAAGCGAAGCAGTGTCTTCATTTTTTCTTCGGTTTCAAGCCATTCGTTTTGGGGGATTGATCCCTTGACCACACCGGCTCCTGCATAGAGCAAGGAAGAATTGCCAGAAACCTGCATACATCTCAGGTTCACAAAAAGGTCAGCTGTGGAGATCCCAACAGGGCCGAGAAAACCGCTGTAAAGCGACCGGTCAAAATTTTCGTGTTTCAAAAGAAAATCCCTGGAATTTTCAAGGGGCATTCCACAAACTGCCGGGGTAGGATGTAAGTCGTTTAGGATTTGCAGATAGTCAGCTTCAAATCCGGGTTTTAAAATGCCGCTGATATGAGTTGCAAGATGATACACATTGCCGGCATTGATTGTTTCAGGCCCCTGCATGTTAATTTCCACACAATACTTTTTGAAGATATTATGGATGTAACGGGTTACAATGGCCTGTTCCTCAATTTCTTTTGGCGCAAAACCTTCATTTATCCCACCATGTGTTTTCTTTGTTCCTGCAAGAGACACAGTATTGATTTTGTTGTGACGCACTTGAAGGAGTTTTTCAGGCGTGCATCCAATCCAGGTCCCTGTTTGTGGCGTACTCAGCATATATACAAAAGCTTTTGGATAGGCACTCAGAAGCGATTCATACAATCTGAAGGGAGAAAAAGCCGCATTCAATTCTACTTGTTTTGTACGGGCGGGGACAGCCTTCTGGATATTGCTTTTTTCAATCTC
>Ga0206844_10165_pt1 | contig 21766 bp, 15 predicted proteins | sample Alteio_BWOrgCont_22_FD_152907 | JGI IMG/M metagenome (GOLD analysis project Ga0206844, IMG submission 152907) | Enriched cells from forest soil in Barre Woods Harvard Forest LTER site, Petersham, Massachusetts, United States -... | ecosystem: Environmental > Terrestrial > Soil > Temperate forest >...
TATTATGTGAAAATGTTCCGCCGGTAATATGGTCCCTGTAGGCCGTTGGTCCGCCTGGGATTCCAATAGAGTCCCATGGCGCAAAATCAAAGGTATTCGGAATGCCGGCTTCTTCATCGGCACCGTTCAGACAGCCTGGTGGTGGTGGTGCGCCTCCCGGAGGTGGGGGACAATTGGTACTCCAATACCTTACATACCAATGTACCACTGTAGGCTGCCCAAGGCATATAACAGAATCGCCGACCCAGAACGTGGCGTAATGCCCGTAAACAAGGAAGTATTGCGACGACTGTTGACAGCCTTCCAGGTTGGAGGATATGGCATTTATGGTATAAAAGCCCGGATACGGTAATGTCATTTGAGGGCCGCTCGCATTTTTACCGGTGTCAGGGTTAGTAGTGGGGGTTGTAATAAAAGAATCCACGGCTTTAAATCCGCCAAGCCGTAAAATCTGGGTATGGCCCACCACCCTGAAGTGGGGGTCGGTATATACCTCTATATATGGTTTGCCGCAAACGGCGTCAATACGCCTGGCCCGCTCATCATTCACAGGTATAGACACCGAATCATGGGATATCAGGGAATCGAGTTCGCCCGATGTATCTGTCCCGTATATAGGGAAATTTAGCAATATCCTTTTGGCAGGCAGCCCAACGGTAGCGGCTGTTGGAGGGATAATAATGTAAATGTTCGGTGTATCAATAAAATTGACATGCTGCAGTACCTGCGACACAGAATCGCTCGCGGTAGTGAACGGGTTCAGGGAAGCGGAATCCGGCCAGAAAAGACCTGCCGGAGGAGTATTATAATACCATGATGCTATACCATTATCATAGTTCGGATCAGAAAAATACTGGTTCCGGGTAATATTATACTGGAATGCCGTAACATCTTTCTGGTTTGTATCCCTGGGGAACAGGTAAAGCCTGACACCCATTTGAATATCTTTGGTACTGGTACCATAAGTATTGGGGGATGCGCCCTGGCAGACATGTCCGTGGCCTGATTCAGAACTGTCAAGAAATACCTGGGTATAACCGACGCCTGAATCCCCAGGAATGGTTGGACCACCGGCGTTGCCTATCCCGTAGCTGGGATTTGCCTGGCTATAATGACCGGTATCTGCAGGAACAACATTAAATATATCAAAATAAGCATCGAGTTTGTTAAAGCAAATATAATCGTGGTACCATGCCGTATCGAAGCATTGGCCTACCTGCAATACGATACCAATTGTTTTGCACCCTGAATCCCCGACATTGTACCAGTATCTCCCCTGCCATGGGATGCCATTCCAGAAAGAGGAAGGGGCGCCTGAAGGATAACCGTTAAGAGCGGGTGAATAACCAGGGCCAAGGTCGCCTGTAAACCCGTAATCAAGAACACTGTCCCCACCGGGGCAATGTTTGTATTTCACCACGTTTGCAGAGTCAAATACCGCCCACCAGTTTTCTGCACCGCAGGAAGGGAGGGTCTGGTCAAAATCAATTTTGAACGGGTATTCATAACCGGCGCAGGCATTTGGCTGGTTTGTAAGCATAAAACCGATGAGAGGAGGGCCTGCAGGTCCCGGCGAACCCTGTGGCGCCAATTGGGTTTCCTGCATTTCCCAGGTCATCTTGCAGTATGCCAGCTTGTTCCATGAAGCGTCAGGAGGTCCTTGCTTTAACTGTAACTGTGTACTGTCTTTGCAATTTGTTACGGGATCGAAAGCACTCAGCATTACAGTCTGGCAACCGCTGGGAGGCAATCCCTTCAGACCTCTGTAATAGTGATATGGCGCGGCAAGCGTTGAAAAATTACAGTCCCAGTCCATATTGGTTGCAGTGGATGTACATTTCACACCGCTTGGGTCATTAAACTGCCAGTAATACACAAGGCTGTCACTTGCGAACGGATAATTTTTCCATATACAGGTATCTCGGAACGAATGTGAGGGATCAAGCACGTTTTGCCAGGTATTGTCGTCAATGGCATAATGCAGACGCCATTTTACAGAGTTATTGGTAAACCTCACCAGGTTCGGCAGGGTACATGTTATCAGGTTCGTATCACTCATGTCGTTCCAGTCCAGGCTTCCACTTCCCGGGTAATACACCACTTTTCTGCCCGGGATAGGGATGGGTTGGTTCTTATACCACACAAAAGTATCCGCAACGGAATCTGTATAATACCGCACCGTACTATCGGTAGGTATGAGCGTGATGGCATAGGCATAGGGTATCACCCGCTTTCCATTGCAATCCGCCATCGTAGAATAAGTTATATCCGGCTTGCCCCTACTGTTTTTGAGTGTATCTGCATCACAAAAATGATAGCTCCAGTGCGCGGTCGGCGAATTTGTAATTTTTCTGAACGTAATATATTTTATGGAATCAGCATCGCAAGTGCTTTTGTCAGCATCTATTGCTAAAAATGCGCTTTTGGGGATCGCCATGGGGGGCACGGTATCATTAGGCGGGAATGGCCCTGCAGGTGGGGAGGGAAGCGATGTTATAAAAGCCATTGGTCCAAGTACATGCACATAGAAGCAGGTATCAAGTGTACCGCAGGTGGGGCTATGTACGGTAAAACTTACATCATAGATACCGGGGCCGCCCGCATTGCCTCCAAGATATGCAGTCGCCGGATTGCCGCCAGCTATCGGGCCTCCGGCAAATTTGTGCCCCTGTGTCCAGTTATAGGCAACAAGATCCTGGGGGCCGCTGTTTGGGTCGTCAAAATTCCATTGCCAGAAATCGGCAGTGGGCTGCGGCTCGGCATTAAAAACCACCCCGCTGTTATGTGCAAAAGACCAGCACATGGTGTCTTTAAAAAATATTTTCAATTCAAATTTGGAAACGCAGATTTTCTGGGTATCTGTAGCCGTACACCCGAGTATATTTTCGATGGTGAGGGTAGGATAAAAACATCCCGGCGAATAGGTATGGGTTGGGTTATATGTAGTGCTATCTGTGGAACCATCCCCAAAATTCCATACAAACGATTTCAGGTTGAGCCCTACAGTATCTGTTGTATTATCAAAAGAAACAGTTTCTGAGTTGCAACTGGGTACCCCACTGTTCGTAAATTGGGTTCCAATATTCTTCAAAACCTTGATTTTTGCAATAACGGTGTCATAGCCCTGGCAGCCATTGGCATCAACTACCCGCAGGGCGATGTTATATGTCCCTGAAGCCTGGTAGCTGTGTACGGGATTGTGTGTGGTGGATGTGTCCCCATCCCCGAAGTTCCAGTAATATTTCACAATCTGTGCCCCGCTGGAACCCGGAATAGAACTTTCGGTAAAAGTAAAACTGTTCAGCACCCCATTCCTTTCAAAGCACTGGATAGGGCCGTAAACGGGATTGGTGGGCAGGTCTATTTTCGCAATGGGTGGGGCATTTACCACTATGGTCTGCGTCACTGTGGAGGTACAGGTAGATCCATCGGCATAAGTAACTGTAATACTTACTTTATAAGACCCGGGCGTGGGCATGCTGATATAATGAAACGGACTTGTATCCAATGCTGTGCCGCCGGTGTATGTCCATTGAACTTTCGTAATGGCTTTCCCGGATGCGTCAGTTCTTTCAAATTCGGCAAGATAAGGGGCGCATCCGCTCGCAGATCCTACAAGCTTCACGCTGCATTGGGCATCGGCCCGGTTGTTCGTGAACAAAAATCCCATCAAAAGCACACATAATGCAGGGACTGATTTAATCCATTGTTTCATAGTATTGTCATTAAGAAGTTTCAAATATAGTAATTTTTAGTTTTTAGACCGTATCAGGTTTATACTTCCTTGTTTTGGTTTAGGCGCAGGATTTCCCTTAAAGCTGTATTTTATAGTATAATAGTATATTCCTGCCTTACATTCTGAACCTGTAAATTGGTTTTGGCCTCCCCACGCCCTGCTCTTGTCGCTGGTTTGAAAGACGACCTGGCCTGTGGCATCGGCAATCGTAAATTGAAAAGAAGTTTCCCCTTCGATATTTACGCCCACATCATCATTCAGCCCGTCTCCATTTGGAGTGATGGCATTTGAAGTAATACCGGGCTCTGTAAACTTTTGTACATTTATATATTGCACAGATGTATCGGCACAACCACTTGAACCAATGGCAACAAGGCGGACTTCGTACCTTCCGGTATCATCATAGGCATGGCTGGGGTAAAAGCCTTGCTCATCGGCGCTCCCGTCCCCATAGTTCCAGTCATAATTATTGGCATTGACAGAAGTATTGTTAAACGAACATTCCAATTTACCGGCCTGGTTGACGGTGAACCGTGCTTTAGGCGTTGCAAGAACCGTAATGATCCTGTCAGCCCTTATGGAATCTATTGTAAGATGAGCCCTGAATACCCCGGCCCTGGAATAAGTATGCACATTTTCCCCCGAAAACTGATTCCACTTGCCATCACCCCATTCAATTACCACACCCGGATAGGACACATTGGAACTTGCTGAAACAGGCACGCCAACGCAAACAACGGTATCAGACAGAAACAGTTTCATATACTGAACCTGGTTTGTTGCCGTTTGGGTTTTGGGCGCAACCGGCTTGTTTATGTTTTCAGGAACCGTATTTTGTTTTTGTGGATCCTCAATACCCTGAACAGGCGCCGGGCTGAATGGATTTGCGGCAGATATTTTTGAATAATCATTTTGAGGTTGCCCGGATACAAATTCATTGCTGTTTTTCCTTACTTTACCATTAGATACGGAGGGATATGCGAGAACTGTATTTTTCTGACCCTGATCTACTGTCGGTTTGGCTTCAGGTTTCACCTGCTCTGTTTTAGAAGATGGTTTAACACTTTCGCCCGGGGTCGGCTTTACAGGTTTCACATATATATTATAAAGTACTGCCGCCGAAGTGATCACGGCAGCGCCAAGCCCGGTAAACCCAATGATTTTGCCGACACTTCCGGCTACATGGCCTGCCACATGCCCGGCTGAAGGTGCGTGGCCTCCGGGAATATGAGGCAAGTGGTTGGCGACCCGGTTCCAGCCCGCATTCATTTCGGCAGGGCTGTGGGGCGCTTCCCAATGCTCAAAAGCATTTTTAAAAGTTTCTTCTATATTTGAAAATGGGTTAGCCATTGTAAGAATTCATTTTTGTGCCGATCAGTTTTTGCAGATAGCCCCTTGCTTTGCCGAGCTGCGACTTGGAAGTACCTTCGGTAATGTGCAGAAAATCTGCTATTTCCTTATGGGAATATCCTTCAATCACATACATATTGAACACTATTTTATATCCCGGAGGCAGTTTTTGCAATAAGTTCAGCAGTTCTGTATGGTTCATATCACTTATTACGTCCTGCTGGTTTGAAACATCTCCTGCCTCGTCCATTTCATAAATGATGGGACCGGATGCCGTTTTCCTGTAAAAATCAATGGCAGTGTTTACCATAATACGCCTAATCCAGGCTTCGAGGCTGCTATTGAAAGCAAACTGTTCCAGTTTTTGAAAGACCTTAATAAAGCCCTCCTGCAAAATATCTTTTGCCTCATCCCTGTTTTTGCTATATCTCTGACAAACCGCTAACATCATTCCGTAATATTTTTCAAACAAGACCTTTTGCCATTTCCGCTCTCCACGTAAACACCCTTTAACGAGTTCTGAATCATCACCACGAAAGCCATAAGGCATTTTTTTGTTCTGTTTAACGGTTAGACGGGGTATTGTTTAAAAAGGTTGCCCGGCCCTTGAAAAAAGTTTTAAGGTCCTCGGGTGGCAGGGGCAAAAATAGGGAAAAGAGAAAGAAGTAAGGGGAAGTTGATGAGTTAGTGAATTGGTGAGTTAGTGAGTTGATGGTGCATGCCGTAGAGATTTTTCGATATTAGCTTGCTGAAGTATTATATATCCGCATACAAACGCAATTCCTCTCATGTAACACCACCCCCTACCTCCGCTCCCGAATAAGTCGGGACAGGCAGCGGGGGACAGCTATTATCACCATTTTTAAAATTTTGAACATTTCAGTCTCACAATAAAAGTGGTGATAAAAAATGCAATGTAGGATTACCACCAAGTCGGGTTAGATGCTGCCCCCAGCCGGCGGTGGATTCTTGGCGAGAGTCAAGAATGAACCGGGTGGAAAATCCGGTAGCAAACTTTTCACTGATCGTAGCCCAAAGTTATTTATGCGAAAATGTGCCGCAGCCATTCAGGGACTAATTCGTAATTTTTAATTCGTAATTCTCTAATTTTGCCTCATGCATAAAATCCTCGTTGCCAATCGTGGCGAAATAGCCTTGCGCATCATGCGCTCCATTAAAGAAATGGGTATCAATACTGTGGCCGTTTATTCTGAGGCTGACCGTGATGCGCCTTTTGTGCGGTTTGCTGATGAAGCGGCATTGCTAGGTCCCCCGCCCTCATCTGAATCATATCTTCTGGCAGATAAGATCATCGAAATCGCTTTGGCACTTGGGGTGGATGGCATACATCCGGGTTATGGCTTTTTGTCTGAAAATGCTTCTTTTGCCGAAAAAGTTGAATCCGCAGGGATAACCTTTATTGGCCCCACGCCCCACGCCATAGAAATGATGGGCAACAAGCTGGCCGCCAAAGCCGCAGCACATGAATATAATGTGCCTATGCTGCCAGGTACCAAAGAGCCGATTCACGACCCCGAAGAAGCCAAAAAAATTGCCGATGGTATCGGATATCCCGTTCTGATAAAAGCTGCTGCCGGTGGAGGTGGCAAAGGGATGCGGGTGGTAAATAATCCTGAAGAATTTAAGGAACAGATGGAGCGCGCCATCAGTGAGGCGCTATCCTCTTTTGGGGATGGCTCTGTTTTTTTGGAGAAATATGTGGGTGCGCCAAGACATATAGAGATACAGGTATTGTGTGACAAACATGGCAACGACCTTTATTTATTTGAACGCGAATGTTCTATACAGCGCCGGCACCAAAAAGTAATCGAAGAAGCTCCTTCCGGCATTCTATCATCTGAAAAAAGAAAAGCGATGGGCGAAAGCGCAGTCAGGATTGCACGCGCTTGCCAGTACTCCGGGGCAGGCACCGTGGAATTTCTGGTGGATGAAAACCTTGATTTCTTTTTCCTTGAAATGAACACACGGTTGCAAGTAGAACATCCTGTAACAGAAATGATAACGGGCATTGACCTCGTAAAAGAGCAGGTCAGGATTGCAAGAGGTGAGAAATTGTCTTTTACGCAGGAAGATCTAAAAATCAACGGTCATGCCATAGAGCTTCGTATTTATGCAGAGGACCCTGCCAATAATTTTCTTCCTGATATAGGCGATTTAATCACTTATCGCCCACCTGATGGCCCAGGTGTAAGAGTGGATAGTGGATATGAAGAAGGAATGACCATTCCGGTATTCTATGATCCCATGATTGCTAAAATGACGGTACATGCAGCCTCTCGCCTTGAAGCCATTCAAAAAATGCTTCAGGCTATTGACGATTTTCAGATAGAGGGAATTGAAAATACCCTGAGTTTTGGAAAATTCGTCATGAAGAACAAAGATTTCATCAACTGCACGTTCGATACGCAGTTTGTGCCAAAACATTTCAAACCTGAATACCTGACAGAAATAAATGAAGATGAAATGAATGTGGCAGCAATATTAGTCGCGCTACTAAATGAGGGAAAGAAACAAGATCAATTGGCCAACACTGTAACAGGAACATCAAAAACATCTTCCTGGCGAAAAAGGGCGGAAATGAGGTGATCTATCGCAAAGACGCAAAGGCGCGAAGAAAAATTAGCTGGTCATTTTATGCAATGCTCACTTTTTTCGCACCCAGGAATACCCTAATTTCATTAAACCCATTGATCATTTTTTCGTGGATTATTGAACCGGGTTTTTCAAATAGGTTTAGTTTTATTTTCAGGTTATCACCTGTAAATTTTGGTTCCCAAACAGCTATGGCATAGCCATTAAGCAGCACCAGCCCCAACCCATTTCCACCTGTAGCGCCGATATTTCCATAAGCATGAGCCTGCATATCCGGGCTGATAAACCGTTGCCTGCCATCCGGTGCATAACCCATGGTATAGCTGTCCCATTGGGGAATAATATCAATATTGTCTTTTGACAGAGGTTTTACAGATTCAAACGCTTTTATATCTGCTTTTAACAAGAGTAATCCTTTCTCAATTTCAACCGTTTCCTGTGAGGCCATTGCTGCTTTGGCACGCGGGGCAGTCACTCCCGCCCACCATTGAAAATCCTTGGCCCTTACCGGACCGAATGCCCTTAGATATTCTCCTGCAAGCCACGCAAGCGCTTTGTCAGGATCAATTGGTTTATAAACCTGTCCGTCAAAAGATTGTGTTGAAATGTATTTGATGATATTGGAACGCGGGCTTTGTGAACCTACCCTAAGCAAATCTCCTTCAAAAGCCATACGGTTTAGCAGCGGTTTTAATGAAGCGTCGGGTATATCCGTCACCTTTTTGATCTCTGAGGCTTCAAGTGGTTTTGTAATTAGCCTCAAAATCGTTTCCTTCCATTCCGCAAAATCCTCTTTCGGAACAATACGTGCCGCATTGGAATATCTTTTGTCCCAAACAATATCCCCTGGCAGCGGTACAACGGCGCTCATAATCTTAAAAGCTGTTTCAGCCGGAAGCATGTAATTGGAAAGCCGCATGGCAGGAACCCTGTAAGCAATTTTATGCGCATCGAGTCTATAAAAATCAGTTGTCTTAAAGCCCATTATCCGTGCCAGTAAAGAAAGCGGGCCTGAGGGATGCCAGCTATAAACGCCAATGATTTCATTTAGCACGTGGGCTGCATTTGAACCCTGTTTGCCAAGACACTGGCGATTGTATGAAAAAGAAGTTATAGAAGGTAGAATGACCATAAAAAATTTCACGCAAAGAACGCAAATGTATTTAAAAAACTTTGCGCCTTTGCGATACCTTTGCGTTCTCTGCGGTTAATATCCTAAAATTTCACACGTATCTTTGTACCATGAACTACGAAAAACGGGGCGTTTCTGCAACCAAGGAAGAAGTAAGGGCAGCGATTTCAAAACTCGATAAGGGGCTATTTCCAAATGCGTTCTGTAAGATTTTGCCTGATTATGTGGGCAATGATGACAACTATGTCAATATCATGCACACCGATACAGCAGGTACAAAAACCTCCATTGCCTATTTGTATTGGAAAGAAACGGGCGATATTAACGCATGGAAAGGAATCGTTCAGGATGCACTGGTCATGAACCTGGATGATATGGCTTGTTCTGGAGTGACTAACAATATTATCTTATCGTCCAATATTGCACGCAACAAGGGCTTAGTGCCGGGCGAGGTAATAAAAACCCTGATAGAAGGCACTGTTGAATTCATTGAAAAGATCGAAACTCTGGGAATTCATATCAGGCATTCCGGTGGCGAAACGGCCGATGTGGGTGATATTGTACGTACTGCCGATGTTGGGTTTACGGCTTTTGCCCGGATGCCCAAAAAAGAGGTAATGGATATAAAAATCCAACCGGGTGATGTAATTGTTGCGTTGGCTTCTTACGGACAAAGCACTTATGAATCATCCTATAACAGTGGTATAGCAAGTAATGGGTTGACCTTTGCCAAACATGAAACACTTTCATACTATTATTCAGAAAACTATCCGGAAAGCTTCGATCCTGATATTGAAGCAGAATATGTATATACAGGTACTCAAAGGCTTACGGATAAATTTGAAGGACATACGGTTGGCGAATTACTCCTCTCCCCTACCCGCACTTTTGTACCTGTACTAAATTCAATATTGGGCAAACACCGGAATGAAATTCATGGCATTATTCACAATACCGGGGGCGGATTGAGTAAGGTGTTACATTATATTCACAATCTGCATATTATAAAAGATAACCTGATCGAAATACCACCTGTTTTCAGAATGATCCAGGGTCAGAACAATGCAGACTGGAAAGAAATGTACCATGTTTTCAATATGGGACAACGCATTGAAATCTATACAAACGAAAATACAGCTCAGGAGATTATAGCCATTTCTAAATCATTTAATATCCACGCCCAGGTTATTGGCCATGCTACAGAAGGGCATGGCAGAAAACTGACCCTCAAGACAAAACACGGGGAATTTGAGTTTTAGGCCTTATCGTTTCAATGAGTATCTGATGGCCAATTTTTGGTAAAAAGGCTCCGACCTTATGTAATCGAGTTCTTTAGAATTTTCAATCCAGGCCTTATTGGAATAACCAGACTCAAGTGCTTCATTTATATATTCAAAAAATTTGCCTTCATTTTTTGTAACACCGTAAACATAGGCCATATCCCCCAAACAGTCACGCCATTTAACCTTTGAACCCAAAGAATCATAATATCCAATCACACGTTTCATTACCCCAATGGCTTTTGTTTCATCTCCCATATAGGCAAAGCAATAAGCAATGCCAACCGGGTCTGATTTTGTTTTTGTCCCTTTGCCAAACAAATCTGTTGCCGAAGCATTGTTCCCATTCAGGTAATTTATTCTTCCAAGAAGCCAATACGCCAATGTAAATGTAGAATCAGTTTTGATTATTTGGCTTAAAATTCGTGAAGCTCCGGAATCATTCCCTAAAAATACTTCAGCATAAGCTAATTCATATTCTGCATATAAATATTTGGAATTTATTTTCAGTGCACTTTCAGCAGATTTTGCAGCCCCACCATAGTCTCCCGAGTAGATTAATATTTTCGACATTTCCATATCTACGAACGGGCTTTCCCCTTTGAATAATTTATTTGCCATTTCCATATCCTTTTTTGCACTGTCAAGCATTCCCGAATCCCTTTCCGCCAATGCTTTGGAATAATATGGTTCAGCAAAAAGGCTGTTGATCCCTATTGCCGTATCACAATCCAAAATGCTCTCTGATAAAAACCCTTGATGGTATTCTATATCCCCTTTTTCGGCATAATACCTTGGGTTTTTCGGATTCATTTTAATGTCAACAGACAGATCAATAAGCGCTTTCTGATATAGTTTCAATTGATTTTCTTCTTTCGCCCGCAAATAATACGCCTTTTCATAGTCAGGCCTTAATTTTATGGCTGAATTGCAGTCTTCCAATGCTCCGGCATAATCCCTGAGCTGGTCTTTGTCCAATGCCCTGCTATAATAAAACTGGCCTTTCTCCGGATCAAGACCAATGGCAGTATTATAGGCTTGCAAAGCGCCATTATAATCCTTGAGCTCATGTTTGGTCATGCCAAGGTCAAATTGTGCATTTGCATTATCTGGCATTTTCTCCAGCGCTTTGTCAAGGTAAGTTAAGGCATTCTGATAATCCTTTTGATGAAAAAATGCAGTACCCATGCTCATTTCAATATCAGGGTCACCGGGTTTTAGCTTCAGGGCTTTTTTAAAATCATTTATGGCCAGGTCAAACTCAGACTTATCCTGATAGCATAAACCCCTGTTGACATAAGCTTTGGTAAAATCCGGATTTTGTTTCAGTACTTTGGAATAGTCCTCAATGGCTGCATCAAGGTTTGCTTTGTCCTGCTCCATGCATCCCATTTTAAAATAATCCTGGGCATAAAGAGAAAGAGGATGGCCTGTTATTCCACAAAAAATGAGCATGGGTATCATGAAACCATTCAAAAATTGAAACCGTTTCCGCACTGTAAACCCTGGTTTAATTCTTGTCATCATTAGCTTTTTGTCTTAATTCAACTTCATATTGGGGATTAAAATTCCTGATTTGCCCAAAGCACAAAATTCTGTTTTTGTGATTCGCCTGCGACAGATCTTTTAACAATCTGATAAACAGGATAGTATCTTAAAGGACTTTCTATCAGGATAGCTGAAAATAACTTTCTGTTACGGGTAAAAAACAATTCAACCGGAACATTTTTACATTCACTGAGTACTTCGTTCAGGTTCAAATCAATTGATATACTGTTTACAGCAATTATTTTATCACCGACACTCAGCTTCGCCATATCTGCAGGGCTTCCTGGCGCAATATGGGTTATTACGTTTCTATTGATTGGCTCTGCTTCCAAAAGCCTAAACCCAAGCCGGTCTTCAAAGTGCAGCGCACTTGGCCTGGTTATCAATGAACAACCTATATATTCTAAGCATTCATTCAATTTCGACCCGACGTCCTCAAGCCCCCAGACATATTTTTCAAAAAAATCCGTGTAATCTTTTCCGGCAAGAGATGAAATGATTTGGAGGTAGTCTGATTCGGAATAGCCTTTGCTCCTTTGGGCAAATTCATGGTAAAGGATTTTCATTACCGAATCAAGGTTATGCATATTGTTGGTATCTTTTCTGATACTTATGTCAAGTATCCATGCCACGATCATCCCCTTTTGATAAAAGGAAATTTTTCTTTCTGGTACTCCTGCTTTATAACCGTCAAGCCACGAATCCATTGATGCATCTACAAGAGTCTGGTATAGTTTTCCAAAATTGTGCTCATGCCTTTCAATTGTTTTAGCCGCTTTGGCAAAATAAACTTCCCAGCTATAAACGCCGGATCTTAAAAGCATATAATCACCATAATAACTTGTAACACCTTCTGTTACATAATTTAAGGCAGTATAATTTTCCTTACTATAGTCATAAGGGTACATTTCTACGGGGCGAATTGACTTCACGTTCCAGCTATGGAAAAGTTCATGGGAGCTGATGCCCAGAAAATCCATATAAAAATCGTTGTTATTAAGGCTTTCCGCAGGACCAATGCATATTACATTGGAAGCCAGGTGCTCCACACCATGATAATATTTGTAATCAGGCATCTGGTATAGAAAATGGTAATCCTTGACGGGCAGCTCCCCAAATAATTCTATTTGACTTGCAGAAAAAGATTTAAAATCCTTTAGCATTTTCTGCCAATCAGGACGAACATTTCCGAGCACAGAAACGAAGAAATTGTAATCCCCGATAGTGAATTCCTGTTGCTTAAAATCAGCACAAGCCATAAACGGTGAATCTACAAGTGTATGGTAATCTTTAGCACGGGCCTTTCTTTCTTTATCAAATACCAACGATCCGACCAGTTTATAATCATCCCGGAGGTGTGCTATCTGTATTTCACAAGGTTCATTTATCCGTTCCTCAATATAAATAAGGCAGTTTATAGGATTGACATATAGCTGATTTTCATCGAAATATGTATTGCCGGCATCCAACAGGTTTGAATAGTAATCATAGCGTATAGATACTTGTTTACAGCCATTCGTTTCTATGATCCAACTGTCCTTTTTTATTTTATAGCTCTTAAGCTGTCTGTCATTTTCATCATAGGCCTGCCATTTTCTTATATTCTGGGCAAAATTGGCAAGTTCGTATCTCCCGGGACGCCATGAGGGTAACTGAATGTTAAGCTTTTCCGCTCCTCTGGTATCAATTTTTACGCTGATATCTATATAGTGCTTCTCAGGTTGGTTAAGCGTAATGAGGTACTCAATCATCTGTAAATTAATTTGACAAAATGGCTATTTCGAAAGCGAAACTATTAAGGGATCTATTTACCAACAATTTTCATTTCGTCAATCAAATTGGTAGCGCCGGCATATTTATCCATCACCCAAAGCACATACCTGATATCCACGCAAATTGTCCTGTTTGTTGCAGGATTGAAAACAAGGTCCCCGATCATGGATTCCCAGTCGCCATCAAAGGCAAGACCGATCAGGTTTCCATCGGCATCAAGGACAGGGCTACCTGAGTTGCCACCCGAAATATCGGTATTTGCCAGGAAATCAATCCTCAGGGTATCGTCCTGGGCATACCTGCCAAAATCCTTTTTCTCAAATAAATCCAGCTCTCTTTGCGGTACGATAAACTCAGGGTCTTTAGGATTGTTCTTTTCTAAAATGCCTTCGTAAGTGGTATAATATTTATAAGAAACACCGTCCCGCGGAATGTATGGCAAAACATTTCCATAGGTAACCCTAAGGGTAGAATTTGCGTCCGGATAGAAATTCTTGTTTTTCTGCCATTCCATCAAGCCCTCGATGTATAATTTGTGATCATTTGTAACAGATTTGTTTATCGCGCTGTAAACCGGATAAAGGTTTTGTAGGTAATACATAATCATATCTCTCATAAAATTAAAATAAGGATCCTTTTTCAATTTTTTGAGGTTTGGATTATCTAAAAATGATTTCACTTTATCCTTGTCAAGCAAAATGGATTTCTTGTACAATTTATCAACGTATCCGTTAATTGCAATTTCAGGAGTCGGGGCTTTCTTATCTTCGGCAACAATTTTTGAAAGTGCTTCAGGCCGAACCTCAGCAGGGATTTTATTGTACATATCCAGCAAAATAGCAGCAAAAGCTTTTTTATCGGTTTCTCCGGTCACACTGTTAAAATAATCGGTAACCTTGTCCCTTATTTTTTTTGTGACGGTATCGAGTTCCCCTTTTTGCGGTTTGAGAGCCCCATCATTCAAAAACTTATAAAAAGGAAAATAATGTGAATAATATTTGAACAATTGAGAGCTGAGTATTCCCGAATTAAAATAACTGAAGGCAGGTTCAATTGACTTGAGCTTTTCATTTGCATCTTTTATATCCGACAACACATTACCATATTTCTTTTTTCTTTCATCAATGCTGTTGGCCCACTCTGTAAAGCCCTTTTCCTCATCGAGTTTGGTTGTGAAACCAGCACCGTGCTTCAACAACAGTTCCTGGCCTACATAGTACTTATAGGTATTGCTTATGGATGCGTAATCTTCTGCAAGTTTGATCTTTATGGCTTCATTGGCATCCATATCCCTTTTCATCACAGCCAATTGGGTTTCATAAGCGTCAATGGTTGCGGGGTTTTCATAGTCGCGGCTAAATTCAAGGTCGGTAGATGTGGCATAGCGGTCGGTATGGCCGGGATAGCCCATTACCATTGCAAAATCACCCTTCTTTTCTCCGTTCAGGGATATCGGGAAAAAGTATTTAGGCTTGTAAGGAACATTGTCCTTGCTATACTCGGCTGGCGTGCCATCGGGCGCAGAATAAATCCTGAAAACGCTAAAGTCACCCGTATGGCGTGGCCACATCCAGTTATCAACGTCTCCACCGAACTTGCCTATGGATGAAGGCGGCGCACCTACCAGTCGAATATCATTGAATTGCTGATACACAACGAGGAAATACTGGTTCCCTTCAAAAAAATCCTCTACGGAAGCATTGTATTTTCCATCCTTGGATGCCGCCTTGCCAATCGAATCTGTCATGGCTTCGATACGCACTTCCTTTGCATCATCCGAACTGATGTTTTTGACAGCATTGTTAAGCAAATCTGTTTCATCTTCCATGTAAACCAGGATTTCGGCCTTAAATCCGGGATTGGCCAGCTCGTCTGACTTTTTCATGGCCCAGAAGCCGTCCTTTAGATAGTCGTGTGTAACGTCGCTGTGCTCTGCGATTTTTTCGTAACCGCAATGGTGGTTGGTAAGCAAAAGCCCTTCGGGACTCACGATTTCAGCAGTACACATACCACCATTGAGACGTACTACTGCATCTTTAAAACTCGAATGGTTTATATTGTAGATATCATCGGCTGTAAACCGGGCGCCGTCACTTTTCAAAGACCGTTCGTTCAACTTTTTCAGGTATAAAGGCAGCCACATCCCCTCATCAGGCATCGGAATGGAAGCAGGTGGAGCTGCATGAACCATACTTACCACAACAAAGATCAAAACAGCAAACGCAAAAATTTTCCTGGACATTTCAATTATTTTTAGGTTAGCAAAAGTAGCCCTAAACTCTGTAAACCGGATAAGATTAGCATAATTTTAAACTTTTTTACTAAAACCCACATTTTACCAGTGTAAACAAACGCTGGCAGGTACCTGGACTTTTTGGTATACCCTCCTTACAAGCTCGCCTCCTTTCTGACTTACCAACTCATTTTAGTCATTAACTTTGTCCCGAAATGACTGCCGATTACGATACTCTCCCTGTATATACCCGTTCCCAGCTTGCCTTGCGAAATGGACAAGACAAACCAGAAATATGGATTGCATATAAAGGACTGGTTTTCGATGTGACCGGCAGCCGATTATGGCGTCAGGGCCAACACTATGAACATTGGGCAGGGCAGGACCTTACAGACGAACTGGAGGATGCACCGCATAACGAATTTGTATTTGACAAGTTTGATGTGGTGGGCAAAATGGGTTAATCACCTATCCGTTTCCGGTACAATTCATAATCCATTACTTTTGACTGAAGTTTATATGCAGAACTCTTTATCCCTGTCGGAAACAGTTCGTCCTGTTCTTTTACAAAGTAATCTTCCGAGCCATCAGGACATCGGTGTACTATAATATGCTTATTACGACAAAGATAATACCAATAGAAACTTTGATCAGAGCATCCTACAATAACCCCCATCGGCAGGCTATCAAGTCTTTGGCCAAAAGAAGTATAATATGGTGTGGCATCGTCAAAATAAAGGTTGTTTGACATTCCCTTAAAACCTGCCCGAAAAAAAAATACTGCAAGCAAAACCATCAATACAGGGAAAACAGTTTTAAAATACCGAAGCCGGATTTTGTCAAAAACATGGTAAGCAGAGACCAGTGAGATTGTGAGAACAATACTAAACTGACCAATCAGGTTTCTGTGGAATGGATACCTTTTCATCAAAAAAACGATACCGATGAATGAAACTACCTGCACGACGTAAAATATTCCGATCCATTTCTTCTGAAAAAGAAAAAGCAAAACAGGCATCATGAATAAGGCAAAACTTAAAATTGAAGGTGCGAAAAAACTGTTGGCAAAACCGTATTCAATGTAAGAACGAAAAAAATACACGACCTTGTAAAAGAACTCAATAGCTGAAGCGTTTGAAGGAGAGACATATTTGTTACTGAGGAATGCCCCGGCCCCTGAAAAGCATAATGCAGGTAGGTAAAAGTAAAACACAAAGAGTATGGCCAAAGCCTGGTATTTCCAAAACCTGATGTCAAACTTCTTCTGCCAAATTTGATACAGAGCTATAAACAGAATTTGAGCAATGTGATAATACAAAAAACTCGGTATGGTTATATATCCTACAACGCAAAAAACACTATTTAAAACCAAGTATTTCTTATTTCCCGTATTGATATAATCAAACAGCAGGACGAAAGCGCCCCACTGCGCCAGCGCATATATTTCATATCCCCTTGCCTGGAAACCAAAGCCCCATAACGGGAACTGTACCGCCAATACCACAGCGGCCAAAAATGCATAAACCTGGTTTTTAAATTGTTTTAAAAACCGGAAATATGCCCAGATAACGAGCACAAGATAAGCCATAAGGGAAATGAGCCTTCCTGTAAAAACATGGTCTGATGCCCCATGAAACAATATGTTGTTCAACACATTAAAAAAAACATGGTTATTGGGCAACATGTAATATGACAGGCATTGAAAAACCGGGATTCCGGCGCAGTTTACCGCTGAAAATATCTCATCAAATGACGGAGCTACCAAAGCCTGGCCCCCTAACCAGAGGCATAATTGTGCAATGGCCAATAATACAGGAAATAATAAATCAAGCGAATGAATATCTATTAAAAGATGCCTTTTATCACCTTTGGTAGAACCTCTCAATTTCCACGAGACATATATCAAGCCTATTAAAGATGTGACCATAGCCAAAATACAATATAAATTGCCACTTGCTTTGGTAGATGGATTAAACCAGGCTGACCACCCATCTACATTATACATACATGGGCTTATCTCTAAATACCAGCTCTTGAGGGATCCCAAATTATATAAGAGGTAAAAGAAAGAAAACCAGAACACAGAAATGAAAATAATACCTGCAAACAAATACTGCAAAGTATATAAGACACGTTCGGGATTATATTTTAAGTTGATTTTCATGGATCAGCCGCTCAGGGCAAAAGACAAAATAACAACATTTTCTTTAATTGTAAAACTTTACTAATTTTACCGCAACAAACTAATGAGTCAGAATATGAAATGGTACCATTACATCGCATGTTTTTTTGCAGGAATGTTTCTTGCGAACACCGTTCCCCACTTTATTCATGGAGTGTCAGGCGATCCCTTCCCTACCCCATTTGCCAACCCTCCCGGTAAGGGTTTATCCCCGGCCCCTGTTAATATGTACTGGGCATTGCTTAACCTGCTTATTGGTTATATCCTTGTACGTGTTGGAAAAGTTTCCAATCAAAAAGTTTGGAGCATGGCAATCATGTTTATTGGCATTATTGTGATGGGCGTAATGTTGAGTTATGGGTTTCAGGACAAAATGGCGCACTGAAGGTCATAATTTTACCATATTCATCAAATCTTTTTAGAGACCAATTTCCTTTAAAGGGATTCTCCGGTTAAACAAAATATCCGGGGAAATTGTATCTTTTTCGTGAAACCTTAAATCCGGGTCAAATGAAAAGATTTATTTACTTTACGATTTTCCTTTGGGGATTAATTTCATTTTCATGCCATACTAACCTTGATAAAAATGCAGGACAAGCGGAAGTGAAAACTGCGGACTCGGCGGAAAGGGCTGATTCCATCGCCGCAGCGGATAAAACCGCGACCGAGCGTGAAGCCTTCCGAAGATATCTTGAGCGGAGGTTGGACAGTATGCAAACCCGGATGAATGTATTTGATTCCCTGTACCAGAATAAAAAAGAGAAGGACCGGGAAAATTGGATTGCAGGCAGGGAAAGGATCAAAGCCCGTTTAGATCGCCTTAACCAGAGAAAAAAAGATGTTCCAACTGTTGCAAAAGAAAAATGGGTCGAATTCAAAGAAAATGTTGATACCGCCATGACCAATCTGAAAAATGACTGGAATGCAACGCTTGATAAAATGAAATCAAAGTAACCGTGAATCTTCTGATCCGTTACATTTATTTTCGTTGTCGAACACGATATCTCTGAAACAAAATCTGGTAACTGATTGTCATTCTTATAAAATTAAAAATCATGATACAAAAATTAAACGCAATTTTATTCGTTCTCTTTTCAATTTTTATGGTTTCCTGCCATAACTACGAAAGAACTACGACCGAGAGCCAGGCAATACAAAATGGTGATTCGGCGCTTAGAGCAGATTCTATTAAAGCTGTTCGGGGAAACGACGCAGAAAAGGCAATTTACCAAAAAGACCTCCAATCAAAAATTGACAGCATGAATGCCCGTCTGATAAAAATGGATTCCATTAATGCAAAGCGGAAACATGTTGATCAGGCAAAGTGGTTTGCAGCAAGGAAACAAATAAATGCAAGAATACAGCGCTTGCAAGCCAGGCAAGTGGAAGTGGCAAGTGTGAAGAGAAATAAATGGAAGGAATTCAAAGAACAAATAGATACTGCTATCCAGAACATTAAATACGAATGGAAGAACGGAGAATAGAATTGAGGGTTTTCTGAAATAGCTAAAAGTTTTGATTCACAAAGAGGTCCTCTCCTTCAGGTACTCTTTTATTGTTAACATTTTCACAGCCAGCGTTCCCTTTGCAAAGTTGACTGCGTTTCAGGTTGGTAATTATTTCTATTGCCCGGAAAACACCTGATGACAATCAAAGAAATCATATTGGTAATTTATTGATTAAAAGCATTTTAAATTAATACTTGTTGAAACCCATATTTTTAGGGAGTTAAAAATTTGCCATATTTGAACTGTTTTCCAAAAAGTTTCCTATAATTGCATGATTGAATAGACTTTTCATGTTTTAGAGCTATGTGTTTATGTCCTTGAATGCGTAAAGTAGATAGTTGAAAACTTGTAGAAGCCAAATGAAATGTGATTTATTGACAAACATAAACTTTTAACTATTTTCAACTTTTTTTCAAATGGACATTTACGTAGGTAATCTTGCATTTCAGTTTTCGGAATCTGATCTCACAGAACTTTTTCAAGAGTTTGGGGAAATAAAATCCGTAAAGCTTATTTCTGACAAGGTAACAGGCAAATCTAAAGGCTTTGGCTTTGTTACCATGGACGATGACACAGCAGCCCAGGCAGCAATTGACAAACTGAATGGTTCTCCAATAGGAGGAAGGAACATCGTGGTAAACCAGGCAAGGCCTAAAACTGAAAATGCCGGTGGTGGAGGCTATAGCGGCGGCAACAGAGGAGGTGGCAACCGCTATGGCGGTGGCAGTGGAGGTGGCCGCAATCATGGTGGCGGTGGTTACGGCAACCGCGATAGAGGCGGCAATGACCAGCGCGGTGGCCGGGAAGAGCAATATTAGTAACAGCTAATCCCTTTGGGAATAAATGATAATCAGGCGGGTTTACCCGCCTTGGTTGGTTTTAAGGAATCCTTAAATATAAAAAATCCATAATAATGCATTTTAATTCAAAGACTTACTTGTTTGGCTAAACGGTTGGGATTCTTATTAAAGCCGTCAAAGAAAAAAAAGAAAAGCATTAACCCCAACATCAATATTGTGAGGGAATTATATCCCCCAAAATAATGAAATAACCTGTCGCCCACCGTGTCACGGCCAATCAAAGCCAATGCTCCGGCGCAAAACAGAAAAAACCCTCTCAAATACACGCATCTTTTGCTCATATCGCCTGTATTCATGGTAATTAGGGACATATAAACAAAAAGCATGGTGACAAGATGGTACTCCCACGTAATGCCGCAAAGGAGCAGCATTGCCAGAAAAACAACGGATAACTCATAAACAGTAGCAGTTTGCTTTCTATAACGGTTTCGGCCAATAATAAAAACCATCATGCCAAACAATAGGAGAAAGCTTGCTTTGTAAATATAGTTCGTGGTTTCAATAGAAACATTAAACAATCGGTAATCAAACCCATCCCCTTCATTTGAAGGTTGAAATGCCTTGAAGATTGCGGAAGACAAACTATGATTATGAAACTGCGGCTCTATCCTCCCATCTTTAAAAGGTTGTAAAAATGATGTGTAGTAATCCTTGATGTCTGCAGTTCCACGCTCGAAACCCCGGTTAACGATAGGAACAAATAAAAACAGCAAAACAAACACTGTAATAATTACGGATGTTCTTACAGAACCCCTGATAATGATCCAGATAAGGAAGAAAACAGGGTAAACCTTAATAAAAGCGGCAAAGACAAACAATCCTGCCGCTGCCGTTTCTTTTCCTTTTAAGTAATAAAGTATCCCGGCAAGGCAAAGCACAAAAACGGCTATATTAAGCTGAATAAAATGAAAATGGTACCAGTAATACCTGAAAGAAATGAGGGCGGCAAAAAGTAGCGCGATATTAAGACGCCTGGTATCCTTGGTATAAAAACTAAAAACTCTGCGGGTTAGGTATAGGGCCAAAAAATATAGTATGAAATTAACAATTCCGAATATTGCCGCCGCTGTCTGTAATGGGAACAATGCAAAAACCTGGAACAAAAAGGCAGCAAAAGGAGGATAAATAAAGCGGCATGCCCCTCCTATACCGCTATATAGCGCATTTCCATGTAAGAAATTATTTCCTGCAGTCCAGAACACATTAAAATCAGAGGCCACACCTGTTTCTCGTGCAATAGTGATAGAAAGAAACGTGCAAATACTCAAAATGGCAGTTATAGCAATAACCAGCCAAACAGGTTTTGCCTTTCTGATAAGTGTCATAATACTTTGTCTTCTTAGCTGTGTTCAGCCAAAGTTAAACAAAAAATATGATGAAACAAATTAAAGTTTTCTTCCTAATAGTGTACTACATAGACAACGCCCTGTTGCCCGTCGCTGCCAGACAGGCTTCTTTAAACGCCTCAGAATAAGTAGGGTGCGCATGGCTCATTATTCCCACATCTTCTGCTGAAGCACGAAATTCCATAGCCACAACCGCTTCGGCAGA
>Ga0206844_10166_pt1 | contig 21542 bp, 21 predicted proteins | sample Alteio_BWOrgCont_22_FD_152907 | JGI IMG/M metagenome (GOLD analysis project Ga0206844, IMG submission 152907) | Enriched cells from forest soil in Barre Woods Harvard Forest LTER site, Petersham, Massachusetts, United States -... | ecosystem: Environmental > Terrestrial > Soil > Temperate forest >...
TCTCAATCAGTTTCTCAATTATTTCAATATCGTTCCTTCCCTGCTCTCTTGCCCGTTTCAATATTGTTTCTTTTTGTGAAGCAGCGTGTATTAGAAAACTCAGATCGCGACTGCGTTTCAATATTCTGGGGGCATCATCCCCCAGATAATGCCTCAGATTCTGATGAGCTTCAAAAAGATTATCCGGTTCGCCAATAGCGGCTAATACAGCCAAAGCGTCTTTCGGCTTCAGCAACAAGTAACGCCTCTCAAGCTTGCCCGCATCAGCCCCAGAAAGTTTATCTTGCTCGACAAAAACCTTTAAGATCGCATCCATCAATGCGTCGTCATATTCGCCATGCTCCAAATCCTGTATCATGAATCTGGTTACAGGCATTGTCTTTACAGGCAGTAAGCATTCCAAGACTTTCGTTGCCAGATCATGCTCGGTTATTTCTCCCCTGAGGTCACGAATCACTCCGCCAATACTGGATTCACCGCCTATGAATCTGTTTTCAGCACGCGCCTTTCTGGTTTCGCTCAATGCTGTGCGAAATCTTTGCTCCGCCGCCTCCTTATCCGTAACCAGATCATTTTGTGTGATAAGCACTTTGATAAGCGCTTCAGCTTCCGCATCATTAGGCACCGGGTCATTGATTTCCCACGCCACGACATCTTTTCTGGCATAAACTTTTGCTGGGGTTCTTTCTATCAGTTCATTGACCGCATCCGCGAGCTGCTGTTCGCTCCAATTAAGGTCAACCCGTTTCCACCCAATCTGATAACCCACCGTCTCTTTATATTCCAACGCCACAGCGCAACCTCCGATAAAGGATTATAAACATCCGGCAAGTATGTGGGAGCGGAAATAGTAAATAAAGTTAAATATTTATGACGGAACGCTATTTCTCCATACCGATAATCCATTCAAGCTAGTGTTTTTCCTTGTCATGCCAGCCCCCGCCTGCGCGGGGGTAAACTCCAGCTGGCATCCAGTCTTTGAGTGCTCTGGATGCCAGATAGCTCGGTTTTCCTTCTGTTCGCAAGCGCTCACAGGGAAAACCGGCTTCTGGCATGACAAATTTTACTTAACTAGGCACGATCTGCTGTTTACAACCCCCACCCGCCCTGCTATACAGCCCATCCCTTTCAAAGGGGCTGGCCATGTGACCCGTGTGGTGAGCAAACAATGGAAACGGTCTTATGAAGATACTAAGCTGCAACAGCAACCTTCCGCTTGCCGAGTCGATGGCGTCTTACTTAGGCGTCACGCTCACCAAGGCAACCATTCGCCGCTTTTCTGATATGGAAGTGTTCGTGGAAATCCACGAGAACGTGCGCGGCGAAGACGTATTTGTGGTGCAGTCCACTTCCTACCCCGCCAACGACCATATTATGGAGCTCCTCGTCTCACTCGACGCGCTCCGCCGCGCCTCCGCGCGCCGCGTCACCGCTGTCATCCCCTATTTCGGCTACGCGCGCCAGGACAGAAAGCCCGGCCCCCGCACGCCAATCTCGGCCAAGCTTGTCGCCAATCTCATCACTTCCGCTGGTGCCGACCGCGTGCTCACGATTGATCTGCATGCAGGACAAATACAGGGGTTCTTCGACATCCCGCTTGACCACTTATACGCCGCACCCGTCATTGTCGCCGACATCAAGGATAATTATAAGGAAAAGAATGTCGTCGTCGTCTCGCCAGACGTGGGTGGCGTGGTGCGCGCGCGGGCGCTTGCCAAACGGCTCAACGCCGAGCTTGCCATTGTCGACAAGCGCCGCGACCGCGCGGGTGTGTCGGAAGTGATGCATATCATCGGCGATGTCGAAGACCGCCACTGCATTCTCTATGATGACATCGTGGATTCCGCCGGAACGCTCTGCAACGCCGCCGAGGCGCTCAAAAAAGGCGGTGCGGCATCGGTCGCGGCCTATGTCACGCACGGCGTGCTTTCGGGCAAGGCCATCGAACGCGTCGGCGCATCGGCGCTCACCTCGCTTGTCATTACCGACAGTATTGCCACCACCGACGCGGTTAAAGCCGCAAAGAACATCCGCGTCGTATCCATCGCCCCATTGCTTGCCGAAGCCATCCGTCGCATCAGCGAGGAGAGCTCGGTATCGAGTTTATTTGATTGAGGGAAAAACTTATGCCTGCTTACAGATTCCCTGATACCACTCCCAGAAATCCGGCTAATTATATCCATGGAATAGATGGGCAGAGAGACGGTACGACGCTTACGTTTGTGGTCAAATGCAGCCCCGAAATTGCACAAAGCGATTGGGCACCCCGGATTACCGATCCGGCGCAAGGAAGTCTGGTGCGTGATCCGGAAAATGACGAATTTCAGACCATTAGTCCGGAACAAAAAGAAGCCGGACGTAAGGAATTGCAACGCCTGGCTTTCCGGGTTGCGGTTGCGGAGGGACATACTCAACAATCCGCGCTTCGCCGGATAGTTGAAGGCTTGCCAGACCATATCGGTGAAAATGAAAGAAAACAGATTTTTTCGGAATTTAGAATTGAGCAGCAAGGCCAGCCTATCTCGGTAACAAGATAATCACATAACTTTAGTAACCAAGGAGAGACCATCATGAAAGCCATAGCCACATTTGAAGCCAACACCCGTGAAGGAGCAGGCAAAGGAGCCGCCCGCGCATTGCGCCGCACTGGCCGTGTGCCCGCCATCGTGTACGGGCATAAGGATCAGCCCGCCAAGATTTCGCTGCCGCTGAAAGAACTCACACTGCAGTACAGCAAGGGTTCGTTCTTCAATAAGATCGTCGATATTTCGCTTGATGGCAAAGTGATTCATACATTGCCCCGTGACGTACAAACACATCCCGTGACCGACATCATCGAGCATGCGGATTTCCAGCGCGTAGACAAGGACAGCCAGATTCACGTCTTCGTGCCGGTCAAAGTGCTCAATCAGGAAAAGTCCGTGGGCCTCAAGCGCGGCGGTGTGCTCAATATCGTGCGCCACGAGATCGAGCTTATCTGCAAACCCGATTCCATCCCCGCCTTCATCGAGGTGGATGTGCTGGCCTGCGATATCGGCCACTCGGTGCATATCAATGACCTTAAACTCCCGGGCGATGTCAAAACCGCCATCAAAGGGCGCAACTTCACCGTCGTGACCGTCGCCGGCCGCAGCAAGGAAGAGGAAGAAATTCCGACCACCGCAGCCGCAGCACCGGGCGCAGAGGGTGCAGCAGCTCCGGCCGCGGGTGCCGCCGCGGGTGCAGCAGCTGGTGCAGCTCCGGCAGCAGGTGCGAAACCTGCCGCGGGCGCAGCTCCTGCCGCAGGCGCAAAACCCGCTGGCGATGCCAAGAAGAAATAAGGAAATCATTAGCAGCTTCGCTGCTTAGGATTTCCTTATCCCGGAATTTGCGTGAGCCAAATATCCGGGATCTGCCACGGGACAAACAGATGAGCGCTTTGCTGATAGTCGGCTTGGGGAACCCCGGCGCAAAATACGAGCGCAATCGCCACAATATCGGCTTTCTTGCGGTGGAGAACATCGCGGGGAAGCTGGGCGCTGGCCCCTGGGGCAAGAAGTTTGGCGGGGAGAATTCTGGGATAATGGGCAATTGAAAGGAGATACTTTAAGAGCCGCGCTTATGAAGGAGAAAAAGCATGATGTAAGTGACGAAGATGCGGCAAAAGCGATAGATCAAATTATTGACCTTAAAAAGATACTTATGTCTGAACTCTCTCCTCCCATATTCACCCTTTCACCACCGTCCCTTTGACCGCCCCGGTCTGGAACGCGAGCGGCAGTTCTTCGGGCTTTCCTTCCAGCGTGCCGCGTGCCAGTGCGTAGTCGTGGTCGCGGAAGAGCTGGACGATGCGCGTGATTTCCTGGTCGCCCACGCCGATGGATTTGAGCAATGCGCCGCCCAGCTGCAAACTGGTCTCGAACATTTCCGAAATGGCGACGTTTGCGCCTGCTGCTTCGAGCCGGGTTACGCGTTTTAAGTCATGCCCGCGCGCGATGATGGGAAGGTTCGGGGCAGAGGCGCGCAAGGCCCGCACGCTGGCTTCGGCGGCAAAAGACTCGTTCACGGTGACGATAGCTGCCGCCGCGCGCTCCACGCCGATGGCATGCAGCATTGTGCTTCGCGATCCGTCGCCGTAATACACCGGCAGGCCGATTTTTCTCGCTTTCGATACGGTGGCGATCTGCATATCAAGCGCGATGTAGTTCATTCCTTCCGCCGAAAGCAGCTTGGCGATGGTCTGCCCGACGCGGCCGAAGCCTAATATAATGATATGATCGCGCATGTCGGTCGTCTCTTCGATGGCATCTTCCGCCTTGCGCCTCTTGATGTGCTCGATGCGCAGCGTCAGCCTGCGCGCCAGTGTCGCCGCAAAGGGCGTGAGCGCCATCGACACCGCAACGACGATGGTGAGAATTTCCGCCGAACCCGGCGTGATGAAGGCATGCTGACCTGCAAGTTTGAACAGGATGAAGGCGAACTCGCCGCCCTGCGCAAGCAGGAGTGCGGCCTGTACGGAAAGCGCTGTCCCGATACTCAGATAACGGCAGAGCACAAGAATAATGAGTGCTTTAAGCGCCATGAGTCCCAGGCTCAGTGAAAGAATAAGCTGCAGATGCTGCCAGATGACGCCGGTATCTATCGACATACCCACCGCCATGAAAAACAGGCCTAAGAAAAGGCCTTTGTAAGGCATGACGTCTGCTTCCACCTGATGGCGGTATTCGGTCTCTGCCATGATGAGCCCGGCCATGAATGCGCCCAGCGCCAGTGACAGTCCGGCCATGCTCGTAAGCCATCCCGTTCCCAGCACAACAAGCAATGTCAGCGCCGTGAAAATTTCCGGATTGCCTTGTGAGGCAATGAGTTTATAAAGCGGGCGCAGCAGAATCCGCCCTGCAAAAAAGATCAGGGCCAGCGCAATGGCAGCCTTGATGCCTAAGATCAGCAATACAGCGCCTGCTGCCTTGTTCCCAAGCGCGGGGATGAGCGCCAGCAGCGGTACTACGGCCAGATCCTGAATCAGCAATACGGCAAGCGACAGCCTTCCTAACTGAGAGGCCTTCTGGTTGTGCTCGGCGATGAGCTGGAGCACCAGCGCGGTCGAGGAAAGCGCAAGCCCGCCGCCGATGATGGTCGCTGCCTCCGGCGTGAATCCCATAAAAGAAAGAATGATGGTCAGGGCAAATGTAGTGAGTATCACCTGCAGGATGCCCAGCATGAATGCCTGCAGGCGTATCGCATGGAACCGCTCCCAGGAAAGCTCTAACCCGATGATGAATAGCAGGAACATCACGCCCCATTCGGCAAGGGCGCTGATATCGGCAGCATCATGGATAAAGCCGGTGCCGCCCGGCCCGATGATGGCGCCTGCCACCAGATAACCCAGTACCGGGCTCACGCGTAGTCGTCCGAACAGCGCCACAATCATGACCGCGGTGGCAAGCAGAACGAGGACGATGGGAAGGTGGTGCGTTTCAGGCATGGATTATAAGTCGTGGTGGCGTGATGCGTGGTGATCGTGGTAGTCGTAGTAATATTTTCACGTCGCCACGCGCCACGATACCACGACCGGAGGAAAGCAGAAACATGAAACAGACACGCACCGTTCTTATTACCGGCGCTGCCCAGCGGATAGGCCGGGCACTGGCATTGTCGCTGGCCAGAGGCGGGTGGGATGTCGCGCTCCATTTTAACACTTCGGCGAATGAGGCAAAAACGCTGGCCGCACTTATTCGCAAGCTGGGGCGCAAGGCATACCTTGTGCAGGCCGACCTGCAGGATGCAAAAGCCCTTGCGCGCATTTTCCCTGCGCTCAAAAAGCAAGGTATGGTGCCCGGCTGCCTTATCAATAACGCCGCCCTGTTTGAAAAAGACACACTCGCGACACTTGAGTCCGAAAGCTTCCGCGCGCATATGGAGACGAATCTTTTTGCGCCGTTGTTTCTGATGCGTGAGTTCGCTGCGTATTATAAAGGCAACGACGGCAACATCATCAATATCACCGACGGGATGGCGCGCTGGAGCATGTCGGCGGGCTTTCTTTCCTACGCGCTGAGCAAGGAGGGGCTTGGCAGTGCCACGCGGCTGACTGCGCGCTCGCTTGCGCCGCGCATCCGCGTCAATGCGATTGCGCCCGGCGCGACGCTGAAAGGTAAGCTCGATAAACAGGATACTTTTGACAGGCTGGAAAAAATTATTCCGCTGCGCCGCGTCAGTTCTCCGCAGGAAATTTGCGATGCCATACAATATATTTTGTCATCACCGTCACTTACCGGCCAGATTCTTTCGCTTTCCGGCGGGATGGATTTGCCGTAAAAACAGCATGTAAGTTTTCCATAAAAAAGTTGTTGACGTAAGCAAATGAGTTGTTCCATGGCACAGGGTTTGTGCACAGTGACGAAAGGAAGTGGCAGAAATCCAACATTCTTTAATCCGACATATTAACAACAGGCATAACATATATAATAAATATATATAACAGCAGGTTATTTTATGCCTAAAAAATAGGCAATAGGCATTAAAGCCACAATTTGCTAGTATGCGCGGTTTGCGATAGAGGGTTTTCAACATACTTATCCACAGGTTTAGTGGATGAAATGCGAAAAGCGCCAGCTAGCCTCAAAAAAACTATGATTCAAATCATGACTACTGAAAAATCCGGTGCGGAAATTATCCGCGAATATCTCAAAGGCGTGCCATCGGATGCAGGCGTGTACCGCATGCTCGATGATCAGGGCAATGCGCTTTATGTCGGAAAAGCAAAAAATCTGAGAAACCGCGTCAGCAGCTACATTACCCCCACAGGGCTTTCCACGCGGATCATGCGGATGGTTGCGCAGACGCGCGGCATGGAAATCGTCATCACAAAAACCGAAGCCGAAGCGTTGCTGCTTGAATCGAATCTCATCAAAAAACTCAAACCGCGCTACAATATTCTTCTGCGCGACGACAAATCTTTTCCCTATATAGTGCTGCCCTCGGGGCACGATTTCCCGCAGATAACCAAGCATCGCGGGGCACGCGACATTAAGGGAGACTACTTCGGGCCGTTCGCATCCGCTGGCGCTGTCAATGAAACGCTCGCCGTTTTGGAGAAGGCTTTTCTCCTTCGCTCATGCAGTGATCAGATATTTAAAAACCGTACGCGTCCCTGCCTGCAGTATCAGATCAAACGATGTTCTGCGCCATGCGTGGATTACATCAGCAAAGAGAGTTATGCAGAACTGATAGATGAAGCCCGGCGTTTCTTAAGTGGCAAGAGCCGCGAGGTGCAGGAGCGTATGGCCGAAGAAATGGATGAGGCCAGCGTGGCGATGGAATATGAGAAAGCGGCGGCTCTGCGCGATCGCATTGCCGCGCTCACCCGCGTGCAGCATGAGCAGGGCGTGATCCAGGGCACGCTGCAGGACGCAGACCTGATAGCCCTTGCACGCGAGAGTGCATGCTCCTGCGTGCAGGTGTTTTTCTTCCGCGGCGGGCAGAATTTTGGCAATAAATCCTATTTCCCGGCCCATGATGCCGAAAGCACCGACAGTGAGATTATCACCTCCTTCATCGGCCAGTTCTATGCCAGCCAGCTTCCACCAAGGCTGGTGGTAGTCAGCCACGTCATGGAAGATGTGCCGTTGCTGGAGGAAGCGCTGGCCTTACGTGCAGAACACAGGGTTGAAATACAGACTCCTGAGCGCGGTGAGAAAAAGTCCGCCATCGATCAGGCGGTGCACAATGCCCGTCAGGCGCTTGTCCGGCATCTTTCAGAACATGCCACGAATACAGCAATGCTGGAAAAAGTAGGTGAGTTGTTTGGAATGAGTGGAACGCCCGAGCGGATCGAAGTCTACGACAACAGCCATATCGCGGGAAGCCACATGGTGGGTGCGATGATCTGCGCTGGGCGCGAAGGCTTTGAGAAAAAGCATTACCGGCGCTTTAATATTAGGAGCAGCGAACTGACCCCGGGCGATGATTATGCGATGCTGCGCGAAGTGCTGACGAGACGTTTCACCCGGCTGCAGAAGGAAGACCCCGAGCGCGCTGGCGACTGGCCGAACCTCGTGCTGATAGACGGCGGGGCAGGGCAGCTTTCGGTTGCCACACAGGTGTTTGCCGATTTGGGAGTTACCGATGTTTGTTATGCGGCCATTTCCAAAGGCCCTGACAGGAATGCCGGGCGGGAGTGGCTTCATCTGCCCGGCCGAGCGCCATTCCAGCTTGAAATCAATGATGCTACACTGCATTACCTGCAGAGGCTTCGCGACGAGGCGCATCGTTTTGCCATAGGCTCGCATCGCATCAAGCGCAGCAATGCCATCCGTGAATCCGCGCTCGACCAGATCCCCGGCATCGGCGCGGCGCGCAAGCGCGCCCTGCTGCAGCATTTTGGCTCAAGCAAAGGGGTGGAGTCCGCCACGCTCGCCGAACTTGCGAAGGTGGAAGGCGTGAGCAAGAAAGTGGCGGAGAAAATATATAACTTCTTCAGGCGTTAATGTGATTCAATGGTATTATGAGTAAAGCTTTTACAAAAGATACTGATGGCAAAGATGAAGCGCCCGAGGAAGCGGAGGTGCTGCCTGATGCCGGCGAAAAGAATTATATGACGCCCGCAGGATTTGCCGCGTTGCAGGGGGAATTCCGTAAGCTGCTGCGTGAGGAACGTCCCAAAATAGTGGAAACGGTGGCATGGGCGGCAGGCAATGGCGATCGTTCGGAGAATGGCGACTATATATATGGCAAGAAGCGCCTGCGCGAAATTGACCGGCGTTTGCGCTACCTGACGAAAAGGCTGGAAGGCGCTGAGGTGGTGGAGCCTGCCCGGCAGAAGGGACTGGCGCAGGTGTTCTTCGGCGCAACGGTGACCTATCTGCGTGAGGATGAAAGCTGTCACACGGTGACACTGGTAGGCGTTGACGAAGCTGACCTGGCTGCCAGGAAAATCAGCTGGCTCTCTCCGGTTGCCAAGGCATTGATGCGGGCGCAGGCAGGCGACAGCGTGGAGCTTCATACGCCGGCAGGCGCTGAAACACTGGAAATAGTCAGCGTTACTTACGCAAGCAAGAGTAATTCCTAAATGTGTATAATATTAAATAATATCAGTGTGTTATTTGGTATTAACGAGTTTTTTATGAAGTCATAGCATACTTGTAAGGATACTAAATACTACAAGCCGCTTGAGAAACATCTTGAGGGAAGTATGGCTGATGATGCCGGTCAAAAAGCAGTTCGCGAATTAGCGAAAGAAGGCGGGCTATTGCAAACAGTCCCTTCTGTGCTGGACGTGCTTATAAGTGATCCCGTTTTTAGTGGAGCGAGAAGAAACGATGTTGCATGGAATGGCTATAATCACTGGGGGGGAGAGCAATCCGGAACAATAAGAAACAACAAAGGCAATCAAAGCCATGCAAGCATACGAGTAGATAAAGATGATTTATCTAATATTTGACGCGATGGCAAAGAGCGCAAGAAGCGATTTCCGAGTTGAAAAACGGAACTTCGGATACATTAACCCCGGATAGAAAAGAAAGATTAAAAGAAGATTTAGCGATGAACTGCGACATCGCCATTATTGCACGTTTGCGGTTCATAGCAGGGGGCGGTAATGGATGGTCTCCCCAATCCAGAGAGGTAGCCAGAGAGTTGCGCGACACATTAAAATCGTATGGTTTTAAGGGCGGGGATGTCAAATGGGCAAGAGAACAGAAAGATATTCAGACTGCCACGGCACGTTTTGAAGATGCCATAAACGGAGCCATTCATTATGTGGACAGTCTTGAAACAGGAAAGAGTATTCCTCCCATTCCCGATGCGCCTCGTAAAGTCATAAGGGCAGGAAAATGGGCAATCGCAACTGCGCTTGGTGCGGAGGCGTTAGGAATAACACATGGAGCTGTCACGAACGACGGAGCAGAAACGACTCTGTTTGCATTAGCAGGAGGCGCTACTGCTGTCGCAGGAAGGGCTACTGCTAAAGTTGCCGCTGATCGCGAGGACGCCAATAAACCTCGCGGTAAATAATCAGGTAATGTCGTCATTCGCCAATCCTGCTTGCCTTATGCCGCAACTGTGCCATTCTTAAGCCCCATGAAGAAGCAGTTGCCCAACATCCTTACTTATTCGCGCATACTTGCCGTGCCGGTGCTGGCGGTGATTTTTCTCGATCCCGTGCGCCACTGGCTGGGCGAGGAATTGGCGGACCGGTTTTCAGCGCTTCTGTTTCTCTATGCTGCGATAACCGATTTTTTTGATGGCTATCTGGCCCGCGCCTGGCACGCGCATTCAAGCTTAGGCAAGTTTCTCGACCCCATAGCCGATAAGCTTCTGGTGGCGACCTGCCTGATGCTGCTGGTGGGTGATCACCGTGCTGACATGTTCCCCGCCATTGCGATACTCTGCCGTGAGATTCTGGTCTCGGGCCTGCGTGAGTTTCTGGCGGACCTGCGTATCAGTGTGCCGGTGACGAAGCTTGCGCAATATAAAACCGCCGCGCAGATGGCGGCAATCTGTCTTCTGTTGTTTGGCGCAAGTGCCCCGTGGGGAATGCCAGCGATGTGGCTGGGCAGCATTCTGCTATGGGCTGCGGCACTGCTCACGCTCGTGACGGGCTATGCCTATTTAAAGACGGGGATAAGGCATCTGTCGGAAGGGTAATTATTTGCGCACCAGCTCGCCATAATCCTTCATCAGCTGTTTTGTCACGGGCCCTACGGTGAATGTGTATTTTTCAATGGAGCCGATGGGCGTCACTTCCGCCGCCGTGCCGCAGATGAAAACTTCCTGCGTCTTGGCAAGCTCTTCGGGTTTAATGTGGCGCTCAATCACCTTGAATCCACGTGCCTTGGCAAGCTCAATCACGGTAAGCCGGGTGATACCGTTTAAGAAGCAGTCCGGTGTCGGCGTGTGAATCTCGCCGTTCATCACGAGGAACATATTGGCACCCGTCGCTTCGGCGATGAATCCGCGCCAGTCGAGCATCAGTGCATCTTCGTATCCATCCTGTTCGGCGGCGTGCTTTGAAAGCGTGCAGATCATATAGAGACCTGCGGCCTTGCTTGCAGTCGGCGCGGTATTGGGGGCGGGTCGCGCCCATTTGGAAATCTGTAATTTGAGGCCGCGTTCCTTGGCTTCACTGGAAAAATAGCTGGGCCAGCTCCATGCGGCGATTGCCACGTGGATGGTCGTCTTTTGCGCCGAAACCGCCATCATCTCGCTGCCGCGCCACGCAAACGGGCGCACATAGCCGTTCTCAATGCCGTTCTTTTCCACGACTTCCATGGTGATGCGGTCGAGCTGCTCCACTGTGTAAGGGATTTTAAAGCCAAGGAGATTGGCCGAGTTATGCAGCCGCTCGGTGTGTTCGGTCAGCTTGAATACTTTGCTGTTATAGACGCGCTCGCCCTCAAACACGCAGCTTGCATAGTGCAGGCCGTGATTGAGCACATGGACCTTGGCGTCACGCCAGGGGAGCATTTTTCCGTTGTACCAGATGGTTCCGTCGCGGTCGTCAAAAGGAGGCTGCTGCATAAAATCCGTTTTCCGTTTTCCGTGATCCGTTTTCCGCCCGTTCGGATCACGAACCACGGACAACGGATCACTTATAATATTATCGCCGATATCTGCCGTCCGTAATCAGGCTCTTTGCGGTGCGTAGCGCGGCGAAAGCTGAAAAAACTATCTTCTTCGATGTAGGTGTCGTTTTCAAGCGTATTTATGTCGGTTATACCCGCTTTTCCCAGAATATCGCGTACGGCGGCGCGAAGATCGAAAAGGAAATGCTGCTCGCGTTGCGCGGGGATGAAGTGGCCTGCAAACTGTGGATTGCCCTTGATAAACTGTTCCCGTAGTTCGTCACCGATTTCGTAAGAGGCCTGCGCGATGCACGGGCCAATGGCGGCGCTGATGGAACCGGGCTTTGCTCCCAGTGTGCCCATAGCCTCAACGGTTTTTTCCAGTATTCCTGCGAGCGCGCCTTTCCATCCTGCATGCGCAGCACCTATAACACTGTGTTCCTTGTCGGCAAACAGCACAGGCACGCAGTCGGCAGTGAGAATACTCAGTGCGATACCGCGCTGTGTAGTGACCATCGCATCCGCTTTAGGCTTTTTCGCATGCCTCCAGGGTGCTGTCACAGTGACAACGTCACAGCTATGCACCTGATGCAGGCTTAAGAGCTTCGTTTCTGTTCCGCCCAGCGCGCGTGCCACGCGTTCGCGATTTTCGATCACATGTGCCTTACTATCACCTGACCCTAAGCCGCAATTGAGCGAAGCATAAACGCCTTCGCTCACGCCGCCCTTTCTTGTAAAGAATCCGTGGGAGATGCCGTTTAAATTGGGTGAAGTGATAACCTGTGGTTGTGCGCTTAATAATTCGTTTGCCCGTTTTGCGTAATTCATAATAGTCGTTCCTCGATTTTTACAAAAAACCTGCTTCGCTTAATAGTTCGTTTGCTCATTTTGCGTTTTTACGCTCAACCCTTGATAGAATAAATTTAAGCACGAACATTGGCCAGTTCCCGGGATCTCCTCCCCGTAGGGGAGGATTAAGGAGGCGTATGTTCAGCGAAAAACTCGCCCCCACCCTAACCTCCCCCTACGGGGGAGGGGATTTTAAGCACTGGCAACCACCCTTTCAAACCCGCTCATTTCCTCTCTTTGGTGCGCATTATACTAGAGATTCTGCAGGAAGGGAAGGGCTCGCGAACAACCGTCACACAATCTTAACTTTCCTGTCAGTCGCCAGTAGGGTATTATGGTGGACTATATTATAATTGCAGTATTTAGGACGCTTTTATGGCGATAAAATACGAAACACCGGAAGACGTAAAGCGCGCGAGCCTGGATCAAAAGGCGCAAAATGAGAAACAAGAGCGTGATGAACTTAACCGGACAGGAATATGGGTTCTTTCGACTGGAGTTGCTTACTCGCTGATCGCTGGATTAAAGAGTGAACTCAAACAGATCAAAGTAGGAAAGCTCAAGGAGACGATACCCACAGGATTTCTTGAGCGTATTGGCAATCGTTTTTGGGATATTGCCGCAGCTGTAACGATTCTATTCGGGCTAGAACAAGCTTTTCAGTCATACCGTGCAGGCAAGCAAGCAAAGAAAACAGAGGCGGAACTGGCAAGAATGGGGCCGCAGGAAGTCATTCTGCCCGACGATATGAAAGCGGAGGATAAGTTGGTGATGTCAAGGGAAGGCAAGCATGTCTTTCATCTAGAAAAAGACAGAAACGCGCCCGATGCAACGAAATCCGTTCCCACGCCGTAATTTTAGAACCCCGCAGGGCTTTCCCTAAGGGCTGCCGGGATATCCCGCGCCGCGTGAAGAACGCGAAGCACGTCAATATAAGCAGAGCGCTCAATATAAAATATCAGATGATTTTCGAAACCGGACACCGCCCATACGCGTAATCCCTCAAGCAAGGGCAGATGAGCGAAACGGGGCGAACCCATTCCCGGCTGCCGCGCAAGCGCGGCAAATGTCTTTTCTACCGCAGACAAAAATCGCAGGGCCGCGCCGGGATTTTCCTCAGCGATATAATCCGCCAGAGAATCAATATCCGCGTCGGCGCGCGGACGGATACGGACGAGTTTCATTTCGGGGAATGCTTTTTCCGCAGTGCCGTGCGTTTGCCGTTCCAGTATTTCTTATCCGCGAGTCTCGCCGCGCCTGACTCCAGCCCCTCCGCCATCAGCGCCGAAAGACGCTGTTCGCCCTGACGGGTCTGATCGAGGCGGATCAGCTCGCGCACATATTCACTCGACGTGCTATAGCCCCGCATTTCCACCTGGGTGTCAATAAACTCCTTGAGCGCGCCGGGTAGGGAAATATTCATGGTTGTCATGGCAATAAACCTCTATAAATAGATATAGCCCATTATGGCAAATTTTGCCAAATATGTCTATTTCTTAAAAATAATGATCCTGCTTTCTGACCCGTCCTCTTCCTGTTTAATCCGTGACGCGCTTAATCATGCAAGGCACTTGCTTGAAGAGGCAGGCATCGATTCTGCGCGGCTGGATGCATCCGTTCTGCTGGCGCATGTGCTGGAGGTTTCAAACGGGCAGGTGACGATTCTGGCAGAAAAGCAGCTTAATAATGAGCAGATAGAGGCATTTAATGCCCTTGTTGCCCGCAGGCAGCAGTCAGAGCCTATTGCCTATATACTTGGAAAAAAAGAATTCTGGAGCCTTGATTTTTGCGTCACGCGTGATACGCTTATACCTAGGCCTGATACTGAGACATTAGTTGAAGCGGCACTAAAGAGGATGCCGGGGTCGGCCAAGCCTATAACCTTACTAGACATCGGAACCGGCACGGGCTGTTTGCTTATTGCCTTGCTGAAAGAGTTTCCGGGTGCGCGGGGTGTAGGTTCAGATAATAGCGAACGCGCATTGCAGGTGGCAAAGGAAAACGCGAAACGGCACAATGTTGACCAACGTGCAGAATTTACCTTAAGCCACTGGTGCGATGCCATAGATGGGACATTTGATCTGATACTCTCCAATCCGCCGTATATTGCTTTAAACGATCTGGCATCGCTGATGCCTGATGTTGCGCGATTCGAACCGCATGCCGCCCTTTTTGCAGGCAATGACGGGCTTGATGCCTATCGCGCGCTCGCGCCCCAGATAGCGGCCAGGCTTAACCCGGGCGGCTATACACTGCTGGAAGTGGGGCAGGGGCAGGCAAAGGAAGTGATAAAATTTTTGAGGAATGAAGGGCTGGAAGTAGAAGCGCCGGTGAAGGATCTGGCGGGCGTGGAGCGGTGCGTTGTAGGCAAGAAAGCTGATAATGGATGATCAGATGATGGATGATCAAAGTATTTACCCTGATCATCTATCATCTAATTATCTATCATCCACTCTTAAGTAAGGAAAGACTATGCATAACAATAACAGACGCAGGAATAACATGGGCGGTGGCGGCGGCGGTCCGCATCGCCATCAGGGCAATCGCCCGCGCCGGTTCAATAACAACCGCCCGCAGGGTGGCGGCAGTGACGATCCGGCGAATGTCTCGCGCACGCGCCGCAACGCGACGCAGAATCGCGAGAAATACCAGATGATGGCGCGCGACGCCTTGTCAGCAGGCGACCGCGTTCTGGCCGAATATTATCTCCAGCATGCCGATCATTATTACCGTGTGCTTGGTGCACTGCCTCCGGAAGAGGCGCCTCGTCCGCAATTCCAGCAGCAACCACGCTATAATAATCCGCAAGGTGAAGGCCAGGCGCAGGATGTCATGCATGACGGCGCTGCAGCAGCGGCGGAATCGCCAGCCGACCATCTGCCCTCGTTCATCACGCAGCCGGTGGATACCCCGCGCTCGCCGGAGGAGTAGATTCCCGAACCTTTATAGTCGCGCCAAAAATTTCCACACAATTATAATTGTCATTCCGAACTCGTTTCGGAATCCACCGTGCAGCATTATGAGGTCATCGCGGATTATGGGTGGATGCTGAAACAAGTTCAGCATGACAGTCAATGGGGATATGGCTGGTTGTTTATTGCATGAGGTCCCGACCTGCGTCGGGACTGTCTAAGCCTTCACTGCAGGCTTCTTTTTATCCGGTGCTATCATCAGCGGCAGCTTGGCGTTGTCCACCACATCGCTGTTGATGACGACTTCGGCAACATTTTCCATGCCCGGAAGATTGAACATCAGGTCAAGCAGGATGGATTCCAGAATAGCACGTAAGCCACGCGCGCCGGTCTTGCGCAGGATGGCCTTTTTGGAAATGGACTTGAGCGCATCGTCTGAGAAGGTCAGGTGCACGCCTTCCATCTCGAAAAGCTTCTGATACTGCTTCGTCAGCGCATTCTTGGGCTTGGTGAGAATGTCGATGAGCGCGGGCTCGTCGAGATCATTTAAGGTTGCGATCACGGGCAGGCGGCCGACAAACTCAGGAATCAGGCCGAATTTGAGCAAATCCTCCGGCTCAAGCTGGGTGAGCAGCTCACCGGTGCGCTGATTTTCCTTGCTGCGCACATCCGCACCAAAGCCGATGGACGTGCCCTGGCGGCGCGATGCGATGATTTTTTCCAGTCCCGAAAACGCGCCGCCGCAGATGAACAGGATATTGGCGGTGTCCACCTGCAGGAATTCCTGCTGCGGATGCTTGCGGCCGCCCTGCGGGGGAACGCTCGCTACCGTGCCTTCCATAATCTTGAGCAATGCCTGCTGCACGCCTTCGCCCGATACGTCGCGGGTGATGGAGGGATTATCCGACTTGCGGGAAATCTTATCCACTTCGTCGATATAGACGATGCCGCGCTGGGCGCGATCGACGTTATAATCTGCCGCCTGCAGGAGGCGCAGGATGATGTTCTCCACGTCTTCACCGACATAACCCGCTTCGGTAAGCGTCGTGGCGTCGGCCATCGTAAAGGGAACGTCAAGAATACGCGCGAGCGTCTGCGCAAGCAGCGTTTTGCCTGAGCCGGTGGGGCCCACGAGCAGGATGTTAGACTTGGCCAGTTCGACATCGCTGGTTTTATCCAGCAGTGAAACGCGTTTGTAGTGATTGTGCACCGCGACCGAGAGGACTTTCTTCGCCTGTTCCTGGCCGATGACGTAATCGTCAAGCACCTTGCAGATTTCCTGCGGGGTGGGAACGCCTTCGCCTTCCTTGGCGATTGAGCCTTTGTCGGCGGCGCGGATGATGTCCATGCACAGCTCGACGCACTCATCGCAGATGAATACCGTCGGGCCCGCAATCAGCTTGCGCACCTCATGCTCGCTCTTGGCGCAGAAGGAGCAGTAGCGTGTGTTCTTTGAATCTTTGCCGGACTTGGTGCTCATAAATACTTTCTATCGACTGCTATACTCTATTATGTCGCAGTTGGCTTAAGGAGTAGTTAATCTACAGGAGGTGGTCGTAAATCCAAGATAGGACCATATCTATACGGCGCAAGGTATTTTAGATTATTTCTTTAAGCAAGTGAAGGGGTGATGGAAAAAAGTCACGGATTCGTTCCGGCTTGCGTACCTGCGTTTATGCGTCATAGCAATTATATAAGTCAAAAAAGAGGCTTTTCAAGGGGTGGCGGTTAATACAATTGCAATGGTTTTGCTATAAAATAGCCATTTGTTTCAGGGTGGTTTGCGTATGGCGAAATGGGGAAAACGGGTAACAGCTACAGGCATGATTGCGGCGGGTCTGGCACGACCTGTGCCACAGGAGCCTCAAACGCCTGTGCAACAGCAACAGGTCGTTACGAACGTGACCGTGTCCACGCCCGCGCCTGATTTTGTGCTTACAGCAGAACAGGAAAAAGAGCTTGCGGCCAAACCGGAATATGCATTCCTTAAAACGGAACCCGTGGATCAGAAGGCATTGGACTGGGCGCTTATTGATGCCTGTGAGAAAGGAAATCTGCCGGATGTCGCCTTTCTGGTGAAGAAAGGGGCGAATCCTAATGTGCGCTATAAGTGGTATACGCACAATATTGTTGGAGACGATGGTAATTTGAAGGAAGAAGAAGTAACGGAAAGAGAATACGAAATATCTCAAGATTGGCAATCTAAGAATGATGCGGCGGAGAAAAGCAAGGAAGCAGCTAGAAAAGCCGCCATGCGCCTTTATTATCTGGCGCATGATGAGCTGCCGGAACAGGATGCGCCGGAGGAAGTCAGCTCAAATGACAACTCAGATAATTGCTGTGTAGAATATAACGAATCCACCCCGCTGCGGGGAGCAATTCAAAACGGCCACAAGGACATCGTCCGGTTTCTTCTGGAGCATGGTATATCCAGGGAAACGATGTCAGGTGAAATGGAATTTCTAGATGTAGATATGGCGCGGATTTTTTTGCAGCACGGCGCCGATCCCAATTATATGGACAACGAAGGCCATCGCAGCCCCTTTCAGGCAGCCGTTGAATACGGCAAATTTGATCTGGCGCGGGTGTATCTGGAAGAAGGAAAAGCTGACGCCAATCTGCCGACTCAGGGAGATTTTCTCCAATATCCTATCGAATTGGTGAATGTGGTGTATCAAGGTAATGCTCTGGAATCTTTTGAATTGCTAAAGGCCCATGGCGCAGACCTGTTTATTGACACCACCGAAGATGGAACGCTGTTACACAAAGCCGTTACTAAAATACAACCGCGATTGGTAGAGTATTTATTGGATGCAGGACTGAACGCCAATGCCCACTGGTTGTATACGAATGAAGATGGTGTAAAAAATGATTTACCCATGGCGTTTGTCTGGGCGCAGGCAAATCAATTATCTCAATCGGCAGTCAAAACACTTAGTCTGCTTAAAGAGCACGGTATGAATGTTGATGATGTAAATGATAAGGGCGAGACGGCATTGCAATGGGCGGCAGCTGGGCTCTATGAGCCAACCGCTGAATTGCTTTATCTCAATGGCGCTGACCCGAAGAGGGCACGGAAAGCGATAGAAAAACAACTCACCGCTCTGGAAAAACAGGCAGATACACTCCCGGAAGATAATCTTCCGGACATAGAGGGCCAGTTACTTCGCATGACGCTTGGCCCCCTTAAGGACATGGTGGATCAAGATAGTATGGATACTGATCCCACCAATAAGGCAATATTGGAACGAATAGAGGGAATTAAACGCAAACTAAGCCCATCCGAAGTACGAAGCGACTTCATTGAAAAGCAGACAGTGCTTCAGGACGCACTGAATTTTCTGGATACGCTCACCCCCGACCGGTTGCCGGAACTCGCAAAGAAATATTCGGTGGAGATGGAACAAGCCGAACCTGCGTCGCAAGACCCCGCGCCGCAGCCAGAATTTCCCCGCCCTCCATCGCAAGACCGCATGCTGTTTGATCTCGTGATTCAGGGAAAACTGACTGAGCTTCAGGATAAAACCCGGGAAAATCCCGAACAAATCCATTCCGTGTATCAGATCGAACACGCGGATAACTGGTCGTTGTTGCATGGCGTGGCTTCGTACGGAATTCTGGACGGGCAAATTGAAATGGCGCAGTGGCTTCTCGATCAGAAGCTTCCCATCAACGCCCGCACTTTTTATGAAGATACACCCGGCAATACGCCGCTCATTGAGGCTATAAAGACGCAGAACGTGCCGATGGTTGAGTTCCTGCTGGCGCGTGGCGCGTCGCCCGAGATCAGGAACGAACTTATGGGCTGGACAGCGCTGCATTTTGCCGCCGATGCAGGGAATAAAAAGATTGTCGATCTGCTTATCCGGGCCGGGGCTGACCTGCACGCTCACGAACGCAACGCCCCGGATGGCCGCACCCCGCTTGATATCGCGCAGAGTAAGCTCACGCGCGGCAAAGGGTTTTTTGATATTGCTCAAGAACTAAGTGCAGCGGAAAAGGGATCATCCGCCAAAACCGCTCCTTCACGGCCTTGAGCAAGCTTGTGTTATTTTGAGTAGACCTCTTGCGCTCATTATATTCCCCTCTTCCTTCAGGGAGAGGGCAGCGAGGCTTAGGCGCGAAGCGCCTTAGCCGGAGCAGGGTGAGGGTGCCAAAGCCTTACCCCTCACCTCGGTTTGCCTAAGGACTTAGCTAAAGAAGCTAAACCCAAGGCAAACCGTCCTCTCCCTCAAGGGGAGAGGGGAAATATCAAAAGCGCTCATTGGAAAGAGAATAACTTGCTTTAATGCGTCACTACGCTGGAGTCGCCGTCCGCGTCGTCGGCGGGTGGGATTGGTTTCACACCTGCGGGTTCGGTCCATTGCGAAGGGACAAGCGGTTTGGTGAGCGCGAGTTTCAGCACTTCATCCACAGTTGCAACGGGGATGAGCTTTAAGTCACGTTTCACGTTGGCCGGGATGTCTTCCAGATCCTTCACATTCTCCTGAGGGATAAGCACAGTGGTAATGCCACCGCGCAGTGCCGCCAGAAGTTTTTCCTTCAAACCCCCGATGGGCAGCACGCGCCCGCGCAGCGTCACCTCGCCGGTCATGGCGACGGAGCGGTGCACCGGAATTCCGGTGAGCACGGATACGATCGTCGTGGCCATCGCGATACCTGCCGAGGGGCCGTCCTTGGGCGTTGCGCCTTCTGGCACGTGGATATGGATGTCTTTGAGCTGGAAGGTGGGCGGGGTGATGCCGTAATCCAGCGCGCGCGAGCGCACGTAGGAAAGCGCCGCCTGTGCGGACTCCTGCATCACGTCGCCGAGCTTGCCGGTGATGGTGACTTTGCCTTTGCCCGGAACGGTGACGGCCTCGATGACCAGCAGGTCGCCACCTACTTCCGTATAGGCAAGCCCGGTCGTCATGCCGACCAGATCTTCTTTTTCCACCTCGCCGTAATTGAATTTCTGCACGCCAAGATATTTCCCGACATTGCGGCTGGTGACTTTGACCGAAGGAATCTTCTTCATCAGAATATCCTTGATCGACTTGCGCGTAAGACTTGCAATCTCGCGCTCAAGGTTGCGTACACCGGCTTCACGCGTGTAGTAGCGGATGATGTCGCGCAGCGCGTCGTCGGTGATGGACCATTCTTCTGGCTTCAGCCCGTGCGTTTCCACCTGCTTCTTGATAAGATGGCGGCGCGCGATGCCGATTTTCTCGTCCTCGGTGTAACCGGGGATGCGTATGATTTCCATGCGATCCATCAGCGGGCGGGGCATGTTGTAAGTATTGGCTGTGGCGATGAACATCACGTCCGAGAGATCGTAATCCACCTCCATGTAATGATCGTTGAAGTTGGCGTTCTGCTCGGGGTCCAGCACCTCCAGCAATGCTGCCGCCGGGTCGCCGCGGTGATCGTTGCCCATCTTGTCGATCTCGTCGAGCAGCATCAGCGGGTTGGAAAACTTCGCCTTCTTCATCGACTGGATGATTTTGCCCGGCATCGAACCGATATAGGTGCGGCGGTGGCCGCGTATTTCAGCTTCGTCACGCACGCCGCCGAGCGATATTTTGACATAATGACGGCCGGTCGCGCGCGCAATCGAGCGTGCAAGCGAGGTCTTGCCGACGCCGGGAGGGCCGACGAGGCAGAGAATGGGGCCTCTTAATTGGCGCGTGCGCTGCTGCACGGCAAGATATTCAAGGATGCGCTCCTTGACCTTTTCCAGGCCGTAGTGATCTTCATCGAGAATCTTTTCTGCGAGATTGATGTCGCGCAGCACGCGGGTGGGGCGCTTCCAGGGGATAGTCAGCATCCAGTCGAGGTAATTGCGGATCACGGACGCTTCCGCCGACATCGAACTCATCGTGCGCAGCTTTTTGATCTCGGCCATGCATTTTTCGCGCGCCTCTTTCGACAGGCGCGTTTTTTTGATCTTCGCTTCGAGTTCGCCGACTTCGTCCTTGCCGTCTTCGGTCTCGCCGAGTTCTTTCTGGATGGCCTTGAGCTGCTCGTTTAGGTAATACTCGCGCTGGGTCTTCTCCATCTGGCGCTTGACCCGTGAGCGGATGCGTTTTTCGGTATTCAGCACGCCGATTTCGCCTTCCATCAGCGAAAACACATGCTACAGGCGCTGGGAGACATTCACCATTTCCAGAATCTGCTGCTTGTCGGGTATCTTGACCGTAATATGGGACGCAACCGTGTCCGCAAGCCTGCCGGGATTGTCAATCTGGCTTACCGTGCC
>Ga0206844_10167_pt1 | contig 21459 bp, 11 predicted proteins | sample Alteio_BWOrgCont_22_FD_152907 | JGI IMG/M metagenome (GOLD analysis project Ga0206844, IMG submission 152907) | Enriched cells from forest soil in Barre Woods Harvard Forest LTER site, Petersham, Massachusetts, United States -... | ecosystem: Environmental > Terrestrial > Soil > Temperate forest >...
TAAACAGTTACATTTTGTGCGGTTGCCGTTGGTGCAATATTGTCAAGCACCGTTACCGTGGCTGTCGCTGTTGAGGCATTGCCGCTTTCGTCTGTTACGGTAAGGGTTACCGTATTGGCGCCGAGGTTTGAACAGGTAAATGCGGTCTTGCTCAGGCTTAATGATGCGATTGTACAATTGTCCGTAGAACCATTGTTCACCGCCGCTGCTGTGGTAGAGGCGTTACCGTTCGCATCCAAATAGATGGTCACGTTTTGTGCAACTGCTGTTGGTGCGATATTGTCAAGCACGGTTACCGTGGCTGTTGCCGTAGAGGCATTGCCGCTTTCGTCGGTCACCGTAAGGGTTACCGTATTGGCCCCGAGATTGGAACAGTTGAATGCAGTCTTGCTCAGGCTTAATGAAGCAATGGTACAATTGTCTGTAGAACCGTTGTTTACCGCTGCTGCCGTGGTAGAGGCATTGCCTGTTGCATCCAGATAAACAGTTACATTTTGTGCGGTTGCCGTTGGTGCGATATTGTCAAGCACGGTTACCGTGGCTGTCGCTGTTGAGGCATTGCCGCTTTCGTCGGTCACCGTAAGGGTTACCGTATTGGCACCGAGGTTTGAACAGGTAAATGCGGTCTTGCTCAGGCTTAGTGAGGCTATCGTGCAATTGTCTGTAGAACCATTGTTTACCGCTGCTGCTGTGGTAGAGGCATTGCCTGTTGCATCCAGGTAAACAGTTACATTTTGTGCGGTTGCCGTTGGTGCAATATTGTCAAGCACGGTTACCGTGGCTGTGGCCGTAGAGGCATTGCCGCTTTCGTCGGTCACGGTAAGTGTTACCGTATTGGCCCCGAGATTGGAACAGGTAAATGCGGTCTTGCTCAGGCTTAGTGAGGCTATCGTGCAATTGTCTGTAGAACCATTGTTTACCGCTGCTGCTGTGGTAGAGGCATTGCCTGTTGCATCCAGGTATATCGTTACGTTTTGTGCGGTTGCCGTTGGTGCAATATTGTCAAGAACTGTAACGGTAGCTGTGGCCGTTGATACATTGCCGCTTTCGTCTGTCACCGTAAGGGTTACCGTATTGGCACCGAGGTTTGAACAGGTAAATACGGTCTTGCTCAGGCTTAATGAGGCAATGGTACAATTGTCTGTAGAACCGTTGTTTACCGCTGCTGCTGTGGTAGAGGCATTGCCTGTTGCATCCAGATAAACAGTTACATTTTGTGCGGTTGCCGTTGGTGCGATATTGTCAAGCACGGTTACCGTGGCTGTCGCTGTTGAGGCATTGCCGCTTTCGTCGGTCACCGTAAGGGTTACCGTATTGGCACCGAGGTTTGAACAGGTAAATGCGGTCTTGCTCAGGCTTAGTGAGGCTATCGTGCAATTGTCTGTAGAACCATTGTTTACCGCTGCTGCTGTGGTAGAGGCATTGCCTGTTGCATCCAGGTAGATGGTTACGTTTTGTGCTGTTGCCGTTGGTGCAATATTGTCAAGAACGGTTACTGTTGCCGTTGCCGTTGAGGCATTGCCGCTTTCGTCCGTTACCGTAAGTGTTACCGTGTTTGCACCAAGGTTTGAACAGTTAAATGCGGTCTTATTCAATGAAAGTCCAAGACTATTTGCCACTGTGCAATTATCCGTGGATCCATTGTTTACAGCAATGGCAGTAGTTGAAGCATTTCCACTTGCATCCAGGTATATTGTTACATTCTGTGCGACCGGTGTTGGAGGGGTATTGTCATTTACAGTTATTGTAAACGAACATGCTGTTGCAGACCCGCAGGTATTTGAAGCATTGATGGTAACCGTCGTTACGCCTTTATTAAAGGCAGCGCCAGAACCGGTACCAGAACCGCTGCCTGTAGTTGCCCCGCTAAATGAATAAGTAATAGTTGCAGCCGGGGTAGCTGAGACAGAGGCTGCATAAGTGACAACCGCATTGCATGTAGTAGTTGTTGTTGATGCCATGATATTAGAAGGACAGGATGTAAATACCGGTGGTGTATTAACAGTTAATATACCCGCTGTGGATGTTACAGAACCACAGGTTCCTGAGACAATAACTTCATACTGGTACCCATTTGATGATGAGCCAGGTGCCGATACGGTATAAGAAGAAGCTGTAGCACCTGATATATTGGCAAAACTTGATCCTCCATCAGCACTTACCTGCCATTGATAGGTTAAAGTACCTGTTCCTGTGGCACCAACTGTGAAAACAGCATTAGTACCGGAGCAAACGGTTGCAGAAGAAGGCTGTGAGGCAATAGCCGTAACCGGATTGACTATAAGTGTGCCGGCACCCGATGTAAAGGCATTGCAGGCGCCCGAAGCGACGAGGCACTCATATTCATTATTGTTTGAAGAAAGGCCTGGCGCAGAAACTGTATAAGAGGATGCCGTGGCACCGCTGATATTGGAGAAACTGCTTCCGCCATTGGTACTCACCTGCCATTGATAGTTGAGCGCGGCCGGGCCAGTGGAAGTGGTTGATACCGTAAATACGGCATTGGTTCCGGCGCACACCGTGTTGCTGTTTACCGTTGCAGAAGTTACAGCGTTCACATGAAGGGTTGCCTTCCTGGTTTGAACATTGCCACATGGGTTGTCCACCTGCACAAGGAACATGCTGCCGTCCATAGATGGTGAAGCCGAGGCAACCGTGTATGAAGAAGTTGTGACACCGGATACCACATTGTAGGTATTTCCGCCATCGGTACTTAGATACCATGTGTAGTTCAGGGATACACCACTGGCATTTACATTGAATACGGCATTATTGCCGGCACAAACTGTGGCAGACGATGGTGAAGATATCAAAAGGGGCGGCCCGTTTACAATAAGAGTGCCGGCCGTAGATATAAATGCTGTACAGCTTCCCGAAGATACAAGACAAATATACTGATTGTTGCTTGAAGAAACCCCAGGAGAGACAAACGTATAGGAAGATGCCGTTGCACCGCTTAAATTGGTAAAGGTATTTCCACCGTCAGAACTTACTTGCCATTGGTAAGAAAGCGAGGCTGGTCCTGTGGAAGTGGTGGAAACCGTGAAAACAGGACTGGCACCTGAGCAAACCGTATTGCTGTTAACTGTCGCAGAGGTAACGGAATTGACACGAAGTGTGCCGACAGTTGAAGTTAAAGAATTGCAGCCTGTAGAAGTTACCACACATTCATATTGGGTATTGTCTGAAGTGGCTGTTGGCGCCGATACGGTATAGGAAACGGCAGTTCCCCCTGTGATGTTTGAAAAAGAAGAGCCGCCATTCGTGCTCAGCAACCATTGGTACGCAAGCGGTGCAGGTCCGGTATTTGTTGGCGATACTGTAAACACGGCATTGTTTCCGGCGCAAACAGTTTGACCTGCAACCGTTGCTGCTGTTAAAGAATTGACACGAAGTGTGCCAGCAGTCGAAGTGAATGAACTGCATCCCGTAGGGGTGACAATACATTCATATTGGTTATTGTCTGAAGTTCCCGTTGGCGCTGTTACAGTATATGAAGCTGAGGTAGCCCCTGTGATGTTTGAAAAAGAAGCACCGCCGTTGGTGGATACAAGCCATTGATAAGTGAGTACTGCCGGACCTGTGGAAGTAGGTGCAACAGTAAAGATTGCATTAGAACCGGAGCAAATTGTTTGATTATTAACAGCAGCGGCAGTTACAGAATTTACCCTGAGCGTACCAGGAGTTGAGGTAAAGGCGGTACATGGCCCTGAAGCCACCAGGCATAGGTATTGGTTATTGTCAAATGTATTGTTAGGCGCAGGTACTACATAAGAGGCAGAAGTGGCGCCTGCAATATTATTAAATGAAGAGCCGCCATTGGTTGATACTTCCCATTGATAAGAAAGCGAAGCAGTGCCTGTAGATGTGGCGGATACGGTGAATGTGGCACTGTTCCCAGAACAAACTGTATTACTGTTTACGGTGGCAGCGGTTATGGAATTTACCCTCAAGGTTCCAGTGGTGGATGTAAACGAGCCGCAGCCTGTAGGAGTTATTAAACATTCATATTGATTATTGTCAGCGGTACTTGTCGGTGCAGAAACGGTATAAGAAGCTGTAGTAGCACCGGAAATTGTGGAGAATGCCCCCCCGTTACTTAACAGCCATTGGTAGGTAAGAGCAGCAGGCCCTGTTGAAGTTGGCGATACCGTAAATATTGCATTGGTTCCGGAGCAGACCGTGGCAGAGTTAACGGCGGCTGCCGTAACGCTATTTACACGCAGGGTTCCTGCCGTAGAAGTTAACGATCCGCAGGTTCCGGCTATCACTACTTTATATTGATTTTTGTCAGATGTTGATGTCGTAGATGCAACCGTGTAAGAAGAAGCGGTTGCACCTGAAATATTGCTAAATGAAGTCCCGCCGTTAGTGCTGAGTTGCCATTGATAGGTAAGCCCTGTACCACTTGCAGTAACTGAAAACACAGCATTGGTTCCAGAGCAAACGGTTGCATTTGCAGGTTGGGAAGAAATGGAAGGTACTACACAATCATTTTGGGCTGAAATGGCAAAAGCATAAGCCGGATTGTTGCAATCATTGTTATTAACGGTGACCGTTGCATTATAGATAGCTGGACTTGTTGAGATGAAAGTAGCTGTAAATGTGGTAGAGCTATTAGCAGTAACCGTTGCAGGCAATGTAATACCGCCAATAGTAAAATTAGAAGCGTTTGTTCCACTTAGTGCGATAGAGGAAATTGTCAGGCTGGTATTTCCAGTGTTGGTTATGGTATAGGTTTCACTAATATTTGCACCCGTAGTGGCACCGAAATTGGTATTGTTTGAAGTAGATGGAGTTGCTTGGCCATTGGCAATCGTATTGCTGCTCCCGCTTAAACCGATAGCCGCGTTTGCAAAAGTGCCGCAAGTACCTGAATTTCCCCCCCGCGATCCAATTTGAAGAGGATCCATTTAGTGTAAAATTATTCAAGGTTGCGGTATTGCCATTGCCTGTAGCATCTGTCAGGCTGGTAACGCTGCTGTTGTTTGCAGTCGAATAGCCTTCATCAAATTTGTAATAAGCCAAAAGCCCTGTTTGGGTACCGCTCAATTCGCAGGTCATGCTGTTTTGAACTTCACCCTGGCAAAGTGCCCGGTTCCAGAAACGAACCTCATCCATATCGCCAGTATAAATAACAGATGGATTTTGCCCGGTACAAACGCTGATACCAAGTGTGCTAACATAAGAGTTGTTTATGTTTGCCAGTGAGTTGGTGGAAACATCCACATTGCCATCCACGTATATAATTATCGCGCCGCTTTTCCGTGTCATAGATATCTGGTGCCAGTTTCCATCATTCAATGTTGCTGTTCCGCCACCGCTTCCACCAAGGCCATCGGCAGGGTCATCAATTTCGAATCCAACATGTCCGTTCCCTACTTGCAATGAAAGAAAATTATCGCCCCCACAGTAGCTTCTCTTTGAAAAGAGATACATATTAGAGGTACTGGTAAAACGAACATTCATTTGAATGGAAAAATCTCCACTGCCGACATTGCCTAACGAACTGTTTAGTAGAATATAATCATAGGTGTTATTGCCGCTGAAATTCAGATAGCCTGCAGGAGGTAATCCTGTACCACTTAAAGCAAAAGTATATGGATCATTGTAACAATCATTTGTAACGATGCTGATCGTTGCATTTTCAACAGATGCATTCGTCGGAGTAAATGTTACGATAAACGTCGTAGAACCATTTGCAGCAACCGTTGAAGAAGGATTTGTCGTCACCTTAAAATCAGATGCATTAGTTCCGGCAAAACTTATGGAGCCTATAGAAAGTGTGGCATTGCCTGTGTTTGTAATTGTATAGGTTTCAGTAGTCCCCACACTCTGACCAGTACTTCCGAAATTGGTACCATTTGATGTAGATGTTGTTAAACTGTTATTTGCAATACCTGTTACAGAAGCTATCGGGTTTAAGAATGTGCTGCAAGTACCCGAAACCTCGCCTGCTACCCAGTTTGAAGTGGAGCCGGTGAGGGCGAAGTTTTCAAGTGTTCCGTTGTTGCCGAGTCCACTTGCATCGGTAGCGGTGGTAACGGTACTATTATTGCCGTTTACAAAGCCCTGATCAAATTTAAAGTAGGATATCAACCCAGTTTGGATGCCTGGATATTCACAGCTCATGCTGTTTTGGATCTCTCCCTGGCACAATGCCCGGTTCCAAATACGCACTTCATCAATGTTTCCTGCAAATGGCCCGCCGGAAGGGGTTGAATACCGCCATCCTATTTCGTATGGCAATTGAGAGTTCGATATTGTCCCGGTACGTGGTGTTGTAGTTATAAGAGTCCCATTTACATAAGCTTTGGCCACTGTGCCATCATAGGTTACGGCCACGTGCGACCAGGTATTTAACGGTAAAGTGGCAACATTAGCCCCTGGCCAGCTATTTGAACCCGCTGTACTGATCGCATATTCAAATACGCCATTGTCTATAAACATTTCCCAGTCAAACTCTTTATTGACAATCTGACGCCAACCGCTGTTGCTGGTAGGGTAAACCCATGCTTCCATAGTCAGGGCATTCGATACTACAAGATTGCTTTCATGAGGGACAGACACAAAATCATCGTTCCCGTCAAAATTCAAAGCTCCTGCAGGCGCTAAACCTGTGCCGCTTAAAGCGAAAGTGAATGGATTGTTGTTGCAGTCATTGGTAACAATGCTAATAATAGAATTTTCTGTTGAGCCGGTCATTGGTTTAAAGGTGACAACGAAAGTTGTGGAACTATTAGCAGCCACTGAACCTGATGGTGCGGTGGTAACTGTAAAGTCTGCCGCATTGGTCCCGCTGAAACTTATTGTGCCAATATTCAGGGCAGCGCTGCCCGTATTTGATATAGAATAGGTTTCTGTAAGCGTGGTTCCCTGTCCTGTACTTCCAAAATACGTGAGGTTTGTTGCAGAAGTTGTGGCGGCGCCATTAGCAATGGCATTACTGTTTCCAGTCAGGGAAACAATTGCATTGGTAAATACTGTACATGTGCCGGAAGCATTACCCGAAGCCCAGTTTGAAGAAGAACCAGATAAAGTAAATGAATTGAGTGTTCCCGTATTTCCATTGCCGGTTGCATCTGTCAGGGAGGTCACACTGCTATTGTTCCCATTTACAAATCCCTCATTGAATTTATAATACGCGAGAAGTCCTGTCTGGCCGCTGCCAAGTTCGCAGGATTTGTTATTTGCTATTTCTGCGGTACATAGCGCACGGCTCCATATCCTTAGCTCATCCATATCGCCCTGGTACCGGATGTTGCCATTCCCGAGATAATTGCAAGGGTTGGACCCTAAAGTTAAATTTAAGCCATTGCTCAGGTTGGAAGGGCCACTTCCAGATGCCTCGTTGACACCGTCAACATATAATGTAAGAAACCCGCTTTTCCGTACCATGCTCACCTGGTGCCAATTGCCATCGTTGAATGTATGGGTACTGGTTATAGATGCCCCTGTGATTCCATCTTGTACCTCAAGGTAGATATGGCCAGCATTAAAGGCAATGTCCCAAAAGTTGCTTGGGTCGCAAATCCCCCTTTTAGATACTGCAAACATGCCCGAAGTTGTGGTGTACCTTACATTTACCTGCACGGAAAAATCTGAAGTCCCGAAATTGCCAAGCGAGGTATTGTTTATTGAAGCATAATTGTTGTCACCACTGAAATTAAGCCCTGTGGCAGGCGCCAGGCCCGTGCCAGCCAAAGCATAAGTATATGAATAGGTTGTACAGGAAAAATTTTGGATAAGTAGGGTAGCACTCTCAGTGGATGTAGTTGATGGTGTAAATGTTACTGTAAAGGTAGTTGCGCCATTCGCAGCCACAGAAGATGCAGGAGCTGTAGTTACAGTAAAGTCGGAAGCATTTGCACCACTGAAACTGATGTTTCTTATCGTAAGGGCATTTGCTCCCGTGTTATTAATGGTATATGTTTGGGTAGTGGCTGTATTTATGCCAGTGCTGCCAAAATCAGTGCCATTGGTTGCAGATGCTGTACTGCTGCCACTGGTTATGGCATTACCGTTTCCTGAAACAGTCATTACAGGTACGTTCACGGTTACTATCGCTGTACCCGTGGCTACATTACCGCTTTCGTCGGTTATCGTAACCGTAACCGTATTGGGCCCCGCATTTGCACAGCTAAACATGCTTTGGCTAATGGTTTCCGTTGCTATAGTGCAATTGTCGCTAGAACCATTGTCAAGTGCATTACTTGCAATGGTTGTAGATGTATTTTCATCCAGGTTCAGCGTTATATTTTTAGTCCTTACTACTGGCGGAATTACATCCTTCACCGTCACTGTTGCATTTGCCGTGGAACTGTTGCCACTGGCATCGGTTACGGTAAGGGTTACCACGTTGTCTCCAAGATTTGGACAGGTGAAAATAGTCTGGCTTAAGCTGAGGGTCAGGCTCCCGGCTGCTGTGCAATTATCGGATGATGCATTGTTTACTGCGGCAGCCGTCGCATACGCGATCCCACTGGGGCCATCCAGAAAAATAATTATATTTTGAGCATCGGCAACCGGGGGCGTATTATCATTTACCGTAATGGTAAACGAACAAGCCGTTGCAGACCCGCAGGTATTTGCAGCATTAATGGTTACGGTAGTTACTCCTTTATTAAAGGTAGAACCCGTGCCTGTACCCGAACCACTGCCGGATGTAGCGCCGCTGAAACTATATGTAATTGTTGGTGCAGGTGTGCCACTGGCGATGGCTGTATAGGCTACCACTGCGTTGCAAGTGGTAGTTGAAGTGCTTACAGTCATATTTGACGGACAGGTTGTAAAGACAGGAGATGCATTTACTGTGAGCGTACCGGCCGTAGAAGTAAATGAAGTGCAACTTGCCGAAGTAACCAGGCAATGATACTGGTTATTATTAGAAGTACCGATAGGAGAAACTACTGTATAAGAAGCAGAAGTGGCCCCTGAAATATTCGAGAATGTCCCAACTGTGCTCAGTTGCCATTGGTAGCTGAGCGCTCCCGGACCGGTGCTGGTTGGCGATACGTTAAATACGGCATTTGTGCCTGAACAAGTGGTTTGAGATGATACCGTTGCTGCGGTTATAGAATTGACCCGAAGTGTAGCTGAACTTGAGGTAACAGATCCACATGTCCCTGTTATATTAACACGGTACTGGCTGTTATCTAAAGATCCATTCGGAGTCGGAACGGTATAGGAACTGGCAGTGGCACCCGAAATGTTACCGAAAGAAACTCCGTTATTAGTACTCAATTGCCATTGATAAGAAAGAGAAACACCCGTAGCACCAACACTAAAAGCCGCATTAGTGCCAGAGCAAACAGCAGTTGACGATGGCTGCGAACTTATAGCCGTGGCAGCAGTCACTGTGAGTGCAGCCGTATTTGAGGTTGTTGATATGGAACAAGCGGAAGTAACCACACATTGATATTGGAAACCACTTGAACCTGATGGAACGTTTGTTAAACTCAAAGTAGCAGTTGTTGCGTTGGAATAAGGAGCTGCATTGCTGATATTGGTAAATCCCGAGCCGGTATTCACTTGCCACTGGTAGGTGTTGGTTCCACTGGCGGATACGCTGAAGGTAGTATTGGTACCTGGACAAATTGAAACAGAAGAAGGTTGAGATATAATTGAAGGCGATGTACAGGTAGATCCCAGATATTCAAAAATATTCATTCTCAAATAATGCGCCCCTGGTTGCGGGGAAGCAAATTGATCGGCAGTCATCCCTCCAAACATAGCTATTCCTGAACCATAGGACATTTGAGCTAACAAGGTCCTTCCAGTAGCAGGATCTTCAATCAAAGTTGTATAACCGGAACCAGATATGTATGCATGTGCGAAATAATCGCCCGACCACGGTGAGCTTGTTGGCGAATACGGACTGCTAAAAATGATATTAGATCCGACCTGTTCCCCCGCTGTAGCTGCATCAGTATAACTAGTGTTAAAATTCAGAGTTACCCCTCCAAACCCAAAATTCATCCCGGTGTTCCACGGAGCTGCATTTAGAAAAAGGTGCCCTCCGTTAGAAACCCATGTCTGGATGGCTGTGAGATTATTACTCAAGAAAGAGCTTAGGTACGTATCATCATTAGCCCCTCCATCCATATATATAAATTTGGTGTTTGAGGTAAGCAAAGTGGAAACATTCACTGATTCATAGTATTCCTCCGACCAGTTTGATCCAAAAACTGTGGTCATGCCACTTGTGTTAGATGTAGCGTCCCATGGATCACCGGCCGTTGAAGAAATCATATAAACATTGACCTGCCCAAACGTGGAAACGGAGCAAAAGAGAGCCAGAAATAATGATAATAATAGTAATCTTGTTTTCATATAAGTAAGTTTTATAAATGGTCTTTTAGATTTAGATATAGAGACTATTGTTGGGTAATGGTAAGGGTGGTTATTTTATATCCGGTTATTTTTGGATTTGGTACGGTGAGGTATTTTTGAGAAAACATGGCACACTGCCAGTCTTTGATATTGCCGCAGCTATTTGATGTCAAAGTGCCTGCAGGAACTGTTATTGACTTAGTGCCTTTTTTAGAACTATTTACCCACCTCCCAAAGGCTTTCATGGAATCCTGCCATTCAATCTTTACATCGTAACTGTTGTTATTGGAAAAGTTGATAAATATTACATTATTGCCATTGCATTGGGTGGTGTCGTAGTATATGGAAACCCCGCTGGAATCTGCATATTTTACCCAACTGGAGTCTATTCCGGAAGCATGGCTTATAGAAGGTAATAACAACATCATAATTCCAGATAAAAGGATGGCTGCGGGCTTGTTTTTCAGGTTTTTTAGAAAGTGTTTCATAAATCCAAAATTTGTTTGTGTGTCGATAGATTATAAAAAATATTTTATGGGCAGATTGTCAAGTTATATGCGAAGGAAGTCATACCAGCATTTTCAAATCAATAAAGTATATGAACACGGTTATAAAGTATATGAACGCCATAAAAACAGCGGCGATAAATTACCAATGGTTTTACCTTTATCATGTTTTAAAGAATACTATAAGATTCCGTAATGGACTTGTATGTAATTTTTCCGGTAGTAAAAAGAGGGAAAAACCAATATAAAAGTGTTTGAGAAAATCTAACCTGTGTCCCCCGGCATAAGTTAGCGCTTACAATTATGAGAAGCCAATTTTTAGCTATTGGATGTAAAGGGCGACATTCTTTTAATATCATATTGCTAAATATGACGAAACTTTCAAAAAAGATGACGAACGTCATGTTTTTGATGACGAAGAGGGATTTATGAAAAGATTTCCTATGCCAGTAAATTAACTGATATCATTTAAGTGATGTATGGAAATTGTATAATCTCTTGCTGGCCGGTAAATTCCTTTATTGATAGAGATGAACATAAAAAACCCGTTCCGCAATTTGGGGGTGATGATGGAACGGGCTTTCAGCTAATGATTAAGGTTAAGGTGGGAATTAGCTGGGCTTAAATTCTTCGTTTCGGGAATAGGGTTTTCCTGTTGTGCCTGGTTATATAAATGATAGGATTAATTCTTTTAATGTTTTCTCTTCCCCTACAGATATGTCTTTATGGATAACCGGGATATCCAGCCGACGGAGGGATTCATCTTTTGTCAAATTCAAAAATAGCATCCTGCGATAGAGCTCTTCTTCCTTGCGCCGGGTTGTATGCTGATGGTTAAACTTGTTTTTATTTGCTTGAATTTGATTTGCTGCATTCATAACTCATCTTTTTAGCTAATTTACTACAGGGATACTGTTTCAAAGTTGAGGAAGCCTGAAGTTTTAGTTGTTATATAAATACAAGAAAACGTTATATTATTCCATGAATCTTCAGTCACAAAAATTGAAAAGAGACTAAACAATTTCCGGACATTATCTGTCATTATCCTCGCAGAAAGGAAACGATAAACGTTTCGGGAAAATGGATAAATTTGGGATTTTGGGTACGGAGGACGGCGAAAAAGTCGGTAAATACCTTATTCTTGGCACAAAGCAGCCTACAGGGACGGCTCAAAATGATGAGGATGAAAATTGCGAAGAAGCAATGGAAGATGCTGAATCAGATTCAAATAATGTTGCCAAATATGATAGGAGAGGAGTATTTAGGCTGCTTCGGGTCATTTCGCTCTGACTTGTCTCTGATTGATAGGGGATATTAAAACCTTCCCTCGGCTCATTATAACCCTACACAACCCGATATTTGTCAAATGCTAAGTATAAAATTTTCCTTGTTCAACCCCGATGTATGGTATTGCCAGTTGAGTTTTATGGCCTTGGATAATATTTTTTTCAGGTGTTCAAAATCAACCGGTTTTTTAATATAGATATTTGCCCCTATCAAAAAAGCTTCCTCAACATCCTTCTTTGCTGATGAAGTGGAATATATAGCAATTGACAGGTCCTTAAGCCTTTCATCAGCCCTTATTTCCTTTAGGGCTTTCATGCCATTTTTTCTGGGCATGTTTATATCCAGGAACACCAGGTGCGGCAGTAGTATATCTTTTTGATTCAGGTAATCCATTAATTGAACACCATCGTTTACCATGGTAAGGACCGAATTGATTTTTAATTCGTCAATGGCTTCCTTAAAAAAACGGCGATCATCTTCATCATCATCTGCAAGAAGGATTTGGTATGTATCAAGTGGCATGTTATCAGCGTCTTTTATGATGTTTTTCCTGGTTAAGGGGGTCAATAAATATTATTGGCCATCCTTTTTTTTATGATTGACTGAAAAGAAGTAGGGGTGAGGCCGGTGGTTTTCTTAAATTGAGCGGACAGATGGGCTACTGAACTATAGTTTAGTTTAAATGCAATTTCGGTCAGGGTTAAATCACCCGCAAGGATCATTTGTTTAACCCTTTCTATTTTTTGCAAAATAATAAAGTTCTCTATTGAAGTAAAAGTGACCTCCGAAAACAATGCTGCGAGGTAACCATAGCTATAATTTACCCTTTCAGCAATATATGCCGATACCTTTACCGGAGGCAAATATTCGTCCCTGCTTACCATCTCGATGATAACATCCTTTGTCTTTTGAACAATGTCATTTTTTTGGTCATTAAATAACTCGATCCCATAGGTTTTCAGGCTTTCATTAAGTGCTGCAAGTTTTTCGGAACTAATAGGGATTTTTAGTTCCAACTCGCTAAGATTAATTGCTTTATATGGCAATCCAGCCTGTTCTAACTGCTCTTTCAGAATCGCTTTGCAGGCAGTGTTGATATCATATTTGACATGTAGTTTCATTTCTTGCCATTTTGCATTGGAAATGCCTGGTATTGCAGATAGAGCTTAGTTTTTTAGGATGTTTGAATAGTCTGAATATTTTTTGTTAGGCTGACACGACAGCAAATATAGCAAAATGGCTAAATATATTAACAGGTTTCAAAAGCCGCATTCTCTAAGGTTTTTTGTGTATCTTTCATATAAAATCTTAAAATTTGCCCGAATAATCTCAAACTCATTTCCCTACAGAGAAGCCTTAACTAAGATTTAAAAGCAGATTTGTAAGTCGGATGTTATTACAAATGTATATTTGGAGCGATAGGATCATTTGCCTGGGCAAGTCTCAATATTTGCTTAAGCTGTCTTTGATTTCCTGGGATGAGACGTGCTGCCTGGTCCTCAGAAATCTTCTGGTCTTTTAAAATCAGATCCTTGTATTTTTCTGCCAGCATTTTTGGAAGTTCTGTCAGCAAAGCATTTTTCATTTCCGGTTTTATAAACTCTACCCATGAAGAAATTGCTTCAAAAGGTGGCATGCGACAATGCTCTTGTAAAGAAGTCATTCTTTATGGTCAAAATAGCTATTTCAGCATCGTTGTAGCCAATTTCTTTTCTGTGTTTACCTGTTTCATTTTCTTCGGGCAACTGTTGAAACCCTGAAATATCTTCAGTGATCAGCAACTCTAAACCAACCTCAAAATATTCTGCAATTTTTATGATAAGCCCAATGGGAGGTACGGCCCTGCCTTCTTTGTAGGAGCCAATACTTGATCGCTTCAATCCAAACACATTGGCAAACTCCTCCTGTGAAATATTTTTCTGTTTCTTAAATATTTGATATTCTGACTTATATACATTAGAGTAAAAATAAATTATAAGAGTGCTAAATAAATTAGCACATTTGCCAAGCTCTTTGGTAAATTGCAGGGACTTTAACGAAGCCAAGAGCGTTCTAACATCGCACCAATATGATACAAATGTAATGCAAAAAATAGATCTGGCAAAAATCAGGAGTAACCTGAAATATGGTGACAACAAGAAAATACACCAAATGACAGGCTTAAGCCTGTCATTTATCAGTCAGGTATTGAACGGAAAAAAAAATTCTGATGATGTTTTGGAAGCTGCTGTAAAATTGGCCACCGACAATATTGCAAGGAAGCAGGCCATAAATTCATTATTAAACGATAAATTAGTACATAACGGCGAAGTGCCTCCTGATATAATAGTTTGACAAACACACATATATAACTCCCATAAACAACATTAAAGAGTATGCCACAGTCCCTTTATAAAATACTTTTGGCAGATGACGACGAAATTGACCGCTTGTTTTTTAAAGATGCCATCAGTGAATTAAAAATAGAATGTAAGCTTACAACGGTCAATGATGGTGTAGAACTTATGGATTTTCTTACCAGGAATGATGTCGAATTGCCATATTTGATTTTTCTGGATATAAACATGCCCAGAAAGAATGGTATGAAAGCCCTTCAGGAAATAAGGGGCAATGAAAAATTAAAAGACCTTTTTATCATCATCTATTCTACCAGCAATGCAAAAAGAGACATCGAGGAAGCCTTTTTAAAAGGGGCTAACGGGTACATTATTAAACCCGGTGATTTTGAAATACTTAAAAAGGTTATTGCAAAGGCCATTTCAATGAACTGGCAGATAGTGACACCCGGCTTAAATAAAAGAAATTTTTTGATAAGTGTTTAATGATAAGCATTATACATATTTTGTTTTGTAATGAAGAAATGCCCGTCAGTTCAGTCCATTAGACAAGCCAAGTTCTATTTCTTCCGGTAAAAAAATATTGAAAGTAGATCCCATACCGGGTTTCCCTTCTGCCGTGATTACCCCATTATGGTTTTGAATAATCTTTTTGCAGATGGCCAGGCCAATACCGGTGCCCGAATATTCACTCTTCTCATGCAGACGCTGAAACAGATCAAAAATATTGTTTGCATATTTCTGATCAAACCCGATACCATTGTCGGTTACCGTTATCCTGTGATAATTTTTATCTGCTCCATTCATGATTCCCGGAACCTCCTTTGATTTGACCATTTTGGAACCTATTTGTATTACCGGTACGATATCCTTCCTCGAATATTTTAATGAATTCCCGATAAGGTTAACAAATAGCTGCTGGAATTGAAGGTTTAACAAACTAAGTGTTGGCAAAGAAGCATAGTTAATAATGGCTTTTTTTTCTTCGATAGAAAGGGACAATTCCTGGATTGCATTTTCAAGAACTTCTTTCAAATCTACCTGTTCAAAAACCTGGTCAGCGGTATTGGTCTTGGAATACATAAGCAGGTTGTCAATAAAGCTACGCATCTGGTCTGCAGAACGTTTCATTTTCAGGAAATACTCCATCCCGGTTCCTGACAGGTTGTCCATCTCTGTTTTTTCAATCCGCGAAATAAAGGTCTGGATTTTTCGGAGTGGTTCCTGTAGGTCGTGAGACGCTATAAACGCAAAACTGTCAAGGTCTTTATTGGCGGCTTCAAGTTTATCAATGTTCTGGAGTAACATGAGGTTTAACTCTTTTACATTTTCTTCTGAGACCGTACGTTCCTTGATTTCATTTTCAAGGCTTTTATTAATGGCAATAAGCTTTTGCTCCTGCAATGCCAGTTGATGGTTCTTTTGGTAAAGCTCAATAAAAATGGTCACTTTTGCCCTGAGTATTTCGGGGTTGATGGGTTTGTAAATATAGTCAACTGCGCCAGCCCTGGAACTCTTAAATACATTTTCATCGTCATAGCTATATGCAGTGATGAAAATGATTGGGATATGCCTCAGTTTTTCGCGCGCATAAATGAGTGATGCCGTTTCAAAACCATTAAGGTTTGGCATTTTTACATCCATGAGGATAAGGGCAAAATCATATTCTGCCAGCAAAGCCTTAAGCGCCTGAGCCCCGGAATTCGCTTTTACGAACTGATAACCATCAGGTTGTAATATGCTTTCAATAGAGGTTAGATTATCGTCGCGATCATCTACTAATAATATTTTCGCCATTCAAAGTCCTATTTATAAAACCACATGCGCATAAGTGACAGAAGCTGATCAATTTTAAGAGGCTTCGTAATATAATCTGATGCGCCTGCTTCAATACATTTCTGCCTGTCTCCCTTCATAGCTTTTGCCGTAATTGCTATAATCGGAAGCAGGTTGTTCTTATGCTCACGTCTTATTTTCTGTGTTGTTTCATATCCATCCATTTCAGGCATCATAATATCCATGAGAACCATCTCAATATCTTTGTTTTCGCTTAGTAAATTGATGGCTTCTTTCCCGCTTTCGGCTGTGATGACGTTGATGTTGTACCGTTCAAAAACTGTAGTCAGTGCAAACAGGTTTCTAACATCATCATCCACCACCAGGATGTTTTTCCCTGTAAGAATGTCTTCTTTTTTGCGGATACCTTCAATGATTTTTAATTTCTCGGGAGCGAGATCTTTATGGTTTATGTGCAACTGGAGCACCGTTTCTTCCATCAAATGTTCAAGAGAGTTAACTCCCTTTAGAATAATAGAACTCGAAATACGGTTCAGGTAACTCAATTCACTTTTTGTAAAATCCCTTCCGGAGTAAACGATTACCGAGGTGAAACCTTTTTTTGCCTTTCCTACCTCATCAATCAGGTCAGTGCCAGATATATCGGGTAAGGTATAGTCAAGTATGATGCAGTCACAATCATTTTTTGCAAGCTGCTTTAATGCCTGTTTGCCGGTGCTTGCTATATTGATTTTGATATGGGGGTCTTTGAGCATCTTCGCGATCTGGGATGATTCAATTTGATTGTCTTCCACGATCAGTACATTTTTTACCTTTTTTTTGTTAAAGGAAATAATATCGCTGAAAAGGTCATTCAATGCTTCCACTTCCAATGGTTTCAAATGGAAACTACGCGCCCCTCGCTTCATGGCAAGCGCCTGGTTTTCTTCCCCGGAAACGAGGTGGATAGGTATATGCCTGTAGTTAAGGTCGTTCCTTAAGAGGTCAAGTACCTTCCAGCCATTGGTTTCGGGCAATTTTACATCGAGGGTAATGGCAATAGGTGAAAACCTTGTGATGAAATCAAACACTTCCAGGTAACTTACAGCCACAACACCCTTTAGTCCCTCGATGTGCGCTTTTTCGATCAGGATTCTAGCGAAGCGCAGGTCATCTTCAACAATAAGCACTACTTTAGAATTTGTCTGAATACTGCTTCGGTCATCCCCGGTTTCATTGATCATTTCATTTACCACACTCATTTGGGTTTCAATACCTGTATTGGTGATATGCATGGTATTTAAAAGGTTCTCAATATCGGGATCATCTGTTCGTTGTTTTGTGTTTTCGCCAACATCAATCTTTTGTTTTGGCAGAACAACGGCCACAGCATTTTCTACCGGCAGGAACAAGGTAAAAGTACTTCCGCTGTTCAGCTCGCTTTCAAGCTCAATGGTACCGCCAAGCAGGTCAGCCAAGCCACGACTGATGGATAGGCCGAGGCCTGTTCCGCCATATTTGCGGCTTGTAGATCCTTCTGCCTGCTGGAATGCCTCAAAGATGATATTTTGTTTTTCCTGCGGGATTCCAATTCCGGTATCGCTAATGGCAAATGCAACAACCTTGGCAGCGTTTTCGAGGTTGGCATTAATTCCTTTCCATGGTTTGCTTACTTCCGAAATTTTTAATCTTACCTCGCCTTTTTCGGTGAACTTAAATGAGTTTGACAAAAGGTTTTTCAATATCTGGTTCAGCCTTTGCAAATCGGTTTCCATTTCCTGTGGCAATGATGGATCAATTTCTATAACAAAGCGCACATGTCTTGCTTCTGCGATAGGCTTAAAGGTTGTTTCCGCAAAGGCGGCTACCTCAGAGAAATGCACCTTGGAAATATTGGCTGAAATAAACCCCGACTCAATCTTTGAAAGATCAAGGATGTCATTAATGAGTTGCACAAGGTCATCCCCGCAAGAGTGTATTGTTTTCGCATAGCGTATTTGCCTCTCATTGAGGTTTCCTTCGGAATTTTCATATAACTGTTGTGCAAGAATGAGCAAACTGTTCAACGGTGTCCGCAGTTCGTGGGACATATTGGCCAAAAATTCTGATTTGTATTTGGAAGTAAGCGTGAGCTGCTCGGCTTTTTCTTCAAGTGATTTACGGGCCACTTCCACTTCCCTGTTTTTTACTTCCACTTCGTCTTTTTGTTTCACAAGCAATAGCGCCTTGTCCTGCAACTCGTCATTTGTTCGCTTAAGTTCTTCCTGCTGAATTTTTAACTCTTCGGCAAGTGACTGTGACTGAGCAAGCAACTCCTCGGTTCGAGAACTGGTTTCGATTGTATTCAATACAATCCCGATACTTTTTGTCAATTGACCGAGAAGCTCCAGGTGCGCCCCGCTGAATACATCAAGAGAGGCAAGTTCGATAACGGCCTTAACGTTGTTTTCAAATAAGACCGGAAGGACAATCAGGTTTGCCGGACTTGCTTTGCCAAGCCCCGAATTGATTTTGATATATCCGCGTGGAACGGTAGAAAGCAGGATCTTTTCTTTTTCCAATGCACATTGGCCAACCAGGCCTTCGCCCATGGCAAACTCTTGCGGTACGTTTTTTTCTTCCTTATAAGCATAAGCGGCAGAAAGCTTTAAAGTGATGTTTTCTGCCTCCTCATCCTGGTGCAAAATATATATGGCGCCATAATGCGCATTCACCACCTGGGCGAGTTCTGAGAGAATTCGTTTTGTTACCGTATTAAGGTCTTTTTGGCCCTGGAGCATTTGGGTAAACTTGGCAAGATTTGATTTAAGCCAATCCTGCTCCTGGTTTATCAATGTTGTTTCTTTCAGGTTTGCAATCATCTGGTTGATGGTATCTTTCAATGCTTCCACCTCTCCCTTTGCTTCCACCCGGATAGTCCTTGTCAAATCACCTTTGGTTACCGCTGATGCCACTTCTGAAATAGACCGTACCTGGGTGGTAAGGTTTTGGGCCAGCTGGTTAACGTTTTCGGTAAGGTTTTTCCAGATACCTGATGCCCCAGGTACATTGGCCTGGCCTCCGAGTTTCCCATCAACCCCTACTTCCCGTGCCACTGTTGTTGTCTGGTCAGCGAATACGGCAAGGGTTTCAATCATTTCATTTATCGTATCTGTCAATTGTGCCACTTCGCCTTTGGCATTGATAGACAATTTTTGCCGGAGGTTTCCTGTAGCCACAGAAGTAACCACTTTGGCAATACCGCGCACCTGGCTGGTGAGGTTGGATGCCATCATGTTTACAGAGTCTGTCAAGTCTTTCCATGTACCTGCAACGCCTTTTACTTCTGCCTGTCCGCCAAGTTTTCCATCCGTACCTACTTCACGTGCCACGCGGGTTACTTCAAATGCAAAGGAGTTTAACTGTTCCACCATCGTATTAATAGTGTTTTTCAAGTCAAGGATTTCACCTTTCACATCAATGGCCACCGTTTTTGAAAGGTCACCACTTGCCACGGCTTTGGTTACCTGTGCTATATTCCGAACCTGGGCTGTAAGGTTACCTGTCATCTGGTTTACAGAGTCTGTAAGGTCTTTCCAGGTACCTGCTACGCCTGGTACAAATGCCTGCCCGCCAAGTTTGCCGTCAGTACCCACCTCACGTGCCACACGGGTTACTTCCGAGGCAAAGGCACGCAACTGGTCAACCATAGTGTTAAGGGTTTCTTTTAGTTGCAGAATTTCCCCACGAACATCCACCGTGATTTTTTTAGACATATCTCCGTTAGCCACGGCTATGGCAACATCGGCAATGTTACGCACCTGGGCAGTAAGGTTACCGGCCATCTGGTTTACAGAGTCTGTAAGGTCTTTCCATGTTCCTGCCACCCCGGGCACATTTGCCTGTCCGCCAAGTTTCCCTTCGGTACCTACTTCCCTGGCCACGCGGGTTACTTCAGAAGCAAAACCGCGAAGCTGATCCACCATGGTATTGATCGTATTTTTAAGTTCGAGGATTTCCCCCTGTACGTCCACTCCGATTTTACGGCTCAAGTCTCCATTGGCCACAGCTGTGGTTACTTCCGCAATATTTCTCACCTGCGAGGTAAGATTGCTGGCCATTTTATTTACGCTGTCCGTAAGGTCCTTCCATGTTCCTCCCACGCCGGGCACATCTGCCTGTCCGCCAAGTTTTCCTTCAGAACCCACTTCGCGGGCGACACGCGTTACTTCTGAACCGAATGAATTCAATTGGTCCACCATCGTATTGATGGTGTTTTTCAACTCTAATATTTCTCCTTTTACGTCAACCGTAATTTTCAGGGACAAGTCGCCTTTGGCAACCGCTGTAGTTACTTCCGCGATATTTCTCACTTGCGCTGTAAGGTTACTGCCCATTTGATTTACCGAGTCGGTAAGGTCTTTCCAAACCCCGCCAACGCCTTCCACGTTTGCCTGCCCTCCGAGTTTGCCATCAGTACCAACCTCCCTTGCCACACGGGTTACTTCGGAAGCAAAACCACGAAGCTGGTCCACCATGGTGTTGATCGTATTCTTTAGTTCCAGGATTTCTCCCTTTACGTCCACAGCTATTTTACGGCTGAGGTCACCGTTAGCCACGGCTGTGGTTACTTCTGCGATATTCCGCACCTGTGAGGTGAGGTTACTGGCCATTTTATTGACACTATCTGTTAAGTCTTTCCAGGTTCCGCCTACTCCGGTTACTTCCGCCTGACCTCCGAGTTTCCCCTCTGTTCCTACTTCAAGCGCCACACGGGTTACTTCCGAAGCAAAAGAGTTCAACTGGTCCACCATGGTATTGATGGTTTTCTTCAATTGAAGTATCTCTCCTTTTACGTCAACGGTAATTTTGCGGGACAAGTCGCCACGTGCCACCGCCGTAGTTACCTCTGCAATATTTCGTACCTGGCCTGTAAGGTTACTCGCCATCTGGTTCACACTATCGGTCAGGTCTTTCCATACACCACCCACACCGACAACAGTTGCCTGGCCGCCGAGTTTTCCTTCAGAACCTACTTCGCGTGCCACGCGGGTTACTTCTGATGCAAAAGAGTTCAACTGGTCCACCATGGTATTGATGGTGTTTTTTAGCTCAAGGATTTCTCCCCTCACATCCACCGTTATTTTCCGCGAAAGGTCGCCTTTGGCAAGGCCTGTCGTTACTTCCGCAATATTCCGTACCTGTCCGGTGAGGTTACTTGCCATCTGGTTCACACTATCTGT
>Ga0206844_10169_pt1 | contig 21284 bp, 14 predicted proteins | sample Alteio_BWOrgCont_22_FD_152907 | JGI IMG/M metagenome (GOLD analysis project Ga0206844, IMG submission 152907) | Enriched cells from forest soil in Barre Woods Harvard Forest LTER site, Petersham, Massachusetts, United States -... | ecosystem: Environmental > Terrestrial > Soil > Temperate forest >...
GATCTCGCGCACATTGTTCTCGATGGTGAAGAGGGTCGGCTTCTGCAGGGTGCGCAGGTAGCTGCGCTCGACCGGAGTCAGGTTCAACTTCCCGTTCATGGACGCATCGCTGCCGACGATGGTGAGGCCCTGCAGATCGGTGATCTGGACGCTGCCGATGCTGGGATACTGCAGCATGGCGCTGACCAGGGTCTGCAACGGGCTGGTATCACCTGATTTGAGGACGGCGCCGGTCTGCAGGGCCAGCTGGGAACCCTGATACTCAAGCCGCCGGTCGACACGCACCTGCAGCTCTTTCTGCTGCTCGCGGATAAGAAACACGGCGAAGAGGGCCAGCACCAGCACCTCAAAGAGCACCAGGCTCGCAATCAATTGACCGCGAATTGTTCGAGGCCGAAGTAAAGCCATTGTCCTCTAAGAAACCTGCCCACTCAGCTCTTGCCGCTCGATATGCCAGGTGAGGAGAAAATCAGAATACAGATTACGCTCGCATGGACGCGGAAATCTTCTCTTTCAGATCGGATGCGATTTGACGACCGTGAAAACGGCCGTTCTCAATAAAGATTTCGTTCGTCCTTTCACCGGCAATAATGACGCCCGCAAGATAGACGCCCGGCACGTTGCTTTCGAGGCTCTGCGGATCGCAGGCTGGGCAGCGGTCGCTGCCTTCGAGCTCCACGCCAAGCGCGGTGAGGAAATCGAAATCGGGATGATAGCCGGTCATGGCGAAGACGTAGTCGTTTTTGAGCGTCAGCGGTCCGTCGGGCGTCTGGAGGGTGACGGTATCTTCCCTGATTCCTTCGACACTCGTCTGAAAATGCGCGGCGATCTCGCCGTTCTTGATGCGGTTCTCGATGTCCGGCAGAATCCAGTACTTCACGTGCCGGTGCATGGCCGGCCCGCGATGCACGAGCGTGACGCGCGCGCCATGCCGCCAGAGATCGAGCGCGGCAATCGCCGCGGAATTTTTGCCGCCGATCACGAGCACGTCGAGATCGTAGTACGGATGCGGATCGTCGTAGTAGTGATGGACCTTGGACAGGTCTTCGCCGGGAATGCCGAGATAATTTGGCAGATCGTAATATCCCGTCGCTACGACGAGCTTTCGCGCAGTATGCACCAGCTTGCGCCCGAAGCGGTCGGTGACATGCACACGGAAATCGCCGTCGGAGCCGGTAATCGAATCGACGTTCTGGTACTGACGGATATCGAGCCGATAATGCTCGGCGACTTTCCGGTAATATTCGAGCGCCTCGTTGCGCGTCGGCTTCTGGTTCACGCTGGGAAAGGGAATGTCACCGATTTCGAGCAGCTCCGGCGTGGTGAAGAAGGTCATGTGCGACGGATAGTGAAAGAGCGAGTTGCACAGGCAGCCCTTGTCGACCAGAACACTGCGCAGCCCTGCGCGCTGCGCTTCAATGGCACAGGCCATGCCCGTCGGGCCAGCGCCGATCACAAGAACATCAAAAGTCGCGTCCAAAAGCTCGTTCGCGTCCATACTTCTAGCTTAGACGATGTGCACGATCTTTTCGCTTCGGGCAGAGATCGGCGAAGCCAACTCGATGAAGCACGGTCGATTCATTTAACCTAAGAACGAGCAGAGGATTTCATTTTCGATGGCGACGATCAAGCAGGAAGACCTGGTTCAGAGCGTAGCGGACGCGCTGCAGTACATCAGCTATTACCATCCGGTGGATTACATCACCAATCTGGCCAAGGCCTATGAGCGCGAAGCCTCACCTGCGGCTAAAGACGCGATGGCGCAGATCCTTATCAACTCGCGCATGTGCGCCGAGGGTCATCGCCCCATCTGCCAGGACACGGGCATCGTCACTGTCTTTCTGAAAATCGGCATGGATGTTCGCTGGGACGCCGAGCTGACGGCAGAAGAGATGGTGAATGAAGGCGTGCGCCGCGCCTATCTGCATCCTGACAATGTGCTGCGCGCCTCAGTGCTGGCCGATCCGGCGGGAGCGCGGAAAAATACGCGCGACAACACGCCGGCCGTCGTGAATGTGCAGCTGGTCAAGGGCGGCGATGTTGAAGTGATCGTCGCGGCTAAAGGCGGCGGTTCGGAAGCGAAATCGAAGTTCGCCATGCTGAATCCGTCGGACTCGATTATTGAATGGGTGCTGAAGACTGTTCCGACGATGGGTGCCGGATGGTGCCCGCCTGGGATGCTGGGCATCGGCATTGGCGGCACGGCAGAAAAGGCGATGCTGCTGGCCAAGGAAGCGCTGATGGAGCCGATTGACATTCAGGATGTCATCGAGCGCGGGCCGCAAAACAAGATCGAAGAGATGCGTATCGAGCTGTACAAAAAAGTCAACGACCTCGGCATTGGCGCGCAGGGCCTGGGCGGATTGACGACCGTTCTCGACATAAAAATTCTCGACTATCCGACGCACGCGGCCAATCTGCCTGTGGCGATGATTCCGAATTGCGCGGCGACGCGGCATGCTCACTTCGTGCTCGACGGGTCCGGTCCGGTCGCGCTCGATCCGCCATCGCTGAAAGACTGGCCCGAGCTGACCTACGACACGTCTGCGGCTCGGCGCGTGAACCTCGACACGGTGACGCGCGAAGAAGTGGCCACCTGGAAGCCAGGCGAGGTGCTACTGCTCAACGGCAAGTTGCTGACAGGACGCGACGCCGCGCACAAACGCATGATTGACATGCTGAATCGCGGCGAAACGCTGCCGGTCGATTTCACGAACCGCTTTATCTACTACGTTGGCCCAGTCGACCCGGTGCGCGAAGAGGTCGTAGGTCCAGCTGGCCCTACAACCGCGACGCGCATGGACAAGTTCACGCGGCAGATGCTTGAAACTACCGGCCTGCTCGGCATGGTGGGCAAGGCCGAGCGCGGCCCCACGGCCATCGAGGCGATCCGCGACAATCGCGCGGTGTATCTGATGGCGGTTGGCGGAGCGGCGTATCTCGTCTCGAAGGCGATTAAGGGGTCGCGCGTGCTGGCGTTTGAAGACCTGGGGATGGAAGCGATCTACGAGTTTGAAGTGGCGGATATGCCGGTGACGGTCGCTGTCGATTCGAAAGGCACGTCAGTCCATCAGACCGGACCGAAAGAATGGCAGGCGCGTATCCAGGCTGCCAGCCTGGGCGGCGTTCCGATTCTTGCCTAGCTCATGAAAAAACTATTCCGAAAATAAAAGCCGTGCTCCTCGCACGGCTTTTATTCGTGAACCGTCTTTCTACTGTCTTCCGAAGCGGTAGACGACGCCGGCGGTGAAGCCCTTGTTGTTCTGCGTCTCGCTGCCGTAGCGGGTCATCAGGTAGCTGGGTGTCAGGCGAATCGCCAGGCCCGGGCTCAAGTTGTAGTCCACAGATGCAGCGGCTTCCAGGTTGAACGCATTGCCATCGGTATAAAGTCCGATCAGCTCCGGCGGCAGGCCGCCCGTGCCGGTTCCGAAGTTGCCGTGGCCAACACCGGCGAGCACACGTGCTGTCCAGCCCCAGTGCAGCCCCTCAAAGAAGCGCACGGTGGGACCAGCCATAAAGGTGTATTGGCTGATGCTCGGCTGATAGACGCCGAACTCGTTGGTCCCGGTGTAGGTGGTGCCATAGTAGCCACGCCCGTCGGCGGTGATGCCGATTTTGCCGAAGGCGTAATCCGTGATGCCGACATTCCAGCCCGACTCATTGATGTGCTGCACGGTGGGTCCCGGGGTAAAGCGCAGGTAATTACCGCCGAAGTAGGCCTCGTATTTGTGCGTGTATGTGTCCTGGATTACCTGGTGCTCACGCAGCTTGCGGCGCGCCTTGACGCGTTCCTGCGCCTGGCGCAGGACCTGTGCGCGGTCTTGCGGCGCGGACTGCGCAGTTGTTTGCGCAGCCTGGGCCCCGTCCGCTGGCTGAGATTGATCGGTGGCGAGCTGCGCCTGAAGCTGAAGCGCTGCGAGGGAAAAAAGAGTGATTGCCAGAACCGGGTAAAAACGGTTGGAACGAAACATGAACCTGAATGCCTCCACTGCCGGCGAAAAACAAAAATTGAGACGATCGGACTTCCTGCAAAAGACGGAAACGATTCTCTAAGGCCAAAGCTCCTCTTATTTTAGAGCCTTCATCATGATGGTCTCTTCGATCGAGGAGCAGCGCTCCGGCCTCAACGATACGCTGGCCTTGCTCGATTCCATGCTGGCCAACGCGCCCATCGGCTTCGCCTTCTTCGACCGCAAATTCCGCTTCGTCCGCGTGAACCAGTTTCTTGCCGACATGAACCACAGCTCCATCAGCAGGCATCTTGGCCGCACCGTCAACGAGGTGTTCCCCGAGTCGGCAGCCATCCCCATGCAGCACGCCATCGATTCAGTGTTTGAAAGCGGCACAGCCGTGCAGGACCTGGAGCTGACAGGCGAATTAGACACGCATCCCAGCCGGGTGCGCAGCTGGTTGGTGAACATCTATCCGGTGCGCACCAGCACGAATGTCGTGCGTTGGGTGGGCGCCGTGATCGTTGACACCACGCAGCGCCGCAATTCAGAAGACGCCCTGCGCAAGACCGAGAAGCTGGCCGCTGCAGGACGCCTGGCCGCGTCCATTGCGCATGAGATCAACAATCCGCTCGAAGCGGTGACAAATCTGCTCTACCTCATTCAATTGCAGGATTCGCTCGCAGCCGAGACGAGGGAATATGTGGAGCTGGCGCAGCATGAAGTGGCGCGCGTCTCTGAGATCACGCAGCAGACGCTGCGCTTCTACCGCCAGTCCACGCTGCCCATCACAGTTAACGTGAGCGAGCTGCTCGATTCCGTCCTGACCTTGCACCAGGGACGCGTGACCTCGTTGCAGGTTGAGGTCACGCGCATGTATCAGTCGGAGGTCGAGCTCTTCTGCTTCGCCGGCGAGCTGCGCCAGCTCTTCGCCAACCTCATCGGCAATGCGCTCGATGCGATGACGCCCGGACCGGGGCGGTTGATCCTCAGCGTTCGGCGCTCGCGCTCCTGGCGCGATCCTTCAATCGAAGGCGTGCGCGTCTCCGTCTTCGATACCGGATGCGGCATGTCCGAAGAGGTGCGCAGTCGCATCTTTGAGCCGTTTTTCACCACGAAAGAAGCTACGGGCACTGGCCTCGGCCTGTGGGTGAGCGCCGAAATCATCCATAAGCACCATGGCGCAATCCGCATTCGCAGCCGCGCGGAGGCGCATGAAAACCACGCTGGCGTCGACTGCCATGGAACCGGATTTATGATCTTTTTTCCATTGGTGCGCCACGAAGAAGCCACAGTGGAAAGCGCGCAAACTACTTCTCAGATCAACTCCCAGGTAGTTTAGCGCCGCTCGACAGACTTCATCGATTCAAGCGAGCAGCTCGAAACCGGCCGCGCCCCGGCATACTTCGATTTCGTCACATGAAAACGATGCATCTGCATGTATTGCACGCGCAGGCCGCCAAGCGTCTCCGGCATCGTCTTCGGCGCTTTGTTCAGGTCGACGAGCACCAGCAATGCCGCTTCTTGCGGATTGTCGCGGCTCTGCGCCACTCCCACACCAAAGATCGCAGGATCGGAGAACATCTGCGAAGCGTACTGACGCTGCACAGTCGCTGCCGCGCTGAGAGCGCTGGCGGAGAGTTGAATACCGGCGGTCGTTGCCGGTGACTTAGGGGCAGTGCCACTGGCCAGGCTGGCGGCATCAGTCAGAATCACCGCTGTGCGCACTCCGTCGATCGTTTGCGGCACGGGCGTATTCGGCTTGCTCCTGTCCACGTAGACGGTCACAGCGGCCTCGCGGGGGCTGTCCGCGCTCTTGCCTGCGGCGACACCCAGAATGCCTTTATCGTGGTTCACCAGCTCGTTTGCCGCCTGCGCAGCACCTTTGGCTTGCGCATCAGCCGCATGCGATAGATCGGGAAGCGAAACCGCGGTTTCGGTGTTGCTGTCGTAGTTGAGGCAAGTCACAGCATGCGGAGATTTGCCGCCCACGATGCTCAGCTTCGAGCCGGTCTGTGTTCCCAGCTCATTCAGCACATCGCCGATAGGATTGGCCACGCTCAAGCCGTTGCCGCTGCCGTCCGTGCCGCCGGCATAAAAGAGCCCGACCGGCTGCGCATTGCTCGCATCGACGATAAGCGATCCGGAATCGCCGCTGTCGGAAAAGCTGTTGCCGCCCACGCCAATCTGGCCGGTAAATGTCTTGGTGTAGTAGGGCTGCGTCTCCGCGCAGTCTTTGTAGTAGTCAACCTTGACGGCAAGATCGATGCTGTCGACCGTCGAGCAGGTCAGTCCCGTAGTGCGACCGCTTTTCACCACGCGCAGTCCACTCAGGTTTGCCGCATTCAATGTTTCGCCCGCACCCGCAACCGGAGGCGCCGCGCCCAGTGGCGCATTGCTGCCGCCGCTTGCCGCTCCAAGCTGCAGAATGCTGCCCGAGGCATCGAAAGCGCCCGGCGTAACCGCCGCCAGCGCCGCGTCTACATTCGATTGCTCCGTCGAGAGCGGCACATAGTAGCGCAGCGTGCCGACCGGGCGCAGCGTCGAGCCCTGCTGGCTCAGCGGGCGGCAGGCGTCGTCGATCAGCCCTGGTTGATCAATGGTGTCGCCGACCTTGCCCTGGTCCGACTCGGCGAGCACGTGGTTGTTGCTCAGAATGTACTGGTTGTGCTCGGTATCTTCGACCAGAGCGCCCAGCGTGCCGCCGCAGCAGTCGGCAATATAGCTTTCACCGGAAGCATCTTTGTACACGTCATAATCGGAATCGTTGCCGCCCGATGTCCCCAGCGCGATCGGCCCGGTCTGCATGGCCTGGTTCGTCGCCGCGCTTGAGTTGACACCGTCCGTATTGAGCAGCACATGCAGCTTCGCCTGCGTATTTGTATCATTTACGGTTGCAATTACATGAACTGACTGCATTCCGGAAAAAGTGCTGGGTGCCGTGTAGCTCGCCTTGCAGGTGGTGTACTGCTGGCTCCCGTGCTGGCAGCTCGTCTGTCCAATCGATCCCATCGTGCCGTCGCTCAGGTTCCAGTGCACCGTGCCGTCGTTCACTTCAGCAATTTGCGCGGAGATTTCAATGGTCGTGCCGGGCGCGACGGCGGCATTTTCCGGCAGCAGAGGCTGCAGAAATCCGGGAGTGACCGTGATTGTTTCGCTGGTTGTGCGCGAGGGATCGCTCTCAAGGTACGCCGTGACTTCCACGGCGATGTTGTCGCCAGAGAGCGCATTTGGCGGCGTATAGAGGCCAGTTGCATCAATTGAACCGGCACTCTGCGAGCCATTCTGCTGTGGACTGGCTGACCAGCTCACAGCGGCGGCCGATCCATCCGGCAGTGCAGCCTTGAATTGAATTTGCCCGGTCGTGGCAATCGTCGTCGCCGACGATGAGATCGCAAATCCGCCTGTGCTGGCAGGAAAACTGCCGCATCCCGCAACCAGCAGAGAGAGCGGCGCGAGCACCAGGATTAGGCGGAGTTTTACGAAAGCAAACATTCGGCGAAGAAGGGTGTAGTCAAGAACTATTAGACAGTCCAGCGCCCCTCTTTGTCACGAAATCGCCTGCGTCTGGAAATAATCTGCGATGAAAATTACGCAATCGCCCGGGAGTCGTTTTCACCCCTCAGCGGCGTTACAGAACCGGCAAGCGACACGACTTTCAGCTCGCTGGTCTGCATGGCGCGTATACGGCGCATCTCGCGTCCGCTCAACGGACGCATGGTGTCTGCTGAATAAAAGACATGCTTTCCGCAATCCAGGCACACCTTGTAGGTTCGTTGCTGGATGGTGAACGGACGGGTCAGGCGCTCATGTCTGCAACCAAGCAGGATCTCGTAAAAAAAGCTGACAATAGCTTGCAAAATCTTCATGGCTGGCCTCTTTCATCGTCATAGTGAGCGGCTGTGAAAGGCCGTTTCACGATGACGATCGTTTGCAACAGTTAAGATGCGCTTGCCTGCGCCGTGCCGCCTTAAAACTTAACGCCAAATGGTAACCACAGGTAATCAGGCGACGCGGATAACCAGCTTTCCAAAATGCGTTCCGGCAGCCATCCGCTGCAGCGCCAGCGGTGCCTGATCAAACGCAAATACCTCATCCACAATCGGTTTCAGGCCAGATTGCTCAATGGCCCGGTTCATCTCAATAAAATCGGCGCGCGAACCGACGTAAATTCCCTGTATCCGAATCTGGCGATGCAGAATTGGCTGGATTGGCACAGGCTCGCTCGTCTGGCTGAGCACGCCGATCTGCGCCACCGTGCCGCCAGTGCACACTGCCTTCAGCGAAGCCGCGAACGTCCCCGCGCCGCCAACTTCTACGACCAGGTCGGCGCCTTCGCCATGCGTCTGTTCGAGCACCCACTTTGCCCAATCCGGAGTTTGCCTGTAATTCACGCTGGCATCGAGCCCGAGCTTACGAGCGCGCTCGAGTTTGTCATCGCTGCTCGACGTACCCAGCACGCGTGCGCCCAGCCCCTTTGCGAATTGCAGCGCGAAGATGGAAACGCCGCCCGTGCCCTGAATCAGCACAGTATCGCCTGTCTTGATCTTGCCCACATGGGTCACTGCGTTCCACGCGGTGACTCCCGCGCACGGCAGCGTGGCCGCTTCTTCCCACGTCAGATGATCAGGAACCGGCACGACACCGTGCTCTGGCAGCACGACATACTCGGCGAGCATGCCGTCGATATCGCCGCCAAGCGCGCCTCGCTGTTTCGCCGCGCCGGGTCTGCCTTCCAGCCAGTTCTGCATAAAAATGCCGGCCACCCGCTCACCCGTCTTTATCCCGATCCCGGTCACACCATCGCCCACGGCAACGACCTCGCCAGCGCCGTCGGAAAGCGGCACACGCGGAAGCTTCATCTTCGGGTTATAAAGGCCTTGTGTGACCATCAAGTCGCGATAATTCAGCGAGACGGCATGCACCTTCACCAGCACTTCGCCTCTTCCAGGCTGGGGCGTCGGCGCTTCAACCAGCTCAAGTTTGTCAATGCCAAAAGCAGGAATTTGCCAGAGTTTCATCGCCTGTCTTTCGCCTCGCGTAACGCGATTTGTCTGTTAGATGAACGATGCTGGTTCGCAGATGCGCGCATATAGCGATACCATAGAGGTATGGCTAGAGGATGGGAGAGTAAATCGGTGGAGGAGCAAGTGGCAGAGAAACAGGCAGAGCCTGAATCGACAGAGAGCGTGCCCAACGCTGCAGCGGTTGCGCATCGCACGCGTCAACGCCAGGAGCTGGAACTCCAGCGAGAGCGGATTTTAGACGAACGCACGTCCAGTCCGCACCGCCGGGCAGCGTTGGCAGCTGCTTTGGCAGACATCGAAGCGCGGCTCGCTTCAATGTCGTAACCGTCACGATTGCTTTCTGTTGAAGAGCAGAGAGTTTGCCTGATCGATGCTGGTCAGCAGCACGCGTGCAACATTGACGTGCGCTGGCCGCGTCACAGCCCACACAATAGCGTCGGCAACGTCGGCCGGCTGCAGGGGTGTCAATCCCTGGTAGACCTTCGCCGCGCGTTCTGTGTCACCGCGAAAACGCACTTCACTGAACTCTGTTTCCACCATACCTGGATCGATGCTGGTAACACGCACCGGCGTGCCTAGAAGATCCTGGCGCAAGCCGTCGTTGATGGCATGCTCGGCCGCCTTCGATCCGCAATAAACCGCCCCGCCGGGATAGGCGATTTCACCCGCCGTCGATCCCAGATTGACCACATGCCCGCGTCCGCGCTCGACCATGCCCGGAACTACGGCGCGCGTGACGTAGAGCAGGCCCTTTACATTGGTGTCGATCATCTCGTCCCAGTCATCGAGCCTGCCCTGGTGGAGCTTATCGAGCCCACGACTCAGGCCCGCATTGTTGACGAGAATATCGATGGCTTTCCACGCTTCCGGCAGTGCATCCAGCCGTGCCGCAACCTGCCCCGCGTTGCGCACGTCGAGCGAAAACGTGTGCACATCCTGCGCTCCGGCTTCCTTGAGCTTCGGCGACAACTCCTTGAAGCGCTCCACGCGTCGCGCCGCCAGCAGCAGACGCGCACCCTCTGCGGCAAAAGCGAAAGCTGACGCTTCACCGATCCCCGAGCTCGCGCCCGTAATGAAAACAATTTTCCCGTTCAATTTCGGCATGCAAACATCGTAACTTATGCGGTCTTGTGCGAAACACTCCGCACGAACTGGTAGTAACCGGCGGCCCAGTCGCTGTCGCGCAGCCCGGCATCGCTCGCGTGCTGCAATTGCTCCGCAAAATGATCCGCCAAAGGCGTCCGCGTATTCGTGGCCTCTGCGGCTTCACGGAACAGACGCATATCCTTGTGCCCCAGCGCGACGGTGGCTGCCGGCGTCTCTGGCGGGTTAAGCATGACCTTGGCATACGCCGTGTAAAACGCCGACTGGAAAAGAGCCGCGTTGATTGTCTCCGCATACAAAGCCGGATCGATGCTCTGCGATTCCGCGTAGACAAAGCCTTCGCTCAACGACGCAATCATGGCCGTGATCAGGAAATTTCCGCCGATCTTCAGCGCATGCGCCTTGAAAGGCTTTTCTCCGACAACGGTAATGCCGCGGCTGAAGCTCTCAAGCAGCGGCCGTACTTTTGCAAGCGCATCCTGTTTGCCCGCGGTCACGATCCAGAGCTTGCCCTCGGCTGCGATATTCGGGCGGCCGAAAACCGGAGCGGCAACAAAGTCGCGCTTGCGTGTCGCGTGTTCGACGGTCAGCCGCTGCGACAGTTCTACGCTGATTGTGCTGAGCGAGACGTGAATCGCGCCTTCCGGCAGCGCCTCGATCACGCCATTGCTGCCTAACATCACCTCTTCCATCGCCTGGTCGTCCATCAGCATGCTGAAGACGACCTCGCTCTGCCTGACTGCCTCTTGAGGACTGCCGGCTGCGACAGCTCCTTGTTTTACCAGCGGAGCGACGCGCGCCTCCGTGCGATTCCATACGGTAAGTTGATGGCCGCCCTTGAGCAGCAACGCGACAATCGCGGATCCCATGTGGCCAGTGCCGATAAATGCAATGTTCATAATTTGCCTTATTAGATGATGCTGAGCACTCATTGGATTGTGTCATTTTCAGCAGCAAAAAAGGCTGCCATTTCTGGCAGCCTTTTCCGGTGGAGGATGAACGAAGCGTTATTGTTGAGGAGGATTTGCGATGCCGCTGTTGTTGTTTTGCGATACCGGCGGATTCGGGGAAGCGGGCATTGCAGCCGCGCCCGATGCGCCCGGCGCTTGTTCCTGCACGCCGATCGAGTTTCCCGAGACGACCAGCTCGACACGGCGGTTCTGCGCGCGGCCATCGTTGCTCGAGTTGTCGGCCACCGGATCATTCTTTCCATAACCGGCGGCGGTGATGTTCGTCTGCCCCACGCCTTGCGTGACCAGATAGTCTCTTACTCCATCGGCGCGCTGTTCGGAGAGCTTCTGGTTGTAGTCATCAGAACCGATATTGTCCGTATAGCCTTCCACCTGCATCTTCAGGTCGGGATAAGCCAGCAGAATGCCCGACACCTTGGCCAGCTTCTCGCGCGCATCCGGCTTCAGCGTGTATTTATTGAAGTCGAAGAGCACGTCGGACATATTCACAATCAGGCCGCGCGCGGTTTCCTGGGTGGCCAGCACCTGGCTCAGCTGGGCTTTCAGGCGCTCCCGCATTTGCGCTGTCTGGTCATTTGCCTGTTGCGTCTGCTGATGGGCGTGGGCAGCCTGTGCTTCTGCTTCCGCTGCGCGCGCGTCAGCTTGCGCACGTTCTGCTGCCTGCTGCTCGGCTGCGGCTTGTGATTGTGCGGCTGCAAGCTGCGCGTCCTGCGCCTGCTGCTTGGTGTTGGCTTCATCTTCAGCGCGCTTCTTGCGGATGGTCATGATGCGCGCGTCTTCCGCTGTCTGCACGGCGGCGCGGGCATAAGTAATTTCGTCCTTGCGCTGGCTCTTGTGATCATCCATGTCCTGCGCATTCTGCAGGTTCTGCTTGGCGGTTGCCAGCGTATCGGCAGCATAATTCGCGGCGCCTGCCGCTTCCGCAATCTGCACTGCGTTGATCGCCTCATAAAGCTCGAGGGGCGACGCTTCATTGCGGGTAATCGGATGCAGCACCGTGTGCTGGCCGGCGGTTTGCGTATAGGCCCCGCGCGGCAGCAGCGAATAGTGTGCATTGATCGGCTCGATGATGCCCTGCGTCTTATCATTGAGCATGAAATTCTGCATCACCACCACATCGCTCGGCATGGTCACTGCGTAATACGGTTCCGCGGTAACGACCAGTCCGAAGGATTGCAGCGATGTAGTGACGGTGATCTCGTTCTTCGAGCCATCCGGCAGCACTTCGCCCAGGTTTACCGGCCGTCCCTCAGGCGTAATTGCCCAAAGCACGTAGGTCAGATACTCCACACCAAAACCGTTCGCCGGACGAAGACCTTCAAACTTCGCATCGACAACAAGGCGTCCGCGGCGGCTTTCGACTACAGCTGAACCCTTTGCTTCAGGAAGCAGGCTCGTGCCCTGGAATCCGATCTTGGTGCTGCCGCTGCGGTGAAAGTAGTTGACGGCTGGAATGTCGCGTCCCACCACCTGAACCTTGTAGACGGGAACACCGTCGCGCATCTCTGCCTGAGGAACTTGCTGCTGCTGTTGTTGCTGGTCCTGCGGCCATTTGTTCGTAGCCGTCGGATTCATCTCCTGCGCGCACGCTGCGCCGCATACGGCTGATGCAAATAGAATAAGTAACGCTTGCTGTTTCATTTTCAATCTCCGTACTGAATGCAACTGAATGCACAAATCCAAAATGGCCAAGTAGAATGCTGGCCACAACAGTGAGCGACGCATTGATCGCTGCATAGCAATGGATGCTGAGAAGTGGGCGGGGGTAGTCCAACCGCGGAAGAGAGCTGGAAATTATAGTTGAAGAAATTCAGGAAGTGTAGGCAACCAGATGGCGTTCGATGGCAAACAGTGCAAGTTCGAGCCGCGTCGAAACTCCCGTTTTCTCGAAGATGTTCGACAGGTGCCGCTTTACGGTCTCTTCGCTGAGTTGAAACTGCTGCGCAATATCGCGGTTGCTGCATCCGCCTACGATGCAGCCGACCACTTCCATCTCGCGCGGTGTCAGACCATAGGATTTCTTCACCGGCGGCGGCGGCGGAGCGTTCTGCGTCAGAATGCGAAGCGTGTCGCCAAGGCCGTTGGCGCGGCGTTCGCCAATCCAGTAGCCGCCGGCGGAGACTGCATAGATCGCGGGGATAAGATGCTCGGTGAGTGCGTCTTTCATCAGGATGCCGCGCGCGCCCAACTGCAGCGCCTCAAGCACTTCCTGATTTGAAGCGCTGCGGGTCAGCAAAATCAATCGAGTTGCGGGCACGCGGTTCAACACTGTATACAGCGTTTCTGCGTCCGGCATCTGGGGAATGTTTCGATCGAGCAGCAGAATATCCGGATAAATGTCGCGGGTCTTGGCAATAGCCTGGTCGCCGTCTCCCGCCTCACCCACAACTTCAATGTCCGTCTCGCTTTGCAGAAGGTTGTCGACGCCAATACGGACGACCGGATGCTGGTCTGCAAGCAGGATGTGGATGGAAGGCGCACGATCACCAGGCTGGGGGGCTTTCAGGTCTTTCTGTGTCTTCATGAGGGAAAATTCTCTTTGTGATGAAAACTTGGCAATGGGCCCGGCAGATATTTACCGCTGTATGCAATTAAGTCTCGATAACAGCACCAGTTTCATCTCTCGTTCATACAAATTTCAAGGGATATTCGTGCCGCGTCGTTACCTTCTAGTACATGCATCCATACAAGAGAGCAGTTCTACATATTTTTTACATTTTCCTCAGCTTGTCTTTGTTTTCTACTTTCGCCAGTGCCCAATATGAGAACGGTAGCGCAGTAGGAACCATCCACGACTCCAGCGGTGCCATCGTCGCCGGAGCTTCCGTTACTGTAACCAATACGGCTACGGGAATCGAGAACAAAGTCACTACTGACAACAATGGCGACTGGGAAGTCCCGTCGCTGCGCGTCGGCGTCTACCGCGTGACGGCGTCCATGCAGGGCTTTACCACCGCCATCGCCGACAATATTACGCTGTCCGTCGGAACCCGCCAGCGTATCGATCTTACATTGCAGATTGGCCAGGCGCAGGAAACGGTTGAAGTCAACAACGTCCAGCTGCAGCTCGAAACCGAATCCAGCCAGCGCGGCCAGATCATCACCCAGTATCAGAGCGCGTCGCTGCCGCTGGTCAGCCGCAACTATTCCGACCTCCTCGCGCTGGTCACCGGATCGCGCCAGGCGCCGACCGCAGCCATGACCAGCTCCGTCAACAGCCTTGTGCGCGCCGGCGCCTACAACATCAACGGCCAGCGCAGCATGTTCAATAACTTCCTCCTCGACGGCATGGACAACAATGCTTACGGCGAGAGCAACCAGGGCTTCGACAACCAGATCATCGCCATCCCGCCGGATTCGGTCTCGCAGTGGCAGATCGTCACCAACAACGAGAACGCCGAATACGGTCGCTCATCGGGCGCGACCATCAACGTCGCCTCGCAGGCTGGAACCAACGACTATCACGCGATGTTGTACGAGTTCATCCGCAACACGGACCTGAATGCAGCCGGCTACTTCAAGCCCACGCTCACCGGCACGCTCGGCCCGGTGCCATTTCAGAAGCCTACCTTCAACCGCAACCAGTTCGGCATGAACTTCGGCGGGCCCATCCTCAAGAACCGGCTCTTCTTCTTCCTCGACTATGAAGGATTCCGCCAGACGCTGAAGCCGCTTACCGTACTCACGCTGCCCACGCAGAACGAGTTGAACGGTAACCTCGTGGTTGGCGTCAAAAATCCCATCACCGGCCAGATCTATAACGCAGGCCAGCAGATTCCGGACGCGGCCTTCAATCCCACCTCGCTCCAGGTCGTCAACTTCTTCCGGCAAATACCGCTTCCTGTCGCCGGAGCGGCGACGACCGGTCTCGCCTCGAACGACTACGCGCTGCTGGTTCCGTTCACCGACAATTCCGACAAGGGCGACCTTCGCCTCGACTGGCAGCAGAATGCATCGAGCTCATGGTTCCTGCGCGTCAGCGATCGTAAGGAGACGGGCGTCAACTATCCCGCCATTCCGCTGCCGCTCGATGGACAGACTAACGGCACCATTCGCGTGCTCGACCAGCAGGTGGCGCTCGGCTATACCCATCTCTTCGGCGGAAACAAGGTTCTCGACGCTCGCGTCGGCCTCTCGCGCACCAAGGCCGGTAAGTTCACGCTCTCCATCGGCAACAACTCCATCACCATTCCCGGCCTGCCTTCCAATCCGATCGTCGCCGGTGGTTTGCCCTCCATCGGCATCACCAACTTCAGCGCCTTCGGTCGCCAGAGCACCAACCCGCAGTGGCAGGACCCGGCTCTGCTCGATCCCAAGGTCAATTTCACCTGGGTAAAGGGCCAGCACTCGCTCAAGTTTGGTTACGAGTACGAGCACATTTGGATGGCCGTCAACGACAACAACCCGCTCTACGGCTCGTTCGGCTTTTCCACTGACTATACGAACCTCGGCAACTCGCCCGTGGCCGACAACTACTGGGCAGACTTCCTCTTCGGCCTGCCATCCTCCTACGCCCTGGCCAACTATTACGTCACGCATCTGCGCTCGTCGATGGATAACCTCTACGCGCAGGATGACTGGAAGGTGAGTTCAAAATTCACGCTCAACTACGGCATGCGCTGGGAATACGGCTCGCCCTATTCGGAGCAGCACAATAACATCTCGAACTTCGATCCCGTCTCCCAGACCGTGCTCACCATCACTCCCGGCGCCGTCGCAGGCAATGGAATCACGCCTATCAAGGCGGGCGGAGTTTACGGCAACACGCTGGTTAATCCTGACTTCACCGACTTCGGACCGCGCATCGGCTTTGCTTATGCGCCCGATGAGAAGACTGTCATTCACAGCGGCTTCGGCATCAGCTACGTTCACTACACGCGCGCCGGCTCCGGCGACATTCTCGGCATCAACGCTCCACAGGCGCAGTTTGCTTCGGTTGGCTCACAGTCGGTCGCGCCATCTCCTACCAGCCAGTGCCCGGTAGGCGCGCCCGCAACAAACTGCTTCGTCACCATCGATCGTGGTTTCCCATCCTCGCTGACCGTCTTCAATAAGGCAACAGACAACATCACCTGGATTCCCAAAAACACCAAGGACAGCTACGTTGAAAGCTACTTCCTGAGCGTGCAGCGTCAATTGGCGAAGAACATCGTCTTCGACGTTGCCTACGTAGGAAATCACGGTGTCAGGTTGCAGGGCTTCCTCAACGGCAACCAGAAAAACCCGCAGGACGGCTTTGCGCGGCCCTACAGCAACTGGCCTTCGGACATCACCGCGGCGGTCAATGAGTTCTACTCGCACTTCGATTCGCTGCAGGCCCGTTACGAGCAGCGCTTCGTCAGCGGGTTGACGCTGCTCAACTCCTTCACCTGGCAGCACTCGCTCGACAATGCCAGCGCCTCGCTCGAAGGCAACACGCCATCCCCGCAGGACGGCAACAACATCGCCGCCGACTACTCTCAGTCGGACTACAACCTGCCCATCGCAAACGTCACCAGCCTGGTCTACGATCTGCCCTTCGGCCGCGGCCGCACCTATCTTTCCAGCACCAACGGATTCGTCGATGCGGTCCTTGGTGGCTGGCAGGTGAGCGGGATCAACACCATGCAGGCAGGCACTCCCTTCAACATCACCTATACGCCCAGCTCGTCCAATCAGGTCTCGCAGCAGATCACGGCCAGCTATCGCGGCGCCAACCTTTACCGTCCGGACCGGGTCCCGAACCAACCTCTGATCAAGAAGTCGAAGCTCCCCGGCACCGGCTACATCCAGTACGTCAACTATGCTGCGTTCGTTCTGCCGCCTACCAAGGACGCGGCCGGAAACCTGCTCAGTCCTTTTGGCAATCTGTCGCGTAACCCGGGCCGCACCCCAGCCTTCTATGAGACCGATCTGGCGTTGAATAAAAAATTCAATCTGCCGGTCGAGAACATGAAGCTCGAGTTCCGTTCGGAGTTCTACAACCTCTTCAACCACACCAATTACTACCTGCCGAACGGCGGCTTGGGTGGCACGCTGGGAACCACAAGCGCGTCCCTTTCACCGGGAGCTACCGTTCCTGTGAGCGCCATCCAAAACGGCACTCCCAGCAGCAACGGCCAGGTCACCAGCACCTTCCAGCCGCGCATCATTCAGTTTGGCCTCAAGCTGACTTACTAACAGGTGAAAACCACTGCCATGGGAGCCGCGCGTCGGCTCCCATTTTCTTTGCTCTCCCTGTACATTGAACGGGATGGGCAACAATAACGAAGACCTGCAAAAACAGATCGCCGATCTCACCGCCAGAGTCTGGCGGCTGGAACAGGCGCTGGCGCAGGGGCAGGCGCAAAAGAGCGAGCCCGTTAGCGCGACTCCCGTTCCACCCGTCTCGGTGCCGCAGTCTACGCCTCCTGCATCTCAGGTCATCAACACTCCAGTATTTGCTTCCATTGAGCCCGTAGGTAAAGAGCCATACACCGATGGCTCACTCGAAAGCCGTATCGGGTCACAGGTCTTCAACCGCGTCGGCATTCTCGCCGTGCTCATCGGCATGGCATGGTTCCTCAAGTTCGCCATCGACAATCACTGGATCGGCCCGCTCGGACGGGTGCTGATTGGGCTCATCTCGGGCGCAGGTCTTATCGCCTGGTCGGAGCGCTTCCGCAGCCGCGGATATCCCGCTTTTTCCTACTCGCTCAAAGCGGTCGGCAGCGGCATTCTGTATCTCTCGCTCTGGACGGCATTTGAGCTGTACCATTTCATTCCCTCGGCGGTGGCATTTGGTGGCATGATCCTGGTGACAGCCTGGAATGGCTTCATGTGCTGGGTGCAGGATGCGGAGCTGCTGGCGCTCTATGCGATTGTCGGCGGATTCAGCACACCGCTTCTGCTTTCGACCGGTGAAAACCATCAGCTTGCGCTCTTTAGTTATTTACTGGTGCTGGACGCGGCCGTGCTCGTGCTCATCGCGCTGCGCCCGTGGTCGAAACTGCTGCTTGGCGCGTTCGCGGGCACGGTTTTCTTCAGCATCGCCTGGTACGCGCAGTATTATAGCGACGCCCAATTTGCTCTCACCGCATTTTTCGTTATCGTTTTCTTTCTGCTCTTCGCCGTCGCCCCGCGCCTCTTGCGCGGTCTGCAGATTGCGGACGCAGCACATCCTTCCACGCAGGACAGCCTGGTTCTGGTCTTGCTGCCGCTGGCCAATGCCGCGCTCGGCTTTCTGGAGTTTTACGTTCTCTTGAATGAGCCTGGACGCAAATGGGCGCAGCCCTGGACGGCAGTAGTCTTCGCTGCGTTTTATCTGCTGCTCCTGCAGCTTCCATCGCGACGCGGGCTGGGCGCAAAGCCAGTCATTCTCACCTCGCTGCATCTGGCGATTGCCGTCATCTTTCTCACGATTGCGATTCCTCTCGAAGCGCACGGCCGCTGGATCACGATTGGATGGCTGGCCGAGGGAGCGGTGCTGTTGTGGCTGGCGCGAAGGCTGCATCTGCTGCTGTTGCGCGTGCTTGCACTCGGCGCGCTGGTGCTCGGCTTCATTGCTTTGATCACGCTGAACCCAGCCGCGTCAGAAACGGTGATCGTCAACGCGCGGTTTGCAACCTATCTGGCAGGCATCGCCGCCTTTGCTGCGTCCGCATGGATTGCAGCGACGGCTTCCGCCTCCGATGGCGAGAACGAGAATTTCGCATGGCTGTATATTGCTGGCGGTTCCGTGATCGCCGTCAATGCGCTGATCATGATTGCCGTCTGCCTGGAGATTCACTCCTATTGGTGGTCGCATTTTCCCGCAGACCGGCAATGGCATGACTTTCTCGATCGCAGGATGTATGCGCAGTTTACCTACTCGGCCTGGTCGATGCTCTTTGGTGCATTGCTGCTTGCGGTCGGGTTCTGGAAGAAGACGGCGTTTCTGCGTTGGCAGGCCCTCATTTTGCTGGCCGGTAGCATCGGCAAGGTCTTTCTTGTGGATACGGGCCAGCTGAGCCAGGGTTATCGCATCCTCAGCTTCCTCGGCCTGGGCGCATTGCTGCTCGCCGTCAGCTTCGCCTACCAGCGCGACTGGCTGAACCTGCGCAGCCACGAGAAGGATAGCCCAGAGCATACCGCAGAGCACACCCAGGAGAAGAGCGCGAAATGAGCGCGCGCCCGTGGACACTGCTGTTGTTGCTGCTCATCGCGCAGCCCGATCAACGCTATTTTCACTACACGCGACAGCTGCGCATGCCGTCGCAGCAGAGCGCATCGTCACAACAGACCTGCGCTGTGATCGATCCAGCGCTCTACGCACACGCAGCGCCGCAGCTCGCCGACCTCAGGCTTTATCGCGATGGCCGCGAGGTCCCGTACGTGATCGCCGACAACGTATCGACGACCGAGGCATATCCCAAAAATCAACCGCTAAATTTAGGGCTGCGCAATGGCAAAACCGTCTTCGATGTGAAAATGCCCGGCGGCCCGTATACAGACATCTGGCTCGATATCGATCCTGCCGTACAGGACTTCGTTCTCAGCGTCGACGTTTCCGGCAAAGAGGATTTGAGCAGCACCGAAGCCACGCATCTGGGTTCGTATACGATCTTCGATCTCACGCAGCAGAAACTTGGCCGCAGCACGGTGCTTCATCTGCCGGCCTCGACATTTGCTTATCTGCATTTCAGCATCGAGGGCCGTTTGAAGCCCACAGCGGTCGAGAGCCTCACCTATGCGACAACAACCGCTCAGACTTCTCCGCAAACCATCGTCGTTGCCGAAACTGCACGTGTGACGCAGATTGAACGCACCTCCGTGGTGAATTTCGATCTTCTCGCCAACGTACCGGTCGATTCGATTCGATTTGTCCCCTCGGCTTCCTCGGGAAACTTTCATCGGCAGGTGGAAGTCAGTGTGGAACCGGTGAACAAGCAACCAGGCGTCTCGCCGTTAACCGCAGCCAGCTTCGATATCCTGCGCTATCACGGAGCGCAAAACGGAAAGCGGATTGACGAGGAGCAACTGAATGAAGTCGTCCAAAATCAAGATAGGCTGGGCGCAACGCGCTGGACCGTGACCATTCAGAATGGCGACGACCAGCCCATTGCATTTGATTCAGTCAGGCTCGAGATGGCCGTCCACCGGCTATGCTTCGATGCTGCGGCTGGCGCAGGGTACGTCCTTTACTACGGCGATCAGGCGCTGAGCGCGCCGCAATACGACTACTCCAGCTTCTTTCACGCCGACAAAGAAGCAGCGCAGGCAGCGTTTGGTCCAGAGGAGATAAATTCGCAGTTCATACCACGCCCCGACGAGCGCCCCTTCACCGAGAAACATCCGGCGCTCCTCTGGCTCGCTCTTGTCCTTGCAGTCGCAGTGCTAGGCAGCGTCGCGCTGCGAACAGCAAAACAAACGACTCCAAAGCAGTAGTTTTTTACTTCGCTCAGATGAAAAGATATGACATCGGACAAAGAGCTGTCATCCTGAGCGGAGCGAAGGATCTGCTTTTGGGCCGAAGGCCCGTCCGCCCGTGCGGCCAGCACCCTAGCGGAGAGCCTGTTCCACTTCGTTCAGCCAGTCCGGCGGCTTCAGAATCTCGCGGGGCTTCGAGCCTTCAGCCGGGCCGACAATGCCATCGCGCTCCATCATGTCGATCAGGTGTGCAGCGCGTCCGTAGCCGATGCGCAGACGCCGCTGCAGCAGGGAAGTGGACGCCTTGCCGAATTCCATGATCAGGCGCACCGCATCCTCAAACAGCTCGTCGTCTGCATTGTCGCCGTCCATGCCGGCATCGAGATCGCGTCCCTTTTCATCCTTTGGCGATTCAAGGAAGCCCTGCACATATTCCGCATCGCCCTGCTTCTTCCAGAAATCTGTAACCGCTGCGATTTCTTTTTCCGTGACGAACGGAGCGTGCACGCGCTGCAATCGCGATGTGCCCGGCGGTAGAAAGAGCATGTCGCCGCGTCCGAGCAGCGACTCCGCGCCGTTCGAATCGAGAATCGTGCGCGAATCGACTTTTGTCGCCAGCCGGAAGGACATGCGCGTCGGCACGTTGGCCTTGATGAGACCGGTGATGACATCGACCGAAGGCCGCTGCGTTGCCAGCACCAGGTGAATGCCGACGGCGCGTGCCATCTGCGCCAGCCGTGTGACCGATTCTTCAACGTTCGCCTTGTCCAACATCATCAGGTCGGCGAGTTCGTCGATGATGATGACGATATAGGGCAGCGGCTTCTGCTCTTCCTCTTCATCGAAGAGACTGGGCGTACCGTTCT
>Ga0206844_10172_pt1 | contig 21155 bp, 19 predicted proteins | sample Alteio_BWOrgCont_22_FD_152907 | JGI IMG/M metagenome (GOLD analysis project Ga0206844, IMG submission 152907) | Enriched cells from forest soil in Barre Woods Harvard Forest LTER site, Petersham, Massachusetts, United States -... | ecosystem: Environmental > Terrestrial > Soil > Temperate forest >...
CAGAAACCGATCTTGACCTCGGCCATTATGAAAGGTTCCTGAATATTGCTACCTCCCAGGCAAATAACGTGACCACCGGACAGGTTTATCAAACCGTAATCCTGAAAGAGCGCAGGGGGGATTATCTGGGTAAAACGGTACAGGTTATCCCTCATATCACCGACGAAATCAATATGAGGTTTCAGAAATTGTCGAAGACCAATATGTACGACATTATCATTACCGAAATTGGTGGTACTGTGGGTGATATTGAGTCACTGCCATATATTGAGGCACTCAGGCAATTAAAATATGAAAAAGGAAGTACCAATTGCCTTGTTATTCACCTTACTTATATCCCTTTTTTAAAAGGAGCCGGGGAACTGAAAACCAAACCGACCCAACACTCGGTAAAAACATTACTGGAAACCGGGGTTCAGCCTGAAATATTGGTTTGCCGTACCGAATACCCTATCAGCAAGGACATGAAGAAAAAACTGGCGTTGTTCTGCAACGTGAAAGTGGATTCTGTTATTGAGGCCATTGATGTGAGTAGCATTTATGAAGTTCCAATACATATCCAGGCTGAAAACCTTGATAAGGTTGTACTTTCAAAGCTGAAACTCCCGGCACGCCATGAACCGGACATGGAAAGCTGGAAAGAGTTTTTACACAAACTGAAAAATTATAGTCACACGGTAGAAATAGGCCTGGTAGGGAAATATACCGAATTGCCGGATGCCTATAAATCTATTAATGAGTCATTCATACATGCTGGTACCCGTAATGATTGCAAAGTAAACCTGACCTACATCCCTTCGGAAAGCATCAATGAGGAAAACGTAAGTGAAATACTAAAAGGATTTGAAGGCGTATTGGTGGCACCTGGTTTTGGCGAGCGAGGTATAGAAGGCAAAATTACAGCCATTAAATACGTGCGTGAAAATAACATTCCTTTTTTTGGTATATGCCTGGGTATGCAGTGTGCAGTGATAGAATGGGCAAGGAATGTTCTGGGACTATCAAATGCCCATACCACAGAAATTGACCCAAAAACCCAAAATCCGGTCATAGACCTGATGGAGCATCAAAAAGATATTTCATCAAAAGGCGGCACCATGAGGTTGGGTGCCTATCCATGTGAATTACAAAAGAAAAGCCTTGCCTTTGAAATCTATGGACAGAATGTGATCATGGAAAGACACCGCCACAGGTACGAATTCAACAACCGCTATAAAGACGATTTCGAAAAATCAGGGATGAGCGCTTCCGGGATTAATCCAGTGAGCAAACTCGTTGAGATTGTGGAAGTTAAAAGCCATCCTTATTTTATTGGTGTTCAGTTTCACCCGGAATTGAAAAGTACTGTTGATGTGCCGCATCCTTTATTTGTAAGGTTTGTGGAAGCTGCGCTGAAGCATAAGAATCCGAAGGCTGCTAAGTCGGTTAAGGTGGAAGTTGAGGCGTAAGAGCCGATGGTTTCAACCATGGGTAATCTAACCATAATTTGAAATCGTTTAACACTGAAATGACAACTTTTATAAAAAGTGGCCCCCCAATTACGGAAAGTGATATTTCTGTAATTGAGAATAAATACAATTTTATCCTCCCTCGAGAATACAGGGCATTTTTACTTAATATTAATGGTGGTATCCCTTCTAAAAGGTATTATGTAAATGAAAAATTAGATTATAGCTATGTAATTGATTTATTCCTTTCGATTCGCGCTAATAATTTAAGTTTTGAAGAGTATTACGAAGACTATAAAATACAGTCGAAATTATTACCTGAAAGAATGGTTCCAATTGCAGAAGACGCTTTTGGAAATTTGATCTGTGTATCTATCAAGGGAGAGGATACTGGGTCGATTTATTTTTGGAACCACGAAGATAATTCAACAGATGTTCGTCGTATTGCTCCCTCATTTAATGAGTTTTTAAATAACTTAAAAGATCATAGTTAGACTAATTAAATAGGTTTTTTATCCCTTTTCCAACTCCCATTGAAAACCATAAAAGTTCGACCCCTACGGGGTCGTAAAATTCTGCGGTATGTTTTTTTCTACAATCATGCTACCCCTCCGGGGTAATTCGCTGATGATAACATTGTTTTAGTTCCATCGGGACGACATTTTGGTAGAAAATTGGGTCGTCCCTCTTTTTGAGTGCCGTAGTACGGCATATTTCTTCATTGAGAAGAGAAAAATGTCATCCCTACGGGATTCTTTTAGGGGTTGGGCTGTTTAATTCTACCAATATGCCATCCCTACGGGATTAAAAAACATTATTGCGAGAATCCCAAAAAAGAACTAACTAAAATTCACAATCGTCTTCTCAATTATATCACAGCACTCCTCCAATTGCTCTTTGGTGATAATCAAAGGCGGTGCAAATCGAATCGTATTTCCATGAGTATCTTTGGCAAGCAATCCATTCTCCTTTAAAGCAATGCAGAGCTCGTATCCTTTGGGGGATTCTTCCGGAAAATTGAATTCCATCGCATTGAACAACCCTTTGCCACGGACTTCTTTAATGATCGGTGAATTGATGGCCTTCATACACTTACGGAAATGTTGTCCGAGTTCATAAGCATTCTCAGAAAGCCTTTCTTCTACAATTATTTTAACGGCCTCAACCGTTAGAACCGCTGCCATGGGGTTGCCTCCAAATGTAGAACCATGTTCGCCGGGCTTGATATTGAGCATGATCTCATCATTGCACAATACCGCTGAAACAGGTAAAAATCCTCCTGAAAGAGCCTTTCCTAAGATCAATATATCCGGGTGGACATCTTCATAATTGCAGCAAAGCATTTTCCCGGTTCTGCCGAGTCCTGTCTGGATCTCATCGGCCATCATCATGACATTGTATTGGGTGCAGAGCTCGCGGACTTTGGTCAGGTAACCTTCATCAGGGACAATAACTCCTGCTTCTCCCTGGACAGGTTCCACTAAAAACGCACACACATTTGGCGATTGCAAAGCCTTTTCAAGTGCTTCTATATCATTATAATTGATGACTTCAATTCCGGGAACAAAAGGACCAAACCCGCCCTTTGAGCTTTTATCTGTCGAAAAAGAGATAGTTCCCAGCGTTCGTCCGTGAAAATTATGTGCGGCGCCGATAATGACAGCCTTGTTTTCAGCAATTCCTTTCACATCATATCCCCAACGACGGGCGAGTTTCAGGGCCGATTCAACGGCCTCTGCCCCACTGTTCATCATCAGGGTTTTATCATATCTAAAGGTATCAGCCAGAAACTGTTCGGCAAGACCAAGTTTATCATTGTAAAATGCCCTAGAGGTTAGTGTTACATTTTCAAGTTGTTCCTTTGCGATCTCTAAAAGCCGTGGATGCCGGTGTCCTTGATTTAAAGCGCTATATGCGGATAGAAAATCATAATACCTCTTTCCTTCAGTATCCCACACAAATACCCCCTCTCCCCTGCTAATGACAACCGGGATCGGCTTGTAATTGTGAGCGCCGAAATTATTCTCAAGTTCTATGAAATCTTCTGAATTGATAATATCTGTTTTTAATTGTTCTGTCATTCTTTAACGCCCCCCGGAACCGTAATGCAATCTACTGAAAATATCCGATTTTGGCTATTCAGACTTCTTTTCCATGCAAAGTTTAATATAATCCAATATCTCATCACGCCCTGTCTTCTTTTCAACCGAACTCAAAAATATAGGGGGCAGTTCTTCCCAGGTTTTGTGAAGCTCTTTTTTAAAATCACTCATATTTTTTTGCAATTGTAATGCTTTTGCCTTATCCATTTTGGTAAAAACAATTGAAAATGGGATATGGCTTTGGCCCAGCCAGGTAATAAATTCCATATCTTTTTTCTGTGGGGGGATGCTTGAATCCACCAACAAAAACACATTTTTCAGGTTTTCCCGCTTCAAAAAATATTCCTGGATGCTTTTCAGCCAGAGTTCGCGCTGCAATTGGGATATCTGGGCAAACCCATATCCCGGCAAGTCAACCAGGTACCATTTCTCGTTTATCAGGAAATGGTTAATGTTCCTTGTCTTCCCCGGTTTTTTTGAGGTCAGGGCCAGTTTGTTGTGGCCTGTAATCATATTTATAAGAGACGATTTGCCTACATTAGACCTGCCGATAAATGCAAATTCAGGCAGGTTGGTTACCGGACAGCCTGTGATGTCGGGACAGCTTTGAATGTATTTTGCGGAATGAATTTGCACGGGTGGATTGTAGATTTTGGAATAAAGTACAAAATTAGGCAAACCATTTTACTTTGCCCTGACCCTAAAGGGAACTATCGCTTAGTTCACTTTGGTTCTATTTGCTCATTCCCATATCTATAATTAATATCAGAATAATTGAAGTAAAGTCACCAATAGTCCCCTTTAGGGTCATGGCAATACTTAGAAAGAAGTCTTTATACAGCCACATATTAGTCTGGTTAATCTTTATTCGTGTAAATTTGCTCAATATTACAAGCTAAGTATTTGAAACAGGTTCTCCCATATTCAGGTTCTCTTGCAACTAAAAGCGAACAGGTAGGAAAGATGTTTGACGACATTTCCCCTAGTTATGATTTTTTGAACCATACCTTAAGTTTTGGTATTGATAAACTCTGGAGGAAGAAGGTTGTGAAGCTCGTTAAAGCTACCCATCCTGATACCATTCTCGACATTGCTACTGGTACTGCCGACCTTGCCATTGCGCTGGCCAAAACCAATGCCAGACAAATAACAGGGGTTGATATATCTGAGGGAATGTTGAAAATTGGACGAGAAAAGATTTATGCAAATGGGTTTCAAAATAAGATTGTATTGGAACAGGGCAATTCAGAATTTTTGCGGTTCGCGGACAATAGTTTCGATGCTGCGACCGTTAGTTTTGGAGTCAGGAATTTTGAAAACATCAACAAGGGGTTAAATGAAACCTACAGGGTCTTGAAACCAGGGGGTACATTGACCATTCTTGAGTTTTCGCACCCGGAGTCTTTCCCGATGAAACAACTATACCATATATATTTTACCATCATCTGTCCGGCATTAGGGAGGATCGTTTCTAAAAACCCGCGCGCCTATTCATATCTTCATGAATCCGTGGCCGCATTTCCTTCAGGACAGGATTTTATTAACCTTTTAACAGAAACAGGTTTCAACAATACTTCATGGAAAGTTCTAACATTAGGAATATCTACCATATACAGCGCCATAAAATAGTTATCGTGGTTATAGGCTTATGCCTGGCCTTTACAGGCAAAACCTCGGGGCAGGCACTTAATAAGCCTTTCTATGACTATGACAGGTTCATTCATTTTGGTTTTATGATAGGATTTAATTACTCCACTATAAAATATGATTTCAATCCGGCAATCTGGCCAAATCATCAAAATCCGCGTGATACTATACTAAGGGTGAGTTCACAAGGAACTGCTGGATTTTCGCTCGGGGCCGTTTGTGACCTGCATCTTGGTGCACCCAAAAGTTTTCTCAGGGATCATTTTGATTTAAGGATAATCCCAACCCTTGTTCTTACCGAGAGGGATTTTTATTTCACGATGAGAGATTCCAGTGTAACTGAAAAGCAAATTGAAAGCGCCTTTGTGGATGCCCCAGTATTGCTAAAAATGAAATCAGACCGGTTTGGTAACATTCGGTTCTATGTTATTGGTGGTGCAGAGTATTCTTATGACCTATCTTCCACTGCCGGGGCAGCCATTAACCCTGCTGATCCGAAAATATCCATATATCCTAACAATGTAGCCTATCAATTTGGTGCAGGGCTTGATATGTATTTCCCATTCTTTAAGTTTTCACCGGAGATCAAGATCTCGCAGGGGCTTAACAACGTACTTGTACCTCAAAACACAATATATTCTAATATCTTCAGCCGTTTCAGGTCTAATTTTATCTATTTCTCGATGTATTTTGAGGGGTAAACCAATTAGGATCCCCAGAGTGGTACTAAATGTAGATTGTAAGGACTAACCTCATCTTAACTACTGAACTACTGATGCTCGCAGGTTGAGTGCCTTTTATTCCCGCTTATGTTTAAGCGTTTCTATATCCCTGATCAGGTTTTGAAGCTGCATCTCAATTCCGGTGAGAACAGCCTGGGTCTTTTCTCCATAAACAAGATGTTTGCCGTCACCTTTTTCAATATCGTCAACGTCTCCCTGTATCTCATCTATATCTTCCTGAATTTCATCAATATCTTTTTGTATTTCATCAACGTCTTCCTGCATTTCATCTACATCTACCTGAATTTCGTCAATATCTTTTTCCACCTCTTTCAAACTGTGAGTGTTGCGGTTTACAGCCATCTGTATAAAAATAGCCATGTATATTGCCTCGAGGGACACAACGGTTGTGACAACCAATAAGATATGATCAAGCCCTATTCCAAAGAGTGCCAAAGCAAAACTGCCGGCAAAAAGAATTGAGTGCACTATGAGGGAAGAGGTGGATCCTATCCACATCATGGCACGGTCAACAAAAGCATTTTGTGGCTTGGTCTCAGTCATTTTAACACTTATAAACAGCTACACAGAGATTAGCTCCCCAGGCTTTATTTCGCAAACGAAACCGCCCGTTTTTCCCTGATCACCGTTACCTTTATCTGTCCCGGATAAGTCATTTCTTCTTGTATTTTGGATGAAATGTCATAAGCCAGTGTATCTGCATCGGTATCCGATACTTTTTCGCTTTCTACAATCACGCGCAATTCGCGGCCTGCCTGGATGGCGTATGTTTTTTGCACACCGTCATAAGACATGGCTATGGTTTCGAGGTCTTTTAGCCTCTTGATATAGGATTCAAATACTTCCCTTCTTGCACCCGGCCTGGCGCCTGACATAGCATCGCAAACCTGGATGATTGGAGATATAGGGTCGGTCATTTCCATTTCGTCGTGGTGGGCGCCAATGGCGTTGACAATAGACGGATGTTCTTTGAATTTTTCAGCAAGTCTTGCACCCAGCAATGCATGCGGCAATTCAGGATCTTCATCAGATACCTTACCAATATCGTGTAGCAATCCGGCCCTTTTAGCCATTTTTGCATTCATTCCAAGTTCTGCAGCCATGATTGCGCAGAAATTTGCTACCTCGCGGCTGTGCTGAAGCAGGTTTTGTCCATAGGATGAACGGTACCTCATTTTGCCTACCAGGCGAACGAGTTCAGGATGCAAACCATGTACACCAAGGTCTATACAGGTCCTCTCTCCTATTTCTACAAGTTCTTCTTCAATTTGCTTTCTTGTTTTCTCTACCACTTCTTCAATTCGGGCAGGGTGAATCCTACCGTCTGAAACCAGCCTATGCAAGGCCAAACGCGCTATTTCCCTTCTTACAGGGTCAAATGCAGATAATATGATAGCTTCAGGCGTATCATCTACAATGATTTCAACACCCGTAGCTGCTTCCAGCGCACGGATATTGCGGCCTTCACGGCCAATGATACGGCCTTTTATTTCGTCATTTTCAATATTAAATACAGATATGCAGTTTTCAATGGCCTGTTCGGTAGCTACCCTCTGAACGGTTTGCATCACGATTTTCTTGGCTTCCTTGGTAGCAGTCAGCTTGGCTTCGTCAATAATATCCTTGATATAGCCTTTTGATTTCGATTTTGCCTCTTCTTTCAGGCTTTCTATTAGTTGTTGTTTGGCATCTTCCCCGGTCATGCCTGCAATCTTTTCAAGTTGCGTTACTTGCTGTTTGTGCATTTTGTCCACTTCTTCTTTGCGGAGCGCCATTGCTTCATTCTGCTTGGCAAGCTTTGACTTTAATTCCTCTACTTCGTTTTCCTTTCTCTGAAGTTCTTCAAGTTTTTTATTGATGCTTTGCTCTTTTTGCTTTACACGGTTTTCATTGGCCACAATGGCCTGGTTCCTTTTGTTCACCTCTTCCTCATGCTCAGACTTCATTTTCAGAAAATTCTCGCGGGTTTCGAGGATCTTGTTTTTCTTGATGATTTCAGCCTTTTCATTTACCTCGTCCAGCATTTCTTTCTCTTTTTGCTGGAGATCAACATCATTGGCTTTGATCTTTCCTGATAAAGCGCTTTTGGTGATGAAAAAAGTAACTCCGGCGCCAATAATCAGCGCCCCGATAATTAATAAAATGTCCATTTTACATAGATATTTATAGGTTTATATAAATGCAGGGGGCTAAACCGGGCTAAATCAGAAGCCTGAAGCTAAAAAGAAGGTGGGTAAACGAAGGATATAACCCTGATTTGGGTATCAGATTTCTAAAAGCATTTTTTCCATTTCGGCAATATCGCTGGAAATATTAATATCTTCAATCCATTGTCTGTCTTTGAATTGAGTGATTTCAACGGCGAATTGCAAAGCTACCATTGATAAAAGGTTGGCCTTATCTGCGAGTTGATAATCATCTCGATAAGCCCTGACTTTATCATTTACCATTTTGGCAGCCATCCTGATTTTTGGTTCATCCTCTACTGTCACTTTCAGGGGGTAAACCACATCAGCTATATTTACTTTTATAGAAACGTCATCCATCATTTACGCACCGGTCAGTCTTTTAAAAAAGTTATAACCGCTTCAATTTCTCTGATATACTCGTCCAGCCTTTGCCTGAGGTCGGTGGCTTCCCCTGCTCTCCCATCCTCAAGCGCTCTGCTTAAGTGCAAATTTATATCCTTATTTTGTATTTCTTCAATTTTTTTATTCAACACTTCTAATTGCCCTAAAAGCCTCTCATTCTCTTTGATGAGGGATTCGTTTTCAACTTTTAGTTCAATAAATTGCCGGGTAATCCTATTTACTTTCTTCTTTATCTCCCCGATACGGACATTATGATTCTCCATTCCTGGCATTATGATCGGATTTTAATTCCATGTTCGTTTTCGAGCCGATAAACTATTTTTGAAATAATCTTATCAATTGTTTTGTCCTCAAGGGTCTGGGTTTTGTCTTCAAACTCCATTCGTACCGCATAAGATTTGAAGCCCTCTGCCACCTGATTTCCTTTGTACACATCAAAAATGGACACTTTTTTAAGGATTTTATGCTCTGCTTTTTCTATTAACTCTCTAATGCTTGAATAGGTCAGGTCTTCCGGGACAATCAAGGCAAGGTCTCTCTCAACTTTAGGAAATTTAGATATCGCGTCATATTTGAGTTCCTTCTTTCGGGCTTTTAGGAGATATTTTGCGTCAAACTGTGCATAAAACACCTCCTGGCCTATGTCCAATTGTTTTAAAATGGAATCAGAAAGCCTGCCGACTCTGGCAATCGTTTTCTGACCAGAGCCTTGAAATGTCAGTCCATAGCTGAACAAAGAATTTTCCAAGGGCTGGGTTTGTATATCATTTTGTCCCGAAAGAGTTAAAATAGCTTCAACAATACTTTTCAAATCATAGAAATCAACTTTCTTAGGCTTGTTTTTCCAGTTTTCAGGGTTAGTATTACCAGTCATCCAAATACCAAGCTGGTATTCCTGTTTAAAACTGCCATTCTCGGTGCTATGTATATGATCCCAATTGAATATACTAAGATCATGCCGTTGCCGGTTAAGATTGTGCAGCAAAGCCCTGAGGCCAGGTATAAGTATGTTGTTTTTAACAAAACCAAGATCTGCACTTATAGGATTGATAACAGAAACAGATTGTTTTTCATCAAAAATCCGGTTATCCTCTTCTTTCACAAAACTCAGCATATAAGTTTCGTAGAATCCCCTGTCTATCAGAAACGAACTGATACGCTTTCTTTGTTTTTCCTTGTGATAAAGTTTGTCAACCTGTACAATGGATTTTATCTGCCTACTTATTGGTATTTTGTCAAATGAATAAATCCTTAGCACTTCTTCAACCACATCAATCGGTCTTTTTACATCTGTTTTGAAACTTGGGATTTCAATTAATAGGCCATTTTGATCTTGCTCAATAATTATAAATTCCAAACCCGTTAAGATATTTTTAACGTCAGATACCGGGATTTCCATCCCGGCGATACCATTCAAATATTTGAATTCAAACTTTAATTGAATAGGTTTAATTCGTTCTGGATAAATATCATAAATTGTATTTATTATATCGCCCCCGGCAATTTCCTGAATAAGTTTGGCTACCCTTGTCAGGGCCACTATCGTAATATTTGGATCAGCGCCACGCTCATATCGAAAAGAGGCGTCTGTAAACAACTGATGCCTCCTGCTGGTCCTTCTTATAACGGAAGGATTAAAATAAGCACTCTCAATAAAAATACCCTTCGTCCCTGAATTGATGCCTGATTTTAGTCCGCCAAAAACACCTGCAATGGCCATAGGTTCATTTGCGTTGCAAATCATAAGCTCGGTACCATCCAAAATACGTTCTTGCTTATCAAGGGTCATAAAACGGCTATCAGGAACGGATCTTTTTACAATAATCCTGGTGCCTTCAATTGTCGAAAGGTCAAAGGCGTGCAAGGGATGCCCCAACTCATGAAGGACAAAATTAGTGGCATCCACAATATTGTTAATAGGTTTTAATCCGACCGCCTGAAGGTAGTTCTGAAGCCATTCAGGGGAGTCTTTTACTTCAATATTTTTGATGACCAGGCCCGAGTACCGCGGACATGCTTCTATATCTTCAATATCAATTTTTATCTCCGGAGATTGCCTGTCTGAATAAGCAATTTCTGCAACAGGATATTTTAGCTTTTTGCCCAATAATGCAGCCAGATCTCTTGCCACCCCGATATGCGAAGCGGCATCCACCCTATTCGGTGTAAGCCCGATTTCAAGGATCCAGTCTTCATAGCCGTTTAAGTATTTTGCTACCGGCTGGCCCGGGGTAGCATTTTCATCTAATATCAAAAGCCCGGCATGGCTTTCCCCAAGGCCGATTTCATCTTCCGCACAAAGCATTCCCTCCGAAAACTCACCCCTTATTTTTGACTTCTTAATAGTAAATGGTTCTTTGCTCAATGGATTGACCGTCACACCTTCCCTCGCAACAATCACCTTTTGGCCTGCCGCTACATTTGGTGCGCCACATACGATACTTAAAGGCGCATCATTACCTACATCCACTTTGGTCAGCTTGAGCAAATCGGCATTTGGGTGCTGGTGGAGTTCCAATATATGCCCAACAATAAGGCTTTCAATGCCTTTGGGCAAAGTGGAATAATGCTCAAGGCCTTCAACCTCAAGCCCCACACTGGTAAGCTTTTCAGCCGTTTCCTGCGGAGTAAGCCCGGTATCTATTATATAATTTGAAAGCCAGTTGTAGGATATTTTCATAAATCATCGCCTCACCCCGTCCCTCTCCAAAAAGAGAGAGTGCCTAAAGGCTTTTATGGCTTTGCAAAAGTAAGAAGAAAAGGAGTTCAGAAGGATATGGATTGCACTTCAGTCAAACATGAAGCTGTCTTCCATAAAATCAATCAAACAATTTTCATATCTTGAAGGCTCGGATAATTTTCTCAATTACACTTTTCAGCTCCTCAATTCACAATATTTTTCGAGGCAACCTGATGAAATTTAGAAAACCCTTTTTTATCTTTACCGCGCTAAAATTTTCAAACAAACACAAATGAAAAGGATTCTACTTTTTTCGTGTGCCTTGCTGTTTTCTGCAATTGCTTTGGCACAGACAACTTACAAAAATGTTTACAGCGCCAAACAGGATTGGTCGCGAATCTATGATTATTTCAAAATGGATGACAATGTTTCTCCTTTTAATGGTCTGACCCTGGATGATTCGGGATCTATATACATTACAGGTTCATCGGTTAAGGACACTTTGGGGAACAGTGCTGCCTTTTACAACAAATATGGCCCAAACGGTAATATGATTTGGAATAATGCGAACGATACTGATATTACACAAGGAAATGCGATTATATGGGATTCCATACAGCAAAGACTTTATGGCTGCGGCACAAGGGTTACTTCCTTTGGCGGGGTCGGTTTGTCAGGAGAATTCATATTAAATATGTTCCGGTCCAATGAAGCTCCATTGGGAAATTTTATCTGGCCAGACCCTAATGCCACCAAACGCCTGCCATATTATGCCGGGGCAAATAATCTTTGCGAGGATAAAAAAGGCAAAATATATGTTACCGGATATATCGGAGGCTATCTTAATTACAGCCAGTTGAACCATAACCTATTGACAACTTTTAAGATTGATGGCTCAAATACCTCCAATGCCGTAGTATGGACCTCTTCCTATGATTCAACCAACCTTTTGGAAGAAGAAGGCCAGTATATTGCCCTTGACCCAAACAACAATGTTTATGTAGCCGGCATAAGGGGCGACTCTGTAAAAAACAACATTAATCTCAGCCTTCTTTGCGTAAAATATGACAGTTCCGGCAATATTAAGTGGCAACGGAAATTGCAGAATATTGACACCTTTTACCTCACCAATTCCACTGGCCTTGCAGTAAGCAATAGTGGCAGCGCATACATGAGTGGGAATTTGCCTGACCCGGGAGCATACGCTACTGATGGGGTTATATTAAAATATACAAACCAGGGAAAACTTGCCTGGGAGAAACGGTTTTCGAGTCTTATGCTTCATACCCAGGATGCCGGATGCAATGGACTTGTAATTGATAAAAGTGGAAATATTTTAGCAGCCGGCTATATAGAAACCGATAGTGGAGAATATGCAACGCTTGTAAAACTCGACTCTAATGGTAATGTGTTATGGATGGATACCCTTAAAGACGCAGCGAGTAATGGTGCACTTGTTTCCGATGCCATTGCGTTAACCCTTGACGACACAGAGAATGTGTATGTAACCGGTACCCGTGGCGATAACCAGACATTTGAGGACGTCTATACAGCCAGGTACAACGCCACAGGGCAAAAACAATGGTATATCAGGTACAATGACAGCGTATTAAGCTATAATTCCCCAATGGCCATAAAACTCGATAAACAAGGTAATGTAATAGTTGCAGGGAGCCACAATGGAGACACTTTGACAGGCGAGGATATCCTGGTACTAAAATACGGCCAGTATATGACAAAGGTAAAAATCGTAGATACAACCTCAAGTATTAAAGGGATATCACCTGCAACAACCATCAATATTTTCCCAAACCCTTTCTCGGATCATTTGAACGGATTGCTTGACCTTACTGAAGCATCTTCCATTAACCTCATTTTTTATGACATAACAGGAAAAGAATTAAGGGCCATGGCCTATCCGGATCTTCCCGCTGGTCAGAGTAATATTGAAATATGCATGGATAACCTCGCCAAAGGTTTATACTTTTATAAATGTACCATTATTAACCAGGGCGGTGCCATCATTCAGAATGGAAAGATAGAGAAGCAGTAATGGAAGTAAAAACTAGTCCACAGCCTTTAATTTTGGGCTTTTGGCAGTTTGTAATACAATGAAACCGATGATAAAGGCTACCAGAAGGGGCCAAACGGAATTTCGCATATCCCCCGTAATCTGTTGCATAAAGCCAAACAATGCTGTACCCAATACAATGCAGACTTTTTCGCAAACATCATAAAAGCTAAAATATGAAGCATGGTCATCTGTTTCAGGCAGCAGTTTGGAATAAGTAGCCCTGGAAAGGCTTTGAATGCCTCCCATTACCAGGCCCACTAACAGGGCAACGCCTTCAAACTCATGCTCCACATGTGTATCCGTTTTATTTACAAAGAATACTGATATGCAACATATTAACCACAAGCATATCATAAACGATAATGAAAAAATATTGCCCCTTAACTTAGATACATAGGCAAACAGATAAGCGCCTCCAATGGCAACGAGTTGTATCACCAGTATGGAAAGGATCAATACACTGCTTTTGAGTTTCAGCTCATCGCTGCCATAAGTTGCTGCCAGGTACATAATGGTCTGAACCCCCATATCAAAGAAGAAAAATGCAATAAGGAAATTCCGGGTTTTAGGGAGGTGTTTCAGGCTTCGCCAAACTTTTACGAGCTCATTGAAACCTTTGGATATGATATTACCTTCGCCTTCTTTAGAAGTGCTCTTGGGCAATCTTGCAAACGTTATCTGGCTGAAACTTGCCCACCACAAACCGACGGTCACAAATACCACCCTTGATGGCAGGGTCGGATCGCCGAGAAATGTCGAAGGATCAGTGCTGAACCCAAACCATTCTTTCTTTTCTACCATAAATAGGTTGACAATCATTAGGAGAACACTACCAATATATCCGAGTGCATATCCTTTGGCGCTCACCCGGTCGTAATTTTCGGGGGTAGCAATCTCAGGGAGATAGGCGTTATAAAAAACCAGGCTACCGCCAAAACCAATACTTGCCATTATAGAACAAATGATGCCATACTCTACATTGGCCCTCCCGGTAAAAAAATACAAGGCCGCACAGGATATACTGCCCAGGTACGCAAAGAACTTCATGAAGTTCTTTTTGTTGCCACTATAGTCTGCGATGCCAGACAATACAGGCAGCAAAATGGCAAGAACAAGAAAAGAAAACGATAACCCATAGGAATATAACACCGTATTAATGATACGCATACCGAAAAAATCTATCAGATCATTGCCGTCCTTTGCCACCGTAACCGAAGCGTAGTAAATGGGGAATATGGTGGAGGTGATCACAAGTGAATATACGGAGTTAGCCCAGTCGTACATCGCCCAGCCATTGATTACCTTTTTATCGTTTAATGCCATAGATCTTTGTTTATGCGAGCGTCAAATATAAAGTTTTTGAAACAAAGACCCGTTGAAAACAGCTCGGCTTAAACATTATGTTTTTGTTTATATAACTTTACGTCCTTTCAGTTGTTGGATAGATAAACACTCGTTATGCTTATTAAAAACCTGAAATTCTTTTTTTCAATTCCCGTAATCCTGATCCTTCCTTTTTTTTCAAGCTTACCTGACAAACCCCTTAAACAAAATGATGCATCCGTTAACCTTATTATCAGGCTTGGTAATGTGGAAGCCGGATCTGTAACCTTGTCACAACTTTCAAACGCAGACGTGGTGAGCGCTGAAGTAATCAATGCAACAGACGGGACTCCAATAACTTATGCTGTAAACTCTTATACTTTCAGCACCTCGCTATTAAAAGGAAATAAAGTAGTGGTTACTTACACTGAAAATGCAACCGGGAATTCACTCACCAAAACAATGAAAGCCAAAATTGCGGGCCAGCAGCCGGGGAGCACCATTACAATTGATAATGTAAAAGCAATAAGCCCTCAAAATATGATGGTCAGTTTTGGAGCCACTTCCTGGCAAATTGTTGCTGGCCCGGTTAGTAAAGAAAAATAAAGAGGATCGGAGACTTGGTTAATGGGCCCTCACCTCCTCCTTCAAGTCTTTTAGGATATCAAACACCTTTCGGCCACGTGTAGTTATCAAGAATGCGGTTGCATCATATGTTGGCTTTAAATCAATGCCTGCGGCAAATTTATAAACCGTGTCCGGATTGGCAGGAAGGTAAATAAAATCCCTTCTTATAGTAGAGTCTTCATGTTGCAGAGTCCAGGTGCGCCTTTCATAACAGGGTCTTAGTACCTCGAATGGGTAGTTGAAAGCGGCACACATATAGGCAGCCCCAGCCTGATTGTTGTTTAAAATAATTAGGTCTGTATGGTAATTTCTACACAGAACTGACAGACCTGAGCAATAAGCCTCTAATCCCGAAGTCGTCTGGGAGGACACAATGTCTTCTGCGTCTGCAGAATTATATAGATGGTCTTTGAAGAACCAGTTTCGTTCTGCTGAACAGACAATACCAACCGCAAGCAGAAAGGTTAACGATATAATTTCAAGGGCCCCCCTGAATGATTTGATTTTGAAAGAGGATTCAGTCCAATACGAAAAAATAATAATCCCGACCGGTACACCAAGATACATCCTTATGGAAGAAAAAAACAGGCTTTGTGTGCCGTCTTGTGCCTTATCAAACCACAATGAAAAATATAAAACAGCCAGCCCGCCCATAATGCTTATACCTGCCTTGATGTTTTTTTTGATAAAACAAGCCAAAGCGAATATTGAGAAACCAAGGCTTATAATGAGGAGTTTAAATCCGTGACCAGCTACAAGGAAATTAAAGATTTTATCAGTCTGCTTTAGGGACTCTTTAAATGTGTTAAAATCAAACGTATATTCAATGCCATGGACAATATATTCCGGATGCCTATTATAAAACCAATAAATAAACAATGGTAAAGGAAGCGCAGCCACTATTCCTACAAAAGTTTGGACATAATATTTAAAATCTTTTAAATGATCAAGCCATAAATATAGGGCAACCGGAACAATGAAAAATATACAATTCTGGCTTACTGTAAAAGCGAACAGGCTAAAGAACGCAAACCAAAAAAACCTGCTTTTTTTCTGTGTGAACAAAGCCATATATACACCAATGGAAGCAAAGGCGCTGGCAGGCACATAACCTCTCGGCATTGAGTCTATCGCCTGAAATTCAATTGGCAACCAAAGCAGATATACAAAGGTAAATGCCACACTAAGGTACTTTTTTTCCCTGAAGAAAGCCCAGCCTAAAAGTAGGTATGGGAAAAATCCAAATATCCAAGAAATTAAAGGCAGGGCGACTTGCAAAGGCATCCGAAAGATTAGAAACACCTGTGCGAACAGAGGCTCAATAAGCGGATTATACGACTGCCCGTAAAAACAAGGCTCATGGAAAATGCCGTGGTGCATATCGTTTGCAACATCCCATAGCAAAAGCTGATCACAATCTGTAAATACAAGGCAGAAATCATAAAAAACACGCCAACGTACAATTAGTGCCAGAATAAAAAGTAAGGTACAAATCAGCGCAGGGTAAATATCGCTGGATTTTAGTTTATGGAGGGGTGTTGGAGACTTCATTTCTAAAATAAGCGCCAATATTAAGCAAAGTATGGCATATAGTTTAACTTTACGCGATTCTGAGATGAAGGTAGAATTGATTTAAGAATCCTGACAGAGACAAAAAAACATGTTTAAAGGCAAAACTTGATTTTGCTGTGCCGTTTCATATTTTTATAATTCTATTCTACAGGTTTTGCCTGATAATTTTAACAAGCTGATTGGCAGGAATCAATCCCGATTGCCGCCATTTCACTTCGCCGGCCTTAAAAAGAATGAGTGTTGGAACACCCTGAATTCGATATTGAGTGGCTGCATTCTGGTTCTTATCCACATCCACTTTTATGATACGTGCAGTATCGCCTAATTCTTTAGCCACATCTTTAAGAATAGGCGCCATCATTTTACAAGGGCCACACCATTCCGCAGAAAAATCAACGAGAACGGGGGTATCAGAATCAATCAGGTCTTTAAATGATTTCATAGTTTCATTTGAAGACCTAACAGAAATATTAAGCCCATTGTTCTTTAAAATTTTCTGGTCTCAGAAAGAGCCTATACCTTCTCGAAAACAAGCCTCGCATGATCCATTATCTCACGCTCGAAGCATACCCTGTTAGGCCGGATGCGCAACACAGCAAGCTGATGTCTGAACTCTCTGTCCTTAAAATACTTAGGGATCAATGAGGCGTACCAAAGGTATTTTTTGAGGTTCCATTTATAATACAGCTTCGTCCACTCTTTATTCGTTTGCACATAGTCGAGGCGGCCGCTGCTATAAAAAATATTTTTAAAATAAGGCGCTGCAACCCTGATAATATGCTCATGGCCATAAGGCAACCATGAATCGGGATTGTGTTTGGTAAGCAGTGCAAGGATATAAGCATCAGAATCCTTTGGTGCATTTATATCAAATTGTTCATAAGGCAGCATGTTTTTGCTGAATACCATACTTTGCATATAAAACCGGCCTCCCTTTGGCAACAGGTTATATACATGTTTGAAATAATCATCGTAGACTTTATCCTGGTTGCCATCGAGATAATCCTTTACACTGGCAACATGCTCAAAACTTCCGAAGGCGGTAACCGCTTCAAATTCACCGAAATCTGTTGGTTTCACAAAGCGTGCGTCTTTGAGATAAACGTTCAGCCCGTTTCGTCTGCAGGATGCTACCTGACCCCGTGAAAGATTGACGCCATAGCCATCTGCGCCAACTGCATCTCTAAGATAAGTAAGCCATCCTCCCCAGCCGCAGCCGAGGTCAATTATTTTGGTGCCTTTTTTTATTCCAAGCCATTTGCATACAAACTCATATTTACGCAATTGCGCCTGGTCAAGCGTCATCGAATAGTCGCCATCATACATAGCGTTGCTGAAATGGGCATTTTCGCCAAGGCTGAAACGGATAAACTTATCAAGGTTGGTATAGGTAAAATCCATTTCTTTGCTTTTGTCCCACTCCTGCCCTTCTACAGCACTTACACTACTGCCTTCCCATGTGGCGGGAATATGGCCAATATCTTCAAGTTCTACTTCCGTTTCTTTTTGATTCTCAGTCGCCATGCTCACTTCTCTTTTTGTTTATTAATGTATAACAAGGATATTATATGTCAAATTGTTTGCCAAAAAATATCCAATCGCTGGCAAAATTAGCATAACCATGCATAAATGTTGCGTTTATGTTAAGAAATCGTGCCCCGGCTTTCAAAATGTTGATAACTTTTAAATGTGTCAAATAGTTTTAACCTGATTTTTTCTTGCCCTCAGTATTTCTCTCTTTCCAGGTGGGCCTGGTAACTTTTCAAGAGAAAACCCGACCGATTTCAGGTTTCTTTTAACTTCTCCCTTGCAGCAATAGGTAACCAGAATGCCATCATAATCCATTGAATCAAAGATTTTTTCAAAAACCTCCCTCGTCCACAGCTCAGGTTGTACATCGGGGGCAAAGGCATCAAAGTAAACAAGGTCGAATTTTTCGATTGATTGATAGTCCAATAGTGAAGTTTGATGCTTTTTAAAAAAGAACTTTTCATATAACCGATTCCATTCTTCCCATGGAGAGGAATGTATGGTCACAAAATCGTTTTCCAAAGTACCTTTTTTTATCATTTTTATATAATTCAGTCTCTTTAGGATTTCAGGTTCCAATGGATAGGCTTCAATAGCGGTATATCTTATAGCAATCGGATGATCTATTGCGTATAATAACGTCAGAAAGACATTCAAACCTGTGCCTAATCCCATCTCAAAAACCCTGATACTGGTTTTGGACTTTAGAATTTCCTTGAGGCCGTATTCTATAAAAACATGATTTGATTCCTGTATGGCGCCAAACGTAGAATGATAATGCTCATTTAGTTCGGGTACATAAATGGAATGAGACCCATCCTCTGTTGTAATAAGCGTTCTCATTCGCCAAAAAGATCAACAAATCTGAAATTCTTTCCATCAAACAGTCCCTTATCGCTGAGCTTCAGTTCAGGGATGACCAATAAAGCCAAAAATGACAATGACATGTACGGTGAATTAAGTGTACAGCCCATATTTTTCACAATGTCATCCATCCTGCTATATTCACCGGCAATTTCATAGCCATCCTCTAAACTCATCAATCCTGCAACAGGCAGTGGCAGTACAATATGTTCCACATCATTTACCAGTGATATGCCGCCTCTATTCTGAACCAAAAGATCAATGGCCCTTTTAATAGACATATCATCAACCCCAACGGCAATAATGTTATGACTGTCATGTGAAACAGTTGAAGCTATGGCGCCTTGTTTCAAATTAAACTTTCTGACAAATGCGACGGCGGGAGCCATGTTTTTGTAACGGTTTACTACTACCAATTTCAAAATGTCCCTCTCAATATCGGTACAAACTTCGTTATTTTCCACAGAGGCTTCCACTATGCCATGTCTTGTAATAAGTTGACCGTCTATTACATCAATCACTTTTATATAGCTTCCTTTCGCGTTCACAATCAAATCTTCCGGATTCACAAAGCCACAGGAAAATTGGTTTATGATCTCTGAATGTGTTTTTTCCAACAGGGTTTTACCATTTTCGGCCACCTTCTGCCCTCGGATCCATGTTTGTTTAATCTCAAATTCTTCCGGGTCATTAACAATGATAAAGTCGGCATAACCTCCTCTCTGAAGCAAACCGTTTTCAAGATTATAATGTCTTACAGGATTCAGTGTAGCAGCCCGAAGTACATCCATCAGTTTGAAATCATAGATGACTGCCCTTCTTACAAACTCATCTATATGGTTTTTAACTAGCGAATCAGGGTGCTTGTCATCCGAGCAGAACATAATCATTTCGGGATACTGGCCGAGCAGTTCAATAAGGGCATTAAAGTTTTTAGCTGCGCTTCCTTCCCTTATTAATATTTTCATGCCGAGTTTTATTTTTTCAAGCGCCTCTTCGTACGTAAAACATTCATGATCTGTACTAATTCCTGCTTCGATATATCTTTTAGTTTCGTCGCCCCTGAGACCGGGCGCATGTCCATCAACTGGTTTATTAAATTTCCGGGCAATCTGAATTTTTTCCATAACCTCCGGGTCCTTATTCAAAACCCCGGGATAATTCATCATTTCGGATAAATATTTGATCCTCCGCCTGCTCAGAAGTTCATCAATTTCAGCCGGACCAAGATGTGCTCCCGCTGTTTCAAAAGATGTGGCCGGAACACATGATGGTGCTCCGAAATTGAAGTAGAATGGCACTTTTTCAGCATTGTCCAGCATATAATCCACTCCACGCACCCCGACCACATTTGCAATTTCATGAGGATCACTAACTGTTGCTACTGTACCATGCACTACCGCAAGCCGCGCAAACTCGGATGGCACCAGCATAGAACTTTCGATATGAATATGTGCATCTACCAACCCCGGAACAATAAAATGTTTGTCGGCTTTAGCGGTTTCCCTTATATCCACGATCCGTCCCTCTTTTACATATATCTCCCCCTTAAAAATCCTCCCTGCTACTACATCCGCTATCTGGCCGCTGAATTTTTGTACTTCATCCATGGGGAAATTGCTGAGTTAATGAGTTTGTAAAATCGTGGATTGCCATCCGGCAGATATTTTGAATTGGTAAAACTGCAAAACTATTTTCATTCCGGTTCAATTCCGAAACCCAAATTTGCAAATGTTCAAATGATTCCTTCATTGTTTAACATCTAACACCTTGATTCTGTTTATCATCATATTACGCACTTGTTCTTTTAAAAGGATAACATCTTTCTTCTTCATTCCTTTGGTTTCTATCGGTTGTTCCCACCAGACTTCAACCTTGCCTGGAAACAGTTGAAAAAGTTTTCCTGGCCTGAGGATTTTTGCTGTATCGAAAATAGTACAAACCGCTAAAGGTT
>Ga0206844_10173_pt1 | contig 21152 bp, 15 predicted proteins | sample Alteio_BWOrgCont_22_FD_152907 | JGI IMG/M metagenome (GOLD analysis project Ga0206844, IMG submission 152907) | Enriched cells from forest soil in Barre Woods Harvard Forest LTER site, Petersham, Massachusetts, United States -... | ecosystem: Environmental > Terrestrial > Soil > Temperate forest >...
GCAATGCCTCGCCGTAGGTGGTGACGGCGTCGTTGACGGTGTGCCAGTCGCAGCCGAGCTCGCCCGCCACCTCTTTGACGGTGCGACCCGTGCCGACTTGGACCGTCGCCCACTTGGCGGCTCTCGTCGTGAGCAGGCAGTTCTTCGCCGCGATCCGGTGGTCGGTGAGCACCCAGCTGCCCTTCGGACAGTTTTCGTTCACGCAGCACATGCGGTGCTTCTTCCAGGCGAGCTTCATCGGCGTGCCGTAGACCGGAAGGTCGACGTAGGTGACGAGGGGGCGTTCTTTCACCCGGGCGCGCTCTCGACAGCGCGGACATCGAACGTCGGTAATGAGCCGTTCGACGCGCAGTTCGACGTCGCTCGCGCGGCGCCGGTAGGCGAGGACCCGCACGCTTTTCAGCCCGACGAGGGCCTCCACGATTTCGGTAGGGTCGTCAAGGACGAAGGTGCTTTGAGTTTTTTGGATCACACCTGAAGCCTGAAGCACCTTCGTCTTCTAAGCAATGACCCTCACTGCGTGACCCCGCTGAAATCCGATGACCCATTTTTATCAAAAATCCGCCAGTAGCGACCTTTGTTAGCAGCGATGTCAGCAACGCGAAAAGGAGGCCCTGTGGCGGGTTTTAGAGGCAACGGCGAAGGTTCGATTTACCAGCGAACGTCTGATGGGCGATGGCTCGGTGTAGTTACTCTCGGACAAGACGGAACGGGACGAGTCGTCCGAAAGGCCGTGTCCGCGAAGACTCGAGCTGAAGTCGTCCGCAAACTCAAAAAGCTGCAAAGAGATCTCGACGATGGACTGCCGGCTCCCGATACGAAGATGACGGTGGCACAATTACTCACCCATTGGCGTGATGACGTCCTTCGTCACCAAGTGGTCCCGAGCACCGTGGTTAGCTACTGGACGGTCGCGAAACACCACATTATCCCGACACTGGGAAGCAAGAGGCTCGCAAACCTCACCACCGCCGATGTCGATCGTCTTCTGTCAGTGAAGATAGACAGTGGTCTTTCGGTCTCGACGGTCCGCCGAATCAGGTACATCCTGGCCCAGGCCATCGACCAAGGTATTCGGTGGGGAAGCGTGAACAGAAACGTCGCGAGACTGTCGAGGGCACCGAAGGAACATCGCCGAGAAGGTCGCACTCTTACGTACGAACAAGCCCGGAGCCTCCTCAAGGAACTCGAAGGCCATCGGAACGAGGCACTGTATTCATTGATGCTCTCCACTGGGCTTCGACGAGGCGAGGCCCTAGGTCTTCAGTGGCGCGACTTCGACCAGGAGAGTCGAATCATCACAGTCCGTCGATCACTCAAGCGCGAAGGTGGCTCACTTATCACCGCGGACACCAAGACGCCGAGGAGTCGACGGTCAGTGAACATTCCTCGCGGTCTTGCGAAACTGTTGGCGGAACACCGACTGCGTCGAGAGGAGGAGCGATACCTCGAAGAGGATCTCTGGACTGATATGGGATCCATCTTTACGACGAACTTCGGTACACCGATTGATCCGCGAAACCTCAATCGGGAGTTCGGCGCAATTTGCCAGCGAGCAGGTCTAGAGCACTGGCATCCCCACGAACTCCGGCATTCAGCAGCGAGCCTGATGCTCGCGAGCGGAGTCAAACTTCAGGTGGTCAGCGAAGAGTTGGGACATGCTTCCATCCGTATGACGGCTGACGTTTACGGGCACATACTGGCCCCGGACAGAGAAGCTGCGGCTGACGCTATGGATCAGGCCCTTTGGAACGGTGCCTGATTATCTTCCGCTCTCGCCGGATCCAGCCGGGTCTCGATCCCGGCACCGTGGGAGCCATTTTACCTCGTCAAGGACCGTTTCTCGACGTACAAATCTGCTGGTCAAATGAGGTGGGACGTTCGCCGACGTTTTCTGAAATCCTCCCACGTCTGATCTCTTGGCTAGACAAAAGCTCGTACTCCGATCTAGCCAATATTCGTTTCGAGACAAATGATGGTGAAGTGAGTGAGCTTCGTCGAGGGTAGTCGAGATTGGGTATTGCGAGAACGCGCGAAGCCCGTATTAATCGGCGTTCACGCGCCCGCCCTTAGGCGCCGCCGCTATTTAAGCGAGCAACTCAACAAAGACGTTTACCATTCAACCTTCAATGAGGCGACGCAATCACCTGGATCAGAGTTATCGTCACCGCCGTGACGACGATCTGCGCCAAGCGGCCTGGAGAGCGCGAGCAAGTCGAGCGCGATCCACGCCACCGAGACCCTTGCTCATAGAAAACCCGCGCCATGCTGGCGCTCGAGCGATTGTGCGCTTTCTAGGTTCATCTGATAGTTCGCCCTGCCAGCCATGAGTTGGAGCGCGACCTTCCGCTTGTTGCAGCTGTACAGCGTCGCTAATGGACGTGACACCTAGTTCAGTTGCAATGGAGGATAAGCGATCCCAAGTATCCTGTACGGTGCTCTTTAGTCCATCCGCAAATACTTCAATATCCTGATCTAAATCCGAGAACTCTTTTAAGAGATTCCAAGAGGAAAGACTAAGAAGAAACGCTGGAATGTCCGAGGCCACAACTCCGTCTTTGCAGAGTGTGAGAAAGGCCGGTTCGGAAAAATACGTTTCCCGAGTATCCCTACGGGTGACCATGAGAGCGATAGCCGTAGCGGACGATACATATTTGTCCGGAAACTGAAAATCAATCAATCGCGACCGTCCCGGCTCTAAGACGAAATCGACTTCTTCGTATTGCGGAAGCTCGGATCCGCGGGACCATGAGCCCGTGGGGTCGACATAACGCTCAAAATCGGAGCTGTTTGCCCCAAGACCAAGTCGCCCTTCATTGCTTTCGTCGTCATCGTAGTGATGGGCCAAGTGCCGTGCTAAGGCGTAACCAGATACAACCGAAACCGAGACAGGAGGATCTAATGCGGCTCGTGCTTTGTACGTGAGAGTTGAACCTCTGTCTCCTCCAAACTTCCCTAGTTGGAGCGAGTGGCCTTCTATTTTCGGATCTAGAAGGGCAGACATGGATCGTCTCTTATCGAGCTGCTCTATTGTGAGAGCACCGCAATGGATACGATACGGGTCAAATTCGGTGCCAGGGAAGTAACCACCATCCAATTTTGCAATGAATGACCGCACCCGAGTCTGATCTCCGAGAGGTTCGGGCAGACTCCATCGCTCCGACCACTGCGTGCCATCGGGCGCATCTTTCCCGTCGGGTTCCGTATTTAGATACGTAGCTTGTTCAACTTCTTTGAACTTCCTGGGCCTCATGAACTTAGGCACCACCTCAAAAACTGTATATCCGGCTGGTCTTTCTAAATGAAATTGAGACCGAACACGTACCTCTGCCCTTGGCGGCAGTGGATTGGCATCTGTCACGATTTTGAGTTTTTCGTCCCACCACTGAGTATGCACGCGGTCCTCCTCAAAGAGGCTTCGAATAGCGAAGAGTGATCGGTCTCAACGGAGAGCAGAGTATCTGAAAATCTCTTTCTGCGCTCGGCCGGTGTGGAGAATCAGGCGCGGGTGGTTGAGGGTGGAGTCTGGTTACGCTCAGAAGAAGGTCTATAACGCGGCGTTAGGCCGCGGAACCATTGTCTGATGACTTGTGGTGCCACGATTTCTTCACTCCTCAGTCGATGGCAGTTTTAATGCGGGGGGCACATCCGAGCGCTCGTAAGGAGTAAAAAGCGAGAAGAAAGCAACGCGCAAATCGGTAGCGGAGTGTGATCAGATGCTTGAGGCAGTCGATGAGGGGGTGACATTGAGACAGACGTGCCGCGAGGCTGTGCTTGACGCTTTCGATCAGCTCAAACGCCAGGAAGGACGTGACATATTTGAACTCTGGGAGATCGTTGAAGAGGTTCAGCAATCGACCGACAAATTCGCAAAGACAACAATCAGAACTCACGTGGTTTCGCTCATGTGCGTACAGGCTCCGGCGAATCACGCGACTAGATATGCGGATCTGGATCGGGTTGGTCATGGTCTATATAGGAGACGGCGATGATCGATGAACCAGACGTGAAGCCAGGAGATAGTCAAGTTCAACGTGATGCTGAGCGGATGATGGTCGCTTGGCTTGAAATTGAGTTGGAATGCGAACTGAAGCCAAGGCGAATTGTGTTGCCTGACAAGAGTTGGCTGGAACTGGACGCCTACTGTCGCACTCCTTTGATCGTTTGTGAGGCCTGGGCGCATCAAGGCCCACCTAAGTCAGCTCAGAAGATGAAGGTCATGAACGATGCAATGAAGCTGGTGGCAGCCAGACGAGTTGTTGGAGAAGAGGCGAGAGCAATCTTGCTCTTTGCTGACGAGGCAGCGGCCGCGCGATTTAGCCGACGAACATGGCATGCCACCGCCCTCCAAGAAGCTCGAATCGAAGTAATGATCGCCGAACTTTCGGGTGAGGTGCGTGATGGGATCAGGGCAGCCCAAATTCGTCAATTTCGCTGAGATGGATCCGTTTTCTTTTCCGAGACAATAGTTCCGTAGGTGTTTAAAGCGTCGAACGCGACGAACTTCCCAATTGCATCTCCGAAACTTTGTCGCGGTCTCTGACGAACGTTTTGTGCTGAGGAGTTCATCACGCGAAGCTCCGATCGGGCTCGCCCTGGTAGTTGGAGGCGACGAGAGAACTTCTAATTAGCTCTGCCACCGCCGGATCCGTACAGTAGATGAACGTTCCAAGCATTCCTCTGGTCATGAGCGTCCTATATGTGTTCCGGATCAGACGGTCTGCTCTCGCACGCGCTTCCGGTCCCTTAGCCCTTAGGCTCTTCTTGAATCCCTGAAGAGACTTGTCATGCAGAGCCCGATTCTCGGGCTTTCCTTCGAGGACACCATTTTCAACTTCTAGATCGGGACCAATGATTACGCCGAAGTAGTCACCCTCGAGCCCCTGACACGTGTGAATGCAGCCAACCTCGTGAACGGAGTTGGGCGCGATTATCCAGCCAGAACCGTCGGAGGTCAAGTTCCACTTCATCGAGAAATCTGTCTGGGGAAACTCAATGTCGAACGCCGTTGAGTCGCTTCTGCTTATCCAAGGCCAGCAATATCCGGCGAGGAGCCGCGAGCGATTATTCGACTTGTTGAAGTCAAATATTAGATTTCGAAGCTCACTGGGAGAGTCCACGACACGGATGTCGTACTCGCACGATGAGAGATCAGGGGATTGATTGGATGTCAAGCCGAGTACGGAGTCGATCCAAGTGAGGTATTCGGTCGAACCAGCACACCGGAACTGTGCGCTCAGTTGGATCTCCTCGACCGGCGTCTTATGCGTCTCCGCATTAGATCTAATCTCGTCGACAGTCCCGATGTCACGCCACGTTACGAGTTGACTGTCGTCCGAAAAAAACACACTCACGCGACAGCTTTGGATAATCTCCGTAATCTGATTCTCGCCGAGATTCTTGTAGAAACCTGATTTCTCAACAAGTCGATGAGCCTCATCTACCAGGAGGACGTCGTATGAATCGGGTTCGACGGTATGAAATGAATCGGAACTCATGAAGAGGTTAGATACGGCTGCCGTGGTCATTCGGCCGCGCAGCTTCTGTTGATAGACCGCTCGAGGCGCTGCATTCTTCGTCACGTACCGGACGTTTAGTCCTTCACCTAAAAGTGCAACCAAAGCATTGATCGCGATGACCGACTTACCCGTCCCGGGGCCGCCCTTGATGACGAGGACGAGGCGATCCCCTTTTTTCACCGACTTGACCCTTTCTTTGATTGTTTCGTATGCGGTCTTCTACTCGTCAATGAGGACGAACTCCTCATTACCGAGGAGCATCGACTCGAGAACATCAACAAAGGGCTTCGACGGTCGAATCGGGCTTGCTTCTACGCGACGCATGATGGCGCCCTTATCGCCTGATGCGATGTAACTCTCTAGATATTGGCTCAAGTCGCGGCGATTGGAGTGAAGAAATAGTGGGGCTCGCTCCAGTATCTCGGCGGAAGACGGAGTTGTCATTGCGGTTCCGTCGACACAGTTGTGCAGAAAGACGCACGGCGCGACTTCGATCGGCTCGCTTTCGACCACTTCGTAGAAGTCCTTGAGCAGTCGGGCGTACGACCAGGACTGATATGAGGGGTGAGTTACATCGTGAATCGCACCGCCGAGGAAAGTGCGGACATGATCTTCCAGCGGAGATGGAAGCACACTCGACCACTGCTTGAGCTCAACAAGCACCAATTGCGACAGTCCGTTCGCATTTCGCCCAGAAACGATGAAGTCGATTCGCTGCTGCCTTCCATGAAGTCGATACTCGATCGCGATACCCGAATCAGATGGAATTCCTGAGGCGTTGATCACGTGATACATCGCGTTTCCTAGAGAGTTTCGCCAGCTGTTGTACTCGGAAGAAGTTCGCGCGATGTGTATGCCGAGTGAAGTCGCTACCGCGCTACGAACTATCTCCTCGATTTCCGGAGCGTCATGGAGAAACTGCTTCTTGGACGCGACGTAAGCGAGCATGAAGAGACCCTAATGCTCAGTTCGAAACCCGAGCTTGAAGTGCGCCTCCCAACGGTCGAGCACTAAGTCTTCCCTCGAGCTCTAGTGACGTAACCAAAGATCCGCGGTTAGGAACCCGGATAGGTCCTCCGCACTGGTTAACGTTTTGAGAAATGGTTCGCGAACGCTGACTAGAAGCCCTGAATTGGCAAGCTTCATATGCGTCCTCAATGCGAATGATCTCTGAATCATTCGAGTGTCTGAACTTCTGGATCGGTCGGCGCCCTTGAGCTATTGGACGCAGCTCGAGCTAAAGAGTTTCAACTCGTTGGGAAGGGCGATCTGACGGCGCGTCCCCAGAGGTCACCGCATCCGCAAGTGAGCAACAGTCTAAGAATTGCCCACCAGAATTTGCTTATGCGTCAAGCGCGTTTCGTGAGCGCTTGGCGAATCTTATTTCCTAGCGCCCGAGCGACAGGTGGAGGAAATGCATTTCCCACTTGACGGTACGCGTGCGTCCTCGAGCCGACGAACTGCCATTCTGGGTCGAATCCTTGAATCAAGGCTGCCATCTCTACCGTGAGGCAGGGCATGCCTCTGAAGCTTTTCGACGGCGGTTCATCGGCGATCAACTTCCCATTCACGCCGATCGCTTCCCACGCTGCTCTCGCACGTGAAGGTCCCAGGTCAGGCCCTCCGTGGAGTTTGCTTCCACCCACAAGAGTCGGAGCAATTGCATCAGCTCGTTTTGCCCATGCGTCAGCTCCCCTCCATCCGTTGGTCGCCATGAGGGAGTGCAAAGTGGTGCCAACAGTCGGGGCTCGACCTTTTCCCACCGGCCACTTAAAACCGTCGGCAAATTCCGGTCGAAGCGCGATAAATACGACTCTTGGTCTCAACTGCGGAACGCCAAAGGAGCTTGATTGCAGCAACTCGAGGCCGAGAGATTTGTAGCCGAGATTCGAAAATGCGAACTCGATCTCCGACCGATACGTGTCGAATGAAGGATCCATGAGTCCTCGCACGTTTTCAATCATGACGGCGTGCGGTTCGCATTCTTGAGCAATCCGAATGAACTCAGAGAAGAGGTTTCGTGGATCGTCCACCCCGAGCATTCTGCCGGCGACTGAAAAAGGCGGGCAAGGAGTGCCGCCCGAAAGAAGATCCAACGATTTAGTTTTCCCATTTGGAAGCCTGAAGCTTCTATATTGCGTAGCATCAAAATTCTTTAGATCGGTTTCGATGGTGTTCCAGAAGGGTCGATTCGTCCGAAGAGTTGCGCAGGCGTGGCGGTCATTGTCTACGAGGGCGACATGGGAAAACCCAGCCTTCTCGAGCCCTAACGCTTGCCCGCCCCCACCGGCGCAGAGCTCGAGAGAAGTCAATGTCATGCTGGCGGAACGAAGTTCTGTCGAAGTTTCATGACACTCCGACTCTAATTCTCCGAGGCGCGCCGGGCTGTCAAAAGCACCTCAATGTTCATAACTTGTGAGATAAATCTGCATCTACGTGAACAGCGTTTCCGTCGTAGCTGGAGTGGAATTGCACTTTATGGCTCAGGAGCCCTTCCGTATGGCGCTTACTAGCCATTCGTCACAATGCGCGGCTACGATCACGCGGAGATCAATATGACGTAATCGAAGCGGAGATTAGCGGCGTTGGAAACTGATGATGTCGGACGTTGCCCTTCTCTCGTTGAGTGGAATGAGGCGCTCATTGCCAGGTTCTTTCGCGAAGATCTTGCTGGCCGACAGGTGTTTCTGTACGTGACTGCCGAAGTACTTGATCAGGTTGCATCCGCTTTCTCTATGGATCACACCGACTTCGTTAGTGCGATCGCTGGGCCGCCAGGGTCCTTCGAAGCTAGCCAAGTCGCCCACCGGGCTGTCAAAATATGTGATCGAGGCCATTGGAGAGATTCGAGTGAGGCAATATATCCTCCGTACGTCGCTCACCTTTGCCTATTCGCGTACGCCGCAGCATCCGATGAGGCGGAAGACCTGGCTGGTCACTCGTATTACCCGAGGTTACGAAGATTGCTCGGCCTGCCGGAAGATGAGGGAGCCCTTTCAGGTTTTCATGAACTCAGCGATCGAGTTTGGAACGATCTAGAGGAGTGGTCGATCCACGACATGGGGGGCGATCTAGGTGTCTTCAGAAGGCGCGTATTCGGAAAACAACGTCACGTCGGCGTACCGAGGAGTCAGACTTTAATCACGGAGGCGGAAGTTGAAAGTCTTCCGCGCGCCTTCGCTGCGGGTTTGCTGGATCCTGCATGTCCTCCAAGCGACCGTCTTCTCGCTGAGACGGTCGAGGAGTTTTGCGACCTTAAGGCTAAGACTCGGATGATTTTGAGTCGAGCAGCGTCCGATGAGATGCGAAGAGCGTTGCTGGACGTCGTTCGAGAGGAGTTATTGGAATGGAATGGTGTCGTCTCGAGTCGGGACGGCACAACCAGCGATACTTTCGGCTCACTGTTCATCTGCATTGAGCCAGGCGCTGGAAATGCGCGAGGCCGGTCCTATCTTCGTTGCTCTATCGGAGTCGCATATCCCGTAGATGGAATCGAATTCGAAGGAGCTTCGAACGAGAAGTTCACTTGCAGGGAGATGTCTTGGCCTTGGTCCACCAGAATCAAGGTCGAGGGTGAGGTATTTGATGCATCAATTCTCGACTGGTCAGCGGGGCTCGACATTCAAGTTCTCGACGTCTCATGGAGGCTCCGATCGAGGAGGGCATCGATTCGACTATTTGAGGACGGCACATCTAGAGGACTTCCCGGGTGGATAGAAGTGAATCGGATGCAAAAGGATCGCGCTCTCCTAATCGCATATCCGAAACGGATAGCTCCTAGCGTGGAGAAGTGGGCTGATGCAAGCACGCACGCTCATGCGAGTGTCATTCTTAGTGGGGCTTTGCCCGATGGCTGGGCTGCAATGATCGTGGAAGGCGTCGCCGACGTTCGCGGTCTCGGCGCGCACATTTCGACTGCAGGTTTCACGGATCATGTCACGGTTGAGTTTGTTGGCGGCATGAGAGTGGGACGCCGTGAGCGTTTCTTCACATATGGCGTGCCCGCGATTGCCCTTGGAGGCGCCACCGGCGACGAGCAGATCTGGGCAAATGATGTACTACTTAGTGCGGACTCAGATGGACTTTTCCGAGTAGGAGAGTCGATGGTGGAGTCTCGCGGCCTGATCAAACTCAAGGTCACTCGAGATTCTGAGGAAGTCGCATTTAAAAATCTGTCATTTAACGAGAGCGTTGAGTGGGCATCCTTGGCGCCCACGGTCAAGGTAGACGCCATGGGAAAAGTCGTTTCTACGGGACCTGCAATTTCAGGCGCGGTTGTCGATCATGATTTGACGACTGGCGCCACAGACTTTTCACCTGACTTGATGTTGCCGATAAATTCCGCCCAACTCATTGGACGGAACCGCGGCGAGGTGTGTGACTGGCCTGAAGATGGCATTCCAGCATGGAAAGTCATATGGGCTATCGGATCCGCGTCGAGAGGGCGGATCGAGAAGCCGGTGATCTTCTGTGGCACGGATTTGCTGCGTGACGATCCTCAAGACGCAAAAGCCGACACGGAGCGAAAGGATCTGCGCCGCTGGGATCATGCGATTTACGGTCAGAGAAAGCGGCTGGCGAAGCCGCGGGTTCCTTCTCTTAGCGCCCTTTGGCGACGCTATGAAGAGCGTGCGCGATGAAGCTTTCTGAAGGGGAGAGAATTCTGTACGCACTTACTGCCGTCGGCAGCTTGAGTTTCGCTCAGTTGTCTCGACTCCTCTCGAGCGTGCGCAACAAAGAACGCGACGAAGACTCACTGAATCTTGAGCGATGGATAACAGTTACGACCCTTTCCGCGCTCGGCCACTGCGAGTGGATATCGAAGGATGGATCGGAGACTATTTACTCAACGCGTTCCGTTCTTGCGCGCTTGCCCGTGACCGGGCTGCCGACTGCCGTGCTAACGGGCGGTCGACAGCCGGAAACGATCGCTGACTTGCGGAAGGCGTGCCGAGGAGGCTCCTCATACACCGAGATTGTTGAAGACGTACTGGAAGATTGGCCGGCGATATCGCCGAATCGGATCTTGGTGCAGTCGGACTCATTGGAGGGGATCGACTTTGTTGCGAATGAGCTCGGGATTCCATTCTTGATGACACCTCCAGCCTGGTGTCTCGCCGCTGCAGCGCCGAAGCTTGACTCAGTGGTTGCCACGATGACTTGGAGTCCCCGTCCGTTAATGGATTGGAAGCATCGATACTTTCATCCAGCGGATCTTCGCTTCGCCCTGGCACCCATTTCGAATGACACAATGAATTTGGTCAGGTATATTCATCCACATTCGCAGCAAGCGCACTTCGAGTTAAGAAGGGGTGACGAAGCGACATTTGTCGATCCGGAATGGGGGCGTTACGTAGTTCTTGACTCGGTCCGGAAACGGGTTCTTCGTTATGACTCGCTGAGACATCAGTTTGCAGTTCCGACGGGTGCTCGATTGCCTCGAATGCTTGCGCGTGCTTTGTGTTTGTGCAGCGGGCGACCACCGCTGCAAGTGATGGTGGGAGATCGACGACACGAAGTTTTTTCTTCAGTACCTCCGACGATCGCTCATCTGGTCGGCAAATGCGTGAATCAAGAAATACAAATACAGACAATTCCATTTTGATTGAGGGTAAAGGGGCAATTGCGTGAAGGACCCGATCGACGCGTTTGAGACCATTCGCGATAATTTCATTTCTTACGTGGAGACCGCCTTTGCAACCGAATCACCCTCGTTTGAGAGTGAGCGGCGGCAGTTGCTTCAGGAGCCGCATGCATTCGCGCAGCAACCCTGGATTGAGCCGCGTCCGCGATATCGGTCCTTCGGAAAGCGATTTGCAAGTTTAGATTCGAGCGACGTACAGATCGAGCCTCAGCGTCTCGAAGACTTCAAGTCATTTATCTCTACGGGTCTACTTGCCTCCGACGATCAAGTGGAGCTATACACGCATCAAATTAGGATGCTTCGTCGAGTCCTTGATGGTCAAAATGCCGTAGTCACTGCGGGGACGGGCTCGGGTAAGACGGAGGCCTTTCTGCTGCCCCTCCTCGCGTATCTGATAGATGAGTCGGCGAGCTGGACTCGGCCATCAGAAGCTGATCGTCATATAAATGACTGGTGGCGATCCTCGGAATGGCGAGCGGTCTGCGATCCGCCGCCGCCGACAGGTCAAAGGAAACGTTTCCCGCTCACACGTCCATTGAGAATCGCCCAGAGAGGTAACGAAACTCGCAAGCCAGGAATGCGCGGACTAATTCTGTATCCGATGAATGCGTTGGTGGAAGACCAACTGAGTCGACTTAGACGTGCCCTTGACTCGGATCAAATTCGCGATTGGATGGATCTGAATCGATCGGGTAATCGGATCTACTTTGGTCGATATAACGGAGCGACTCCCGTAGCGGGGCACGAGTTCAATAAACCACGGCGAATTGGTTCGTCAAGTCCGGACAGAACAAAAAATGAAGAACTCGCGGACCAACTTTGTGAAATGGAAGACGCACGATTCGCCGCAGAGGAATACGCCGTGCGGGCGGACCAACCCGAGGCATGCGATTTCTTCCCGCGGCTGGACGGATCTGAAATGAGAAGCCGCTGGGATATGCAAGATTCTCCGCCCGATATTCTCATCACTAACTACTCGATGCTGAGTATCATGCTGATGCGCGAAGCAGATTCCGGGATATTCGAGCGGACCCGGGAGTGGCTTACTCATGAGGGGAGCGTTTTCCACCTTGTAATTGATGAGCTTCACCTCTATCGGGGCACTTCCGGTACTGAAGTTGCGTACCTTCTGCGATTGCTTCTCGATCGCCTAGGACTGTCACCAGGACATCCAAAGTTAAGGATACTGGCGGCAAGCGCATCACTGGAATCTGACGATCCTAAATCCCTCCGCTTTCTTTCAGAGTTTTTCGGAGGCTCTTGGACCGCGGAAGACATCATTCCTGGCGATGTCCAAATCGCTGAAGTACCGCTACCGGTTTCGCTTGATCCAAGCGTCGCCGCTGGCGTTGCTCGGGCGCAAGATGATGTCAGTCGAAATGCCGCCCTGGATCGTCTATCAGTCGCTCTTGGAGGACACTCGAAGGCGGATCTCGCATCGGCACTTTTGGCCTCGGGTGCAGGGTTCGCCATGGAGGCGGCTTGTGTGACTGACGGAATTCCAAAGGCGATTGGATTTGAATTATTCGCCTCTCGCCTTTTTGGATCGCAGACTGCGCAAGGTGATAGAGAAGACGCCGCACATGGACTGATCATCGCGCGCGGACTAGTTCAGGATGCGTCTATCCCAACGTTTCGTTTTCATTGGTTTTTCAGAAATTTGGAGGGCCTGTGGGCCTGCACCAGAGCAGGCTTCGGCGTCCTAGAGCCAGATCCGTTGCGTACTTCTGGCCGCTTGTACAGCCAGCCCAGAATTCTCTCCGATGACTTGTCCCTTCCGTATCGTGTGCTCGAATTGCTTTATTGTGACCAGTGCGGCGTCACATTCTTTGGCGGTCTGCGGCAATTGGTTTCGCCCGGTGTCGTGGAACTCCTCAACACCGAGCACGAACTTGAAGGCCTTCCCGATAAGCGGAGCGCCGGGCTGATTGAGAAGAGACTTCATTCCGAATACGCGATTTTCTGGCCCAAGGGATTGCGCGATCTGAATCCGGATGCATCGACTCCGTTCACTCAGAAGGCATCATCCGGATATGTTCGTGCTGAATGGCTCCTGGCATCTCTGAACTCACTCACAGGCGAAGTGAGGTTGGGCGAAGCAACTGGCGCGGACGATACTGAGGGTTACATATATGCCGTGAAGTTAAACGGACAGACAGGAAACGAGGAGCGGGCATTGGCGCTGCCTTCTTTGTGTCCGAGCTGCGGCGTTGACTATTCACGTCGAGTCAGGTCTTCTCCGGTCAGAACATTTCGGACCGGTTTCTCACGGGTTGCGCAAATCCTGGGTAAGGAACTCTTCTACTTCCTACCCGAGGAAGAAAAGTCAAGGAAGCTTGTAGCGTTCTCGGACTCTAGAGAAGATGCAGCCTCTCTTGCAAATGGTATTGAACGAAATCATTATCGCGATTTGCTTAGGGAGCGAATGTTTGAAGGACTGTTGATCGAAACGCAGGGTGTTTCTTCAGTATTGAAACAACTTGAAACAGGCGAGGTACCAGAAGACGAAAGCATTGCCGACCGGGTTTCCGAGGATATTGTCCAGCGCTTGAGGGAAGACATCGAAAGGGCTTCGATGGAGGTGCCAGCAAACACGTCGGAGATGATGGCGCAAGTAATTGAGGAAAGCAGAGTTGCTTCTCGTTCAAGGCTCGCTCGAATTCGCTCGCGCGGCTCCAATCCAACGATTCCATTGAGTGAACTTACGGAGCCGAGGGAACAGGGCGACGTTCATGATCCCGGCGAGCTAATCACGAGATTGGCGGAGCTTGGTGTTAATCCAGCCGGCAACTCGGTGCGTCTGCAGTCATTCAAGGTGCAAGGCGAATATGTTCGATGGTACGAACTCTTTGGAGGAGAGAAGTTCGGAACAAGATGGACGGAAGAGTTCACTGCAGATGTTTCCGCCGCGGCGAAAAAGATGAGAGAGTATGTCGATGCCGAAGTGCTGAGCGTCCTATTTAGCCGAGACTATTTTGGATTCGAGTCCGCAGGCCTAGGAGTCCCAACGGTGATCCTCTCAGAGGAGCGCATTGAGGAGCTTTCAGCATCGATTTTGATGCCAGTCGATGAATTTCGCTCACGCGTGAACGCCATCGTTCGAATGTTGGGTGAGTACTTTCGATACGATCGGCCTGGATCTCCATTCCATGCGGACGATTGGAAATCATGGGACGACGCTCGTCCGGCAATGAAGGACTTCCTCAGAAAAATCAGCGACGGATACGACGTCGATGCGACCAAAGCGTCGCTGTGGGAAGCAATCTGCGGTGGTGGTGGCCACACCTTTGCGAAACTCAGACCGCATCGAATAGCTATCAGGGTTGCTAAGGCATCAGATCCAGTCTGGCAGTGCGGAATCTGTCGGAGGGCACATTTGGGGAGTACCGGCATTTGTACTCTCTGTCGGAACCCGCTGCCGACGATGCCCAATATGACATGCGAGGCGCTTCGCGGGCGCAATTACTACGCGAGAGATGCTGCGGATCCTCGTCCGCCAATGCGATTGCATTGTGAAGAATTAAGTGCTCAAACGGATGACCAAGCGGATCGCCAACGTCTGTTTCGCAACATTGTTGTCGAGCTCGGCGGCGATACAAAGCAGCCCGAAGTTGACATCATCGATCTCCTATCGGTCACAACAACAATGGAAGTTGGAGTTGATATTGGATCGCTTTCAGCGGTTCTGCTGGCAAATATGCCGCCACAGCGATTCAATTATCAGCAGAGGGCCGGCCGTGCGGGTCGGCGAGGGCAACCGTACTCGGTGGTGGCGACACTTTGCCGGGGACGTACTCATGACGAACACTATTTCAACAATCCGGGCCAAATTACGAGCGATCCTCCACCAATCCCCTTCCTATCTATGGATCGGCCTGAGATTGCTCAGCGACTGATGGCAAAGGATTCCCTTCGTCGAGCATTTGAGGCGGCTGGAGCGCATTGGTGGGATAGTCCTACGCCGCCGGACAGTCACGGCGAATTCGGGACAGTGAACGACTGGCGATCGAGGGAGACTGGAGTCTTTGATTGGCTCAGAACTAGTAGCGAAGTGGAGGCTGTGTCCCGGGTCCTTGCAACTGATTCGGGTGTCGACGCGGTCGGTCTTGCGACGTACTGTCGGTACCAATTGCCTAACGAAATTCTGACAGCTTTAGCGGATCCTGATTTGACGTCGGAAGGAGTGGCAGAGCGCCTGGCTGAAGGTGCGGTATTGCCTATGTTCGGAATGCCTAGCCGCGTCCGAGAGCTCTTCCATGGTCTGAGATTCGGCGAGCGGCCTTACGTCCAGTCGATTGATCGTGATCTCGATCTTGCGATAACTGAATTTGCGCCAGGTTCGCATCGTACGAAGGACAAGCAAGTCTATGAGCCAGTTGGTTTTACCGCTCCGCTGCTCGTGCGAGGTCATGGATTTGAAGTTGCTAACGCTCACGCACTGGGTGCAAAGCGATGGATGGCGCGATGCAAGTCATGTCAGTGGACGGATACATCCGACGTCGAACCGGGTTACTGGTCGCTCACTGAACCTGACACTCGTCGATGCCCGCGTTGCGGAACATCTAGCCAAGAAAGGATTGCGGGGTTTAGCGTTTATCCATTCGCTGTCCCATCGGGATTCCGAACGTCTTTGAAATATAGCGGGGACGATGCGGCCGAAGACGCAATATTTACTCAGTCGAACGCTGCATCAGTTGCGCAGCGTAACCAAGTTGACTCACTGACGATACTGGGAACAAATAGCAACGTCGCACTTACGCCCGGCGGTCGTGTCTTTCGGGTAAACGACCGTCATGGATCCCTTTATCAAGGTTGTCTCGGAACCACAATTCAGGATTTTGGGAACGTGACCCTCAACAATCAGTGGATTGAAAGGAGTTACCAGACCGGTAGTGGCTTCACATTTCTTGCCAACGGACAGCCTGAGTCGATTGCATTGGTTTCTCCGAAAACCACTGATGTCTTACGCGTTCATCCCACTGCAGTCCCTAAAGGCCTTCGATTGGATCCCAATCCCGAGTCCAATGACACTTGTGCAAGGGCAGGATTTTATTCAGCCGCGTTTCTCTTACGAGCGGCGATCGCAGTCCAGCTAGACATTGAAGCTGAAGAGATCGACGTTTCGTATGTGGGGCAAGTCGACACGCCCCAAGGGAAACGCGTAGGCGAGATCATTCTGTCGGACCACCTAGCGAACGGTGCGGGCTTCGTAAATTGGATGGCTCAAAATTGGTCTGATGTTCTCGACGTTGTTCTTCGGCCCTCGGAGGGCGCGTTCACTGAACGAATGCTTGACGCGCCTCATCGAAATTCATGTTCTACGGCGAGCTACGACTGCCTTTTTAGTTTCAGGAATATGCCGTTTCACGGGCTCCTCGACTGGAGATTAGCTGTAGGAACTTTGAGATGTTTTAGTGATGTCGGCTACCAGTCGGGACTGGACGGGAACTTCGATCAGCCCGAACTTCTTGGTTGGCACGAATACGCAGAAATGTTAAGGGACACATTTTGTCGGCACTTCGACCTGGCCGCAAAGAGTTACAGCGGATTGCCCGGATTTCGCATTGCAGATCGCGACGTGATAGTCGTGCATCCTCTCTGGGATGGCGAAGATCCTCAGGGAGTGCTCGAAAGTTCACTTAGTGATTTGGCAGATTCAGAGGTCTGGCTCGTCGACACGTTTAATCTCTCTCGCCGTCCAACGTGGTGCTATCGACGAATCTTGGAATCTGCATAGCGTCCCGATCGTCCAGGTAGAACTTCTAGAAGACGCACTGGGGCAAGAACGTACATGGCTAGGCAGTGCCAATGGATCATTGCTTTGGACGGTGAAACTCCCAGTGCATTCGAATCCATTCCAAGTGCCCTGGTGACAGGGGAACCTTCACTGATTGATCGTGAAGCACGCCGTACGAAGGTGAGTCTCTGATATCCGTAGATACGTCTACTGAAATCGCTAGAGGATTAATCGCGATCAGTCCCAGATCGAAGAGCCTGTGGATGTCCCTCCGAAGGAGGATCCCTCCTTTCGAGTGGTGAACACCGGTCGACGCATAGCTGTATAGGTGGCAAGCCTCTAGCGCTTGGGTCGGCAACGTGCCTGTTATTGCGCAAGTCGAATCGAATTCGGCTAATAGTCTCCTTCTGAATTCTCCCTGACCAATTCGCGCCCGCGCTGTTATGTTTCGATGTCCACCAAGAATGGGCTGCAACAATGTATCGATGAACGGAGTGGACGTGCCCACGCCTCGGCCGGAGATCTGATTTGAGAAGTCCTCCCAATTGAGTGGTCTCAGGCTCAACTGAGATTTTGGCGCGATACAAAGACGTCTGAGCTGCGGCGCGTCAATTCCTCCGAGCAGATCGGTCCATGAACGTGCGTGATTCGATCGATATTCGGTTACTTGGATTCTTCTTTCATCGGGTGCGTCAAATTCGTGTGTGCAGTGTTGGCACCTGAATATCGGAGATTTTGAGTCGCGAACCTTGATGCTGGCGCGCTTGCACTTGGGACATCTATAAACGGACTTGTGTCTCGTGCGCGTGGCTATTGAATCAATCACGGAGGCACCAAGAAGTTGTGCTCGGTCCCAAAGCACGATCGCGTCTCCCGTATTGACCTTCGCGTGATTTGGCACCGTGGAGTCCCAGACGTAGGTCGATTCGGGATCGTCCGAATATCCGTCGTTTCCCCCGTGCTGTCGCCTTCCGCTCACCGCCAGGGCGAGCCACGCTTTCTCCATACTGAGATCGTGGCACATCGTAGGACTCTGAGGGGATTTACGCGAACCACTGTCGGGATAGCGGAATATTCTGATTGCCAAGGTAAATCTTTGCGAACGTTGGGCAGCATGCCGACGAGTCAAGAAGTTTTCTACCAGGCGAGCCGAATCGTGGGTGTCGTAGCTGAAGATCTGTGTGAGTTCATTTGTGAAGGAATCCCGATTCGCGAGACCGACGTCCTGGATCTCGTCAAGCGGTTGGATCTCGCTGTGGAGCTGATCAGAGAAGCTAATGGGGCCTCAAACTGACACGACATCTTGCGTTCGTGTACCTAGAGCACGTATATCTTGGAGTCGATCTTGTCTCAGAAATCCAGGGGAAATCGAAGTGTGCCTTCGGTCGTCGGCGGATCGGCGACCTCCTGAAGAACTCGAAAAAGATCGGACTTCGAGCTCACTCTTTGAGCTCCTCGCTCTATCAGAATGCGATTGCCCGGCGGTGTTGGAACTGACTTGAACTCCAACGCGACCACAGGTCGACCCATTTCTAGTGCCTGAAGTCCCGCATTGAGCGTTCCACCAGTTTCCCCTGCTTCGATCACAATGAGTGCTCGTGACAAACCCGCTATTACTCGGTTCCGAGTCATAGCCCCTCCTACCGACCAAGGCTGTGTTGGACGGAATTGGGAGACGATGAGTACCCGATCCAACGTGAAATTTTCGCTTCGAAAATCTTTCTTTATCTTGAATAAGTTGATTCCCTCTGCGAGGACGATGACAGTTGAACCTCCGCTATTGAGCGCCGCCAAATGTGTTTGCGTATCAACACCTCTTGCATAGCCACTCACCACGGTGAGTCTCAATGCAGCGACCAATTCGCCGCATGAAGCCGCAGTTCGTAACCCGGTAGCGGATGTGTTTCTACTCCCGCACATCCCGACAGAAGGCTGCGTCAGAAGTTCCCGTTTTCCCACGGTAAAGAGAACTGGGGGCGCGTTCTTGATTGCTCGAAGTTGAGGCGGATATGTGTCGTCTGTTGCAAGCTCCACCGATACGTCGTGTTTCGCCAACTCGTTCGCTTCAATCATTAAGGTGCTTAGACGCTCGTTCGACACCGCCATCTGCGCCTTTTGAATCGCGTCAGCGCCATGCAATGTTAGGTTCTTGATCATGTTCGTTGGAGTCTTGTGAACTTCAAATAAGACCAGTGCTCCCCAGAGCTTCGTTAGCGAGTCCATCGTCAGTTTCTCAATGTCTTTGCGCCCGCAATCGCGAAAATGGTTTCGATTCCTACTTCTTCCGCAGCCAACGCGATTGCAGAGAGTGAACTGCCGGACCTAATAACGTCGTCCACAATTATCGCTGACTTGGCTGCCAGATGGCCGAGCTGAACTTCAACTTGAGATTGTGTCAATGCTGCGAGGCCCGTCTTCGACTGCTCTCTTTTCTCGTAAAGGCCGATAGACCTGACGAAAGGTTTCCCCACCCTCTGAGCCACTCTTCGAGCGAGCCTCTCGCCGAAGCTCTCCGTGCTCGTATCGGAGCCTGGAACCGAAATAATGCAATCAGTCGCTTTGAGGCGAGGGTGCCTCGTGATGATCGTAGATAGTCTCATGGCCAATGCCTCAAAGGCATCATGGTTCTTCGCGTACTTGGCACTATTCATAAGTGATCCAGAGGGCGTATTTCTCCAGTTTTGAGGGTCTACATTCTCGTCGGGAATCTTGTAAAGGTCCAAGACGAGGGTGAGTTCTACGCCTGCGTATTTTTTGCCTACGGTGCAAACCTTATTGAGCAACGCGAGAAACTCCAAGAGTTCGTCGTTCGGCGGTTCGTCAAAGATGAAGCCCGATAAGAACGGAGCATTGCGAAACCTGACCAAGCGTCCGCCTCTTTTCAGTACTTCGGATTCGATTTGGTTGAGAATCCAAGAGGGACAATTGACGACGATTCCCTCGAATATTTCACCGTCCACTCTTATCGACTGATGTTTCCATTCGAGTCGCGCACCCCTCGTGTCATATTTCGCGTCTCGCAGCTTGGAAAGGGAATCCTTGTGATACACGTCACCCCCCCCTCGGCGCATGGCGAACACCGACCATGCCCCGCAATCCTAATTTCGGACTGTGACGCGCTTGAGAACGTATAGAAGAGTTACGTAGTAATGGTGTTACAGAGTCTCTGTTACTCGCCCTGACCGGGCGTCGGGCGCGCAGCGCCCGGCAGCCCGAAGGTTTTAAGGGTTCGATCTGAAAATCCGCCAATGTATCTCGACGTCCAGGCACCACATTTCTTGGAACGACACAAAGTTGTTGTCCCCAAACGGCCTCTGAAAGTGGCTTCTTAGGTAGAGGGCGAAGAATTCGCCCTCCGATAAGGAGCAGAAATGCGTTTACCAATTGACACGGTGGCTGTCCAGTTCATGACGGCCGGTCCTGCTGAGCCCGTACTGGATTTCGACACGAAGGCACCCAGACTGGATGGCAGCGGTCAGCCGCTCTACAGCGTTCATTTGTTCGCGATCTCATAGGTTGCTGTCAAAGGTGCGATTGAGGAATTACGGGCGGGGGCAGATGAGCGGTGAACAATCGACGCGACAAAGACGCACGTCGCAAAATTTGTGGACTCGCGTTACTCGACACAAGAGCCGTCAATTGATGGCATCCCCGAGAGACGTCGATATATCCTCGTCTCGTAGGAGGCCAAATGGATTGCGAGTTTTCTGAATTTTCGTATGGTTTTGCGGCAATACGAGAAGCTGATGCACTGCTAAAGACTATTTATAGTGCCGCTGGCGCGCCGAAGTTGCCATCTTTGCGTGAGGAAGCGACTCTTGGCTTTGACGTGAGACTTGCATTCGTAGAGTACGTTCTACTTTTGCAATTTAAACGGCCCGAATTCGTTTCGCGCTCTCATCCAAATTCTCCTACGTGGCATCGCGCTAATGGTCCCCACTACAGAGTGGCCATCGATACCGACGGGCGTCAGCATGATGCGCTTATCCGGGCGAGTGCTGGTTTTAACGCTCCTACAAATATTGGCGATGTTCTGTACGCGCTGCCGGCCTTTCACTTCGATGTCGATTTCGATCGCCACTACCAAGCGGGCAATGTTCTCGAGAACTCCGTGTTTATTGAGCCAATGGAATTTGGAACGAACCGAGGAATTCATCGCTACGTCAGAGACGAGGCAGGCGCTAGCTGGATACTCTCCGATCCAGAAGTTTCGTTCACGCCCCAAGGCAGAAGTGAAATACAGTCCCGTGTG
>Ga0206844_10174_pt1 | contig 21006 bp, 21 predicted proteins | sample Alteio_BWOrgCont_22_FD_152907 | JGI IMG/M metagenome (GOLD analysis project Ga0206844, IMG submission 152907) | Enriched cells from forest soil in Barre Woods Harvard Forest LTER site, Petersham, Massachusetts, United States -... | ecosystem: Environmental > Terrestrial > Soil > Temperate forest >...
TTTTGTAAAGGGCGATTCGGAATTTGAATCGCTTGCTTTTATCCTTGCATCTTTGCGCAGCGACACTGAGCTAGGCGCAAGAGATAAGGTTCTTGTGTTTCCGTCTTACGCAGCTGCACGACAGGCCAGCAGCTTTCCGCCGTCAATTTTTGTCGTTAAAACATTGGATGATAGCAGCACGGGATCGCTATCGGAGGACAGCGGTCACCATGTGATCGTGCCGATCGGCGACGTGCCCCGTGATACTTCAAGGACAGTCGAGATTGGTAGGCCGTCCATATGGGACTTTTCTCCTGCATTGCAGGCTGCCGGCTTGAGCGAAGATGAAGCCGAGCGCCGCGCTAGAATATGCGGGGCTAGTCTAACGATTTACCGCAGACGTTACCCACACGGAGCCGATTTACGTCCGGAATGGGAAACTTCACGAGATTGTGACTCGATCATCCCCTTGGTTTTAGCTGGCAGATGGGACGGGAGCAATGACATTGACCGCCGTGAAATTGAATTACTAACCGGATCAACGTGGGGCACCCTACAACCCAAACTTCGCGGTTTTTTAAGACAGCAAGATTCTCAGTTCCTTACAGCAAGCGGGGTGTGGATATTGCGGTCGCACGTTGACGCTTTCGAGAGCCTCAGCGGACAATTAAGCGACGATCATCTTAAGCGATTTATCGAGATTGTACGACGTACATTTACACCACCGGTTCCGCCATCGTCGGCGAGCGACGGTGATGCACCTTTTATTCAGACGGAACAATGTTCTGAGGAATTAAAGGAAGGGTTAGCCAACGCCTTATTACTTTTGGCGGTGCGCCCACCAGATATTCAATGTCCTATCCCATTTATAGATGCATCAGGCCATTCCGGCTGGAGCACAGGAGATCCAGCTACACTTGTAAAGGTACTGATCGCTCAAATGGCAAGCCTCGGCGATTTTCTTGGCCTTAGCAAAGCCATAGGCGAGCAGTTGCCTATTCTTATGGAGGCTGCTCCCGACCCTTTGCTCGCCGCCCTCGAGCGGGTGCTCGAGGGTCAAGCGGATAGTTACCGCGCCACCCTTCATGAACGCGAAGGGTTCTTCGGCGGCTCACGGATCATAAGCCATATTGTCTGGGCGTTGCGATCACTTGCCTGGTCACCTGAATATTTGCCGCGTGTCGCTATGATTTTGGCCCGGATGTCCGAGCTTGAGGGGGAAGAAGAAATACCGAGCCAACGCAGTGGGCGAACATTGTCAGTGCTTGCTCAAACTCTCCTTTGGTGGCTACCGCAAACTTTCGCGCCTTTGGCCGAGCGTAACGCGGTTCTCGATTCCATCATCACAAGCAAACCAGCTATTGGCTGGCAGCTTCTATCTCATATCCAGCCCGGAGCAATGCAATCGAGCGCTCACGGATTAAGGCCGCGATTAAGGGATTACGCACCTAAAGATCGAGAAGTACTTACCAATCGGATGGCATGGGAAGGTGCGAATGCTGTTACGGAACGAATTATCGCAAACGCTGGAAAGAGTACTTCACGCTGGATTCGCGTTTTGAAATACTTATCCCACTATTCGCCAGAATTGCGTGAAAAGGCTCGAGAAACACTGGCGAAGGTTGCAGATGAAATACGGGATGATGCCGAGAGAGCGGTACTTTGGGAAGAATTACGGTCTGAAATCGCCCGACACCGGACATATTCGGCAACTGATTGGTCATTAGACGCCGAAGAATTAAATAAGTGGGAAACAGTTCTGAATTCATTGGCTTCCACTGATCCCATATTGGCGGTTAAGTGGTTATTCGACGATTGGTTTCCCAATATCGATGATGTTGGCACAGTCGAAGAGAAACAGGATATTCTTCGCAATCGACGTGAGGCCGCAGTTAAGGAGCTATATAACCACTTCGGCTTAGATGGTATTTTGAATTTGGCCGATAAAGTTACTGGCGCAGGCGTTGTTGCTGAAGCTGCCGCAGCAATTACCGATGATCCCGATATGGTTGCGCGCCTGATTGATGCTCGGATAGCAAGTGGCGGTCACTATAACAGTTATATTTGCACATTATCTGGGCGGCTGCGTCAATTATCATTGGATAAGCCCTCTATAGCCATAAAACGCTTGGCTGAACGGATTGAATTTGGACGTGCATCGGGCGCAAGCGTAGAAAGCCTATGCATGCTATACATGGGATGGCCAAGAGATCGTGTAACATGGGACATAATTTCAACGCTAGGCCAGGACATTGAACAGGAATATTGGCGACGCATTCACTTACCCTTAAACGTCGGAAGCGATGACGCAGAGTTCATCGTATCTCATATGCTACAGGCAGAACGTGCATCCGAGTTGATAAATGCGAATGCTTACGCAGGATTGAACCTAACGGCCTCGCAAATCATCCGGGTACTCGACGAATTTATTTCTGAGGTTGCTGGTAATAAATTCATATCTAATTCTTGCCATGGATTAACGGAATTTTTGAAAAAAACTGCGCAACGAGACGATATTGCCAGTGAGGAATTGATTAAGCGTGAATTTGCCCTTTTACCACTCTTAACTACGGTGCATGGCATCCGGCTTCGGATATATCAGGCATTGGCAAATAACGCGGATTTATTCGTTGACTTCCTGTCTTGGATTTACCGAGAAAAATCAAAAGCGAAATCGCCAGATGAAATTGACGAAGATACCAAGCAAAATGCAGTGCGTGCATATGAGCTTTTTCTAAGCTGGAAACAAGTCCTTCGGGGTTCTGGGCCTCCTGCGGCAAAAGAAAATCCCGGCCCATTGCCATTCCCAGGATGGCTGGAGGGTGACAATATTGATAGCGCTCGTCTATCAGATTGGGTTTCCAAGTCACGCTCTTTAGCGCTTGCCTGTGATAGAGTGGACGTTTGCGATCTTGAAATAGGCAGTATCCTTGCCTATTCCCCATCCGATCCACAGGATGGCACTTGGCCCCATCAAGCCGTTCGCGCAGTTATCGAGACAAATTGGTCGAAACGGTTAGCAGATAGCATCGTTAATGAGCAATTTTCAAGACGCGGCGTACACAGCAAAGGCTTGTATGAAGGGGGCGCTCAAGAGCTTGATTTGTCTCAGCGGGCAGCCAATGCCGCTGCAATAACTCGAACTCAATATCCTAAAACCACAGAAATTTTGCGAAGAATAAAAGCAATGTGGGAAAATGAAGCCAAGCGCGCGGATCATGAGGTAGAGGTACGTAAACTAAAACAGTACTAGCACACCTATTTTGTGCTTACCTTCTATGCTGGCTCCTCTGACGCTGATTAGGTCGTCTGCCTCGTTTTCAGCCAGTGACAGCATCCACCAGGGCGCGGACTGCCTGCATCGCGCTTGCAAAACCCGGGGCAGCGCCTTCCGCAGCGTAAGAAACGCTTCTGACAAAGCGGTCATATTCCTGCGGATATTCTTTATCGCTTTCCAGGATGGTCAGCATGCGCCGAAGCTTATCGGCCATTGGCATCCCTTCGAGCGAAGAGTCATTCTTGGCGCGGGCGTTGTCCTCCTGCATGGAAGCGGACACCAATTCACGAAAACGCGGATGAGCAAGCGCCCGGTCTTTCAGCATGGCCAGATCGTGAATATGGCGAACAATGGCCGGATCATCGTATTTGCCGCCGCGCACCCTGTCCGGAATGCGCCATGCGAGGGCGCTGAGTTTGTCCGCCGCGCTCTCCACGGGATCGATGCACCCCATGCGGGCCACTTCCGGCGGACGCTTGGATAGTCCGCTTATGAAAGAGGCAACCGGCAGGTACATTTGCGGAAGCTGAATATCCCTCGCGGTTATTTCAATCTGGATATGAGGACGCAATGCGTCAGGCCGTGAGAAATGGCTCTCATAGTCCAGATCGATGGCAATAAAGCGATTTTCATCCCTGGCCTTGACCTGCTCCTTGCTGACTGCAAATCCATTGCTGCGGAGAGCTTCAATCACTGCGTTCTTGAAGGCCGATAGCGCCTTACGGTTATGAAGGGAGGGCGCGACGAGAACCCTGAAATCCACATCTTCCGAAAAGCGCTGCAACAGGTTATGTGCTTTTGAGAGTGCCGTACCGCCTGAAAAAATGACCTCAAAGCCTGCCTGCTGCAATCCCGCAATGATGGCGATGATGCGCGTCGCAAACCAGTCTTTTTCCACAAAGGCCGCTTCCATGCGTAGCTGTGTGGCAGCAATCTCAAAAGTTTGCTTATCGGGCGCGGCGTTCATAGCTGACATAGGTTCCGTCATATCCTATCTTGCGGCTGATGCGTTCCGTGACGCCGATCATACGGCCTGTTGGAACCTGCGTCGAACGTCCCGCGTTATATTCTTTCTCATACGTCGAAGGAACAGGTTTGACGCCCAGCCGGGTTAAGGCTTCCCGTGCCAGTTCCGGCAGGTTTTTCTGAGGAATGATTTCTCCGTTGAAAGGCGACACGACAGTTTTCGCGTAAAGGCCATAACCGATTTTCATGAGAGTGCCATTGCGCACTAGGTTCCGCAGAATGCGTCCCACCTGGTCATATCCGCCTATATCCTCAAAATCTTCCCGCACGAAAACAGCGGAATTCTTCCGCGCTATCCGTGCAGAAATCTTGTAAGATAATGTTTCGTATTTACTCATGTTAAACCAGCTAGTTAGTTATCAAAAACACGACATTTCACGTTTACAAATATACGACATAATAGTTAAGATTTCAATGGCAATGATCTGGATGTGTAGGGCGGTAAGTAAGCTATGGATTCATTTGCCTATTTCCTGATTGCCTTTATTACAAACACAGCCGCGCTTCGCTCAAATCCTAAGACGACTAATTCTGTGCACCCGTCTTTTCGGGTGACAATTAAATTCAGCATGTTAATTTGCAGCCGTGATGGGGCTTGAAATCCCCGAAACGATTACTGCGCTGTATTCACAAAAGTGCGCCCTCTGGTCGAGAGGGCGCGGGAATACAATACCGTTCGCGGGAATACCGCGCGCGCCACGTTTCGGCGATTTCAATCTCTCGGCATCATCGGGATGCACCTGTCACATATAAAGGACAGGTGTATGGATGCGGAAGCACAATTAAAATCTATCAATCGCAAGATCGGGCGGCGTTTGAGAATGGCGCGTAAGTGGCGCAATCTCCGGCTTGAAGACCTCGCGGCGCAATCCCACACAACAGCAACCACACTCGAAAATTATGAAACCGGCGTAAGCAGAATATGCGCCGACAAGCTGCTGCAAATCTCGCTGCTGCTTGACCTTCCCATTGATTATTTTTTCGAGTGCCTGAAGCCCCCGGACAGGAAAACAGTCCGTCCGTGAGAATATCAAAAAATTCCGCAAGGTTCTGACCAATTAATTTAAGGAAAGATTTTTATGAAAGAAATACTGCTTAGCCAAATTACAAAAAAGAAGCTGCTAGCAGTCAGCACCATTATCATCATTGCATTGACCGAAACCACTGGTGTTTGCGCGGATGACGGAGTTCTCGACGTTACCGGCTGGAAGAAAAATACAAGCCCGTTTTCCGATGATTCTAACGAAACTCCCCGCTCGATCATTGGGTCTGTCGATATAGATTCACGGCTCGGCGTTAAAGCCAATGTGGAAATGAAGTGCAACAAGGAAGGAGTATTATTTATCGTAGGTTTAGCCAATGGCACGTTCGACATCATTACAACGAACCACGTCCACGATAATACATACCCCAATTTTCTGAGTGGCCAAACCGAAGGTCATGTTTATACAACGCAGGAGCAATGGATCACGATACACGAAAAACTCGCTGGATATAATCAGGAAACACTTGAGTTCCAACCTGAGAATTCAAATAAATTTTCTTATTACGGATATTCTACAAACTATCTTGTCAAAAGCGATTCCTATCTCATAGGAGCGCCGATGAACGGTACGGAAATTGCCCTTCGGATACCATTGCAAGACAAGGTGGTAGCGGAGTTTTTACAACCATGTTTTTTAATGGAGAAAAAATCCGATGCTGCCAATAAAGCGGCAGAAGAGACTGAGCAGGAAGAAGAACGCGCAGCAGAAAACCAAAGAAGAACTCAGCAACGAACTGTCGAGGAACACGCCAAAAAATGCCCGCTAATACAGGCGCAATTTATAAAAAATCTGGATTGCAGTTACACGTGCTCACAAGTAGGAAATTTGGATGCGGCCAATGCATGTGTTTCAGAGAACTGCCCTCCGCCAGTTAGTCAACAGGATCGGGTTGCATGCGGAGTACACCTACAATGAGTAATGAGTCGCGTATTAATTACAAACAGACGCTTGCATTTTTAACGATAGGGGTAGGAGTTGCCCCGCCGCCTACGGCGCTCAATGGGATTGCGCGGCGGCGGGATGGAGAGCGTCCACTCTGCCTGTTGTCTGGAAGCGGTCTAAATCCTGTTGCGCAAGAAGCGCATAACTCTTTTGTCCACAAATGGGATGCACGAAACCTAAAAAGCCGTTAATTGATAAGCAGAATATTAGCATTTTATGGAATTACATAATAATACAATAAATTAAGTAGCTGTATGGTGTGGAAACATTATTTGACTTCTACAATACTATCGGCATCGCTTCTTTCTTCCGCAGGCGCACTCGCCCTGCCTTCTGGAGGGCAGGTCAATGGCGGACAAGCCAGCATCACTTCCAGCGCCAGCCAGACAACGATCAATCAGACTTCGCAACGCACTGTTATCGACTGGAACACCTTCAATGTCGGCACAAACGAAAAGGTGCAGTTCAACCAGCCGTCTTCTTCAGCCATTGCGCTTAACCGCATCCATGATTCCGGCACGTCCACGATTGACGGCCAGTTGCTGGCGAACGGCAATGTCTGGCTGATCAATCCCAACGGCGTGTTGTTCGGAAAAAACGCGCAGGTCAATGTCGGCGGGCTACTGGCGACCGCCAGCGACATCCCCAACAACGATTTCATGGCAGGGAATTACAACTTCACCCCCGGCGACAATCCGAACGCGACTATCACCAATAACGGCAGCATCACAGTGGCGCAAAGCGGCCTTGCCGCGCTCGTTGCGCCCAGCGTCGTCAACAACGGCACGATTCAGGCAAAGCTCGGCACCGTGGCGCTCGGCTCCGGCGATAGCTACACGCTCGACCTCAACGGCGACGGGCTTATCAATTTTCAGGCCAGCCCCGCAATCAATGCGCAGCTTGTCGCCAATCACGGCACCATCAAAGCAGACGGCGGCACCGTCACCCTCACGACGGGGGCAGCAAGCAGCATCGTAGACAGTCTCATTAACATGGACGGGCTGATTCAGGCGGATACCGTTAAGGGAAAAACAGGTAAAGTCGTTATCCGCTCAAATGATAAAACGGATTTCTCCGGTACTATTGATGCAAGAGGTAGCGCAGACGGTGGCGACGGCGGCTATGCCGAAGTCTCAGGCCACACGCTCCGCTTCACGGGCAATGTTGATCTGAGCGCCCCGGCAGGCAAGGCGGGCAAGCTGCTGATTGATCCCTTTGATCTTTTTATTACGGCGGATGGTTCCGCGCCGGAGGCGGGAGCATCCGGTATCTCGGCAACAACGGTGCAGAACCTGCTTGCCAATGAAGATGTAACGCTATCTTCCACTGGCACGGGCAGTCAGGCGGGCGATATTACCGTGACCGCGCCTATCACCTGGGCGAGCGACCATATCCTCGGCCTCGATGCGTTCCATAGCCTGATTATCGGCGCACCTATCACCATTACCAATCTGGGCGGGCTTATCCTCACCACGAACGACGGCGGCACCGGCGGCACACTTACTTTCCCCGGAGGCAACGTCACCTTCAACAACCTGTTGGGTGGCCTTATCATCAATGGAAATCTTTATACGTTGGTCAATAATATAGTGACGCTGGCCAACGACATTGCCGCGAATCCGAACGGGTTCTATGCACTGGCTAAAAGCTATGACGCAAGTGCGGATGGCACATATTCCAATTCACCCATTACGACTACATTCACGGGCGCGTTCGAGGGGCTTGGCAACACTATCAGTAATCTGGCGATTACTGCGCCAACGACAAACTATATTGGTTTTTTCAGTATCCTGTCAGGCACTGTTGAGAATGTTGGTCTCACAAACATAAATATCGTTAGTAACGGCTCTGTCATTGGTGGTCTTGCGGGTGACAATGAAGGGGGCATCCGTCAGGTTTACGCCACAGGAGAGGTGAGTGGTGGTGGGATGTACGGGGGGTCAGTTGGCGGACTGGTGGGATATAATTCCGGCACGATCAGTCAGTCGTATGCCACCGCAAATGTGGCAGGTGCCACGAGTGTCGGCGGATTGGTAGGGAATAACGGCTATGGCACAGTTAGCAACTCTTATGCCACCGGAAATGTAACAGGGTATCTTGATGTTGGCGGATTGGCAGGAGGCAACTACGGCACAATCAGCAATTCCTATGCTACGGGAAACGTGACGGCTCCAAGCACTTATTATGATAGCTCGATGAACGCTATTGTTCCTTCTAGTAATATTGGCGGGTTGGTGGGAGTTAATGGGAGCCTTATCACCCAATCCTACGCCACGGGAAATGTGATAGGTTCCGCAGATGTCGGCGGATTGGTTGGAGCCACAAACTTATCTATTATCCGATCCTATGCCACCGGCAACGTAACTGGTGTGCAATCAGTTGGAGGACTGGTGGGCAGCAGTGATGAAGGCACAATCAGTCAATCCCAAGCCACGGGAAACGTGGGAGGAATGGAATCGGTTGGGGCATTGGTAGGACTAAACTTTGACGGCTCAATCGCCAATTCTTATGCCACCGGAAGCGTGTCAACGGTTATTGCTAATGATGCTGTTTTTCACCCCGGAGGGGCCTTGGAGGGGTATCTCGGCGGTATCCCCTATTATAGCGCTCCCTATTATGAAGTTCCTGGATTTATCCCTCTTTACACTGGCACCTATTACGAAATTGGGCCAAGTGGCCCTGTCGTCTTCAATCAAAGCTCTTTTCCTTTTAACGTGAACCCCCTCTTTGGGCCATACAATGCAGGTATTGGTGGATTTGTAGGAAGCGAGAATTATTTTGGGTCACCTACAAATCCTTATGACTCGTTCAGCAATCCTGGTCTACTTCCGGCTACGGGGACTCTCCCCGATGGCTTTTCCAACCAAATCTGGGGTATTGCGGCAAACCTGAACAACGGCACTCCTTATCTGCTCTGGCAATATCCTCTCGCATCGTCGCAAGGAAGTGGTGGTGGAACAGGCCCTGGTGGGTCTGGTAGTAATTCCGGCAACCAGTCAAACGGCGGCAATACCGGGAACGGCAGCAATGGCCCCGCAGGTTCAGGCGGCCCATCGGGTGGCGGCACTGGTAGCTCGTCGTCATCTTCCCCTACGCTGGATACGTCGGATTTCAATCAGGTAATACAGGATGCGATCCTGCAAAGCAGACAACAGGCCATTGCAGACTTCCTGGGTAATACGAATTTATCAAAATCCCCTGGTGATCTTTCACCTTCTGCTGGCGGCGGAGTGCTTGTTTTCGATAGCAGCGCCCTGACTGGCAGCCCACAGCATGACGATGCTCAGAGTAATAATGCTTCTGCACAGAATGCGTATAGTTCTTTAGTGAATTACCTGGATTATGCTTGGACGGTTAAAAATAATCCGATCTTGCAGTATTTATTAGTCGATAATCCCAATGGTGGTTATTACCTGATGGGAGGAAGTGCCGCTCTTCTAGGCGGTGGGGTTTTAGCAGGGGATGCTGTTGCAACGGGAGAAGGAAGTGCTTTTTTCGGTTGGCTTAATAGGAGCGTTGCCAATCTGCTGTCCCCAAATAATGTACCGCCCGGTAGCTCATCGCAGGGAATAGCGAGCGGCACAACGGATGCAGAAGCCGGGGGGTGGCAATCACCAGAAAATATTTCTACTGCCAACCCTGGTCAAGCCACTTCTCCTCGTGACTTGAATGAACAGATTCTCTGGAATCAGATCATTGATGACCCTGCTGCCGGGGAGATACTACCGCTTAGTAGCGACTCAAGATTTGCTGGGTGGAATAAAATGCAAGTCAGTCAAACCTTGCCTGATGGCGAGAATATCACTATACATTATCAATATGATCCGAACAGTGGGCAAGTAGCTGATATGAAGATCGTTACGCCGCAAAGAGTTCCGCCTGTTCTCCAACCAGGGCCGTCAATAATAACCCCATGAAGGTAGCCTACAAAAAAGATGTGAAAACCATACTCAATGTGTATGGAATATATTGGCATGATGATAAGACATATTTTTGTGTTTCTCCTGCAAACTACAATGGCCTGTTAGCATGTTCTTATAAAGACATGTTGATTGTTGATAATTCTATTGGGCCTGATTTTATTTTTCTAGAAACCAGTAATCATATACATAAAATCTTTCATAAAGAACTTAGTGATGAAAAATTTCTTAATGATCTTTTGGAATTGAACGAGAGTGCATATAAGAAATTTGTTTCTCTGCTTGGTGGGGAACCTTAGTTCCGTTTTCGTGGTTGAGGTGTAATCTACATTATATCTTTGCCATGTTTTACATTCTAGGAATCAAACATTAGACAAAATACATCATTTTGTTTCATCGCCATCGGGCCACCATTCCTCATTAAATGCAACGCCGCTCCAAGTCAGCCTTGAACATTCTTTCTAACAGCATCCACCAAGGTGCGAACGGCTTGCATCGCGCTTACAAAATCAGGGGCAACGCCTTCTGCGGCGTAGGAAACGCTTTTGACAAAGCGGTCATATTCCTGCGGATATTCTTTATCGCTTTTCAGGATGGCCAGCATGTGCCGCAGTTTACCCACCCCCACCGCCTACGGCGCACAATGGGATTGCGCGGCGTCGGGCGTGGATAACTCCTACATTAGACCGGCGCAGGTGAAGCGCAGCGGTTACGGGCCGTCTTGAGCCGGTCGGAAGCGACCGCATGGTATTTTGGGTCAAGCTCGATGCCGAGATAGTCCCGGCCCAGGGTAAAGGCCGCAAACAGCGTCGAGCCGGAACCGGCGAACGGATCGAGCACCAGCCCCTGCGGGCGTGAAAACGCCTGGATGAGCGGCGATAGCACCGACACGGGTTTTTGCGTCGGATGTAGCCTGTTCCCGGTGTACGTCCAGTTGATCACATCCCCTATCGGGCAGGCAGGCCGCTTCGGCTGTCCCTTGGCGAGCAGATAGGCGCATTCGTGCTGCCCGCGCAGAAAGCCGGTGGTCGAACTGTAGCGCTTCGGAAAGGCCAGATGCCCGACGACGCGGAAGCCCGCCGCCCGGAACGCCGCCACGAAAACGTCTGCTTTCGGCCAACCGTAGAAGCTGACGCAGAAGGCGTCCTTCTCCAGGGCGCGGAACATCCCGGCAAAGGCCGGTTTCACCCAGGCGGCGTTATCATCGTTGGCGACGGAACGGCCATCGCGCGGCGCATAGCCGGTGATGTAGGGCGGATCGGTCAGCACGAAATTGACGCTTCCGGCGGCAAGTTGCGGCAGCACATGCAGGCAATCGCCGTGAATAACGCTGTTGGCAGTAGGAAAGCTCATGATTGGAAACTCCCGGTGGATCAGGATGGTCAAAAAAGAAAAGGCCGGGGCAAATGAATGCACCCGGCCTTTCCGTGGGCTTCTTCAGCTACTAGGAACCGCTATTCGAGCCGCTAAGCAGCCCGCTCAGGAACGATTGCTTTTGGGCATCGCTGCTGAAGTCGGAAGTGTTCGGTACATAGCCGGGATTACTCTTCCCGGCGTTGAACAACTCGCTGGCACTTTTGGGCGTACCAAAAGTGTTTTTGAAGCTATCGCTTAAAGTATCAGGCATAACCAAGTCCTTTCATTGCAGTCGGTTAAAAATTCCAGAATTATGTTCTGGAAACACGCCCCGATGGGGCATGTTCGGGATTACCGCTCATGTTCCCATTCAACGGGACGGTCACGAGGGTACATATCGTAAAAGAGTCCAAGGCTACCGGCCCTTTTGTGGTGGTCGTAGAGTTGGGCTTTTTCCATTTCCTCTTTCTCCTCTGGCGGAATGAGGTGCGAATTATGTTCAGGGTTCTCAGATGTCTTTTTCATAACGCTCCTGTTGATGGTTAAATCGTGAATGGACGGGTCTCATAGGCTCAAGCCCGGCAGGTGTCCGCGCCTGGACGGCGGCCCGATCCCGCAGGTCTTTCCCCACATCCATGCTGAGGTAATAGGCAATGTCCTGCTTGAAGAGCGCGGTCTGCTGCCAGTGTTTTTCCAGCCAAACGGTCGTTTGCTGGTGCAATGTCCGGCGCTCTTTGAGTTGCCGGGTAATAATCTCCTGCTTCTCCGCACGGTCGCGGGCGAGGCATTGCGCGGCTTCCGCTTCGTTCTGTTTGCGGATAGCCCGCCATTTGCCGGTGACAAAATACCACACAGCCCGTATGCCATGCGGCAGCCGTTCCGCCCGTTGCAGGTTTTCTTCCTGGCCGCGTTTTTCCTGCGCGGCGTATAGGGTCTCCCGCTCTTCGCGGTGACGGCCCACCATTTTGCTGCGTTCCTGTACGATCCGCGCCGATATGTCCTTGTGGCCGATTTCGGCTTCACGCACGAAGCCTTGCAGCCTCTCCGTCATGTGTTTGGCAAGCTTTGCCTTCGTCTCAATGACGGAAGGCAGGGATTGCGCCTCGCCCAGGCGGTCTTTCAGTTCCTTGCCGCCGACGCCTATCCATTTTGACAGGGAATAGACCTCGCCCCGCCAATCGACGGCGACGAAACCACGCCGGTCACCGCGGGCAAGGTAATAGCCATTGCGCTCCAGTTCGGCGGCAAAGGCTTTATCCGTCTTGGTAAGCCGCCAGCATTTCTGGAAGACCATCTTGATGGCTTTCGGGTCTTCCCCGCGCCGATTCGCCTGCTGCCACTCCGCCAGCGTGAAATTAAGCGGATTGCGCTGCCCACCTTTTTCAAGGCCCTTCGGCAGTTGCCAGCCATGCTCCAGGTAAAGCTCGCGCGACACATCGCGCAGCTTGAACTTGTAATGCGGGAGATTGATGGCCGTCATGGTGTCCGCATCAATGCGCGACCAGACGCAATGCGCATGGCGGCGGCCTTTCTTTTCATGAAAGACGATGATGCGGGGCTGGCCCTCTAGGCCTAACTTCTTTTCCACCTTGTCAACAGCGGCCTCAAACGCCTCAATCGGTACGTCCTTATCGGGCGGAGGATTAAGGCTCAGGGAAAACATCGGCTGTTTGCACCTTGTCCCCCGGCTGACGGCATAAATCTCTTCCAGGGCCTGCTTGAGGTTCACGGACATGAAGCCGCGCACCTCATGCAGTTCGATATGTTCATTCTCCCTGGCGTTGAGCAGGTGCGCCGCCAGTTGCCGCGCCCCGCCGCGCTGACTGCCTTTCAGGTTCATAGGTTGTCCTCCCGCTGTAAGGCCAGCGCCTCAATGAGTGTCCGCCGCATCCAGACGATATGCGCGTATGCCTGATGGATGGCCTGTTCGACTTCCGGGCAGACCGGCAGGGAACCGCTATTAGCCGCCCTGGCAAGCTGATTGAGATTGTTCGCCATACGAGACTGCCCCAACCCGGCCAGCAGTTGCCCCAGGGCTTGCCTGTCTTTTACCGGATGCTTTCCGCAGTACCGCTGCCGCCGTCGCGCTTCCACCGACCCAGAAAAAAGCCGGGAGCGGACATAGGCGCTCAAGGGTATGTCCCCGGCGTCCTGTTCCAGGCGCAGGCGTTCCCCGCGCGTCAAACGTAAGCAGAAAGGCGAACGAACATTGTCATGTTCCATACGCCCCCGCTGAGTTATACGAGGCTAAAGCCTGTTGGGTTGCAATGTAGAAGGGAAACTGGATAATGACGGCGCGGGAGGCAGGGTTCTGTCGAAAATCGTCAACTAAGGCCCGCCATTAACTGTTTTTGGAAATTCTCCGTTGCGGGTGAATGTTCTGAAAAACCCCATGTTACGCGACCTTTTTAGGTCATAGCTGTGGACTTCTTCATTTCCCCTAAAACCTGAACTTCTTTGAAGAAGCCCTCTCTCCGGCACGATGTTCTCTGCTGGCTGTGCACCTGTGACGGGTCAAGTACACAGCTTAATGGCGTGTAATTTCTAGCTTTCTTAATCCACCATTTCAGATGCACGTTGCATCTCCGATTTATCACAGCATTTCATAGATATAAGGGTTTCTTCCAATATGCGCCGGATTGTTGATTTTTCCAGTCACAAGTATTCTGGCAGCATGAAAAAGAACATCGATACATTAACGGATGATCAAAGATTAGGCGAGGTCGCAGGAATACTTGCGGCGGGCATCATTCGTTTCAAAGAACGCCAGAAACAGAGTAAATCTGCGCCTTCTGGAGAACTTCCGCTGGACTTCGTGCCTACCGGAAGCATGTGTGTAACCGTAACAAAAACGGAGAAAACACCATGAATACCAATGTGCTGGCACAGGTTGCGGCTCTACCAAAAATGGGTGCGTCTGAGCTTAAGAAAATGTGGAAGGAATTATATCGCACCGATCCGCCACCATTTAACAAACCCTACTATGTAAAACGGCTCGCTTACCGCATTCAGGAGGTTGCCTTCGGGGTTGATAGCAGTCGTATTGAAAAACGACTTTCTGCCCTCTGCGAACGCGACCTGGATAAGCCAGCCAGAGAACGCAAGCGACTGGAGGTGCATCGTCCCGCAACCGGCACCCGCCTCATGCGCGAATGGAATGGGCAAGAACTTCATGTCACCGTCCTTGAAGATGGTTTCGAATATAAAGGGGAGCGCTACACCAGCCTATCAGCCATCGCGCGTAAGATTACCGGCACGCGTTGGAACGGGCTGATTTTCTTCGGCATCAAACGTGATTATCGCCATGCTTGAAACAAAAAGAAGAATCCGCGCGGCAGTCTATACCCGCAAATCGCATGAAGAAGGATTAGAGCAGGAATTTAATAGCCTTGATGCGCAACGTGAGGCTGGTGAAGCCTTCGTGGTATCGCAGCGTCACGAAGGCTGGACATTGGTTCCTGATAGCTATGATGATGGTGGGTTTAGTGGCGGCTCCATTGAGCGCCCAGCCCTTAAGCGGCTGATGAAGGATATTGAAAACGGCAATGTGGATGTGGTGGTGGTCTATAAAATCGACCGCCTGACCCGCTCACTGATGGATTTCTCTAAGCTGATTGAGGTCTTTGACCGGCGCAATGTATCGTTTGTTTCTGTGACGCAGCAGTTTAACACTACCACCTCCATGGGGCGGTTGATGCTAAATGTGCTGCTCTCCTTCGCGCAGTTTGAGCGTGAGGTCACAGGCGAGCGCATTCGCGATAAGTTTGCCGCCTCAAAGAAAAAGGGCATGTGGATGGGCGGCGTTCCGCCGCTCGGATATGACATTATCGACCGCAAGCTGGTGATTAACGAAGTCGAAGCCAAAGCGGTGCGGCATATTTACGAGCGCTTCACACTGCTTGGCTCAGTCACCGACCTGGTTTTAGAGTTACGCAAAACAGGCTACCGCAGTAAAACTTACCGTAGCCAGAGCGGCAAAATGAAAGAAGGCCGCTACCTCGATAAAGGAACGCTCTATAAAATATTGGCTAACCGAGTATACATTGGCGATATCGGTCACAAGGGGCAATACTATCCTGGATTACATCAGGGAATTATTGACCGTGAAATATGGGATAAGGCGCAGGCGATAAAGGCGATTGATCCGCATATTCGCAAAATCCAGAACCACCACATTCCGTCAGCCTTACTTAAAAGCGTTATGCGCTGTTCAGGCTGCAACTCTGGCATGACTCCCACACACACCCGCAAAAACGGCAAACTCTACCGTTATTACAGCCCCAATGCCGTCATGAAAAAATCATGCGGCACTTGCCCTGTCGGTAATGTTCCGGCCGGAGAGATTGAGAGCATTGTGTTCGGCCAACTGAAGGCATTGTTCAAAACACCAGAGATGATTGTCAAGGTGTGGGAACAGGCACGGGAGCATGACACCAATATTAAGGAATTTCACATCCGCGATGCGTTTGCCGATATTGACCGCATCTGGGACGAACTGTTTCCGAGGGAGCAGGAGCGCATCGTCAAGCTGCTGGTCGAGCGGGTGATTGTTGGAAGGAATGGCGTCGATGTCCGCATCCGCGCTGGCGGTGTTGGCTCACTGGTCACCCACATACGCTCCCTTCAGGCGGAAAAGGTGGTCGCATGAGTGAGCGCATGGAATATCTGGGTAATGGCATCATTAACATCCACATACCTTTTGCAGTGAAACGGCGCGGCGGCAGAAAACTGATTCTCTCCCCCAACGGCGATAACGCCGTTTTTGAGGCTAAACCCCATCAGGACAATTCGCTCCTTAAGGTGCTGGTTCGTGCCTATAAATGGCACAAGCAATTTGAAGCCAGCAAATATAAATCCCTCGACGAATTGGCAGAAAAGCTGGAGATAAACAAATCCTATCTCGCGCGGGTGATGCGCGTGAATCTGTTGGCACCTGATATCAAAGAGTCCATTCTCAACGGTACGCAACCCCGCACGTTAACCGTTACCGAGCTTCTGAAGCCATTCCCCGAAGTATGGGAGGAACAGCGCGGCTGGTTTGGCTTTCCTATTTAAATTGCCTCACCCTGAGATAAGATGTGGTCGGCAATTTTCTGTCCCGTTTTATTTGAGCCAGCCCAGATCAGATAATAGAGCGGGCTGTTCTTGGTATTGCGAATTAATCTGGCTGACGACGCGTAACCGAACGCAGCCTGCAATCTTTTCCTGTACCAGTTGACCAGTGACTTGGAAGCGTCTTCTGCCTTGCTGTGGGATGAGTCGCCAAATAGCGTCTGCTCTTTACGAAACATAACGTCAAACCACTTTTCCGATCCAAAATAGCGATCAAGGATTGCCCGATGCCCATCGGGGATATCGCCATCATTATTTGCAAGTCGGGTGATGGCCATCCATGGAAAGTTAATAAAGACCTCGAATGATTTGGTACGCGCCAAGGCATTGACGGTCTCCCATGGCACATGGGTACCAAACGGATCGAGAAACACCACGCCACGCCATTCTGCCCATTTGACATTCTTATTTAGTAATTCCAATAGATAATCGTTACAGTTCCTGTCGTAAATGCGTATGTCCTTGCCCGCATGGTTGGTTTTGAGCTTTTCAAGTTCATTGCGCCGTTTTTCACTGAGCTCGACAAACACATAGTGGCTGAATGGATGCTGGAGTTCGAGCGCCACTCTTGGCGAACCCAGGATAAACCGTTCCTGTTCCACGTCTTGTTTTGCTTCCAACAGGTCGGAAAAAAACGTGTCCTCTATAGGGGCACTCTCTTTTTTCCTTATCTTTGCAGTGCCGGCACCGGCAAAGGCATCGATATAAACAAAACCCTTGAATGATTGTTTGCGCAGAATCGTTGTATAGGCGGCAAGATAATCGCCCAGACATTTGAGTTTCACTTCTGCCCATGGGCCGACTTCTGGAACTAAGGATTTATTGCTCATGCGTATTTTAACCCTAGTTCTTTCTGACGCGCCCGCAGTTGCATGGGGAATTCATTCCATTCCCTGCCTTCCAGCAATCGTCCGCCTGTTTTGGGCGTTCTGCCACCCCACTGCTTGAAGAAGAACGCCACGCCAGCTTTGACGCACTGATTTCGGATATCAAGCGCCCATTCGGCTTCCATAGGTCTCGCGCCTGGGCCGCTTTCGCCACCGACGATCACCCAACTGATGCCGCCCAGATCGAGCGGCCCGACATGTCCGATCAGCGGTTCGACTGATAGGAAGCGAATACCAGCATTGGCGTCCCGCAGATGAGCAATGCGAGATTTCGTCCGGTGATTCTCGATCGAGACACCAAACCACATATGCGCCGGTGCCGTCCGGTCGGCATACCGTTCGTTGATAAATTTTTGCATCAGCGAGCTGCGCTTGGTGAGCACTTGGTAAATATGCCAATTTGCTTTTTCCATCGTGTCGAACACTTTGGCAATGTGTTCCTTCGGAATTTCCTTATGGAAAAGATCGCTCATGGAATTCACGAAGATCATGCGCGGCTTTTTCCATTCAAGCGGCTGCGTCAGACGCTCAGGACGCAGAGTCAGGTCAAATCCCTTCTCGAACGGATGTCCCAGCACGCCACGAAACCGCTCAGAGAACCGGGCGGCGTAGCAATTGTCGCAGCCAGCACTGATCTTGGTGCAGCCCGTTACTGGGTTCCACGTAGCATCTGTCCATTCTATCGCGCTCTTGTCCGCCATAATCCTCCCGCTAACGCGCCCGCTTGATGACGCTGGTTACAACACCCCACACATGAATACTGTTGTTTTCCTGGATGGGAATGGGCTGATAGTTATCATTTTCCGGCTTGAGAAATAGCCGTCCTTTTTCTTTCCAAAGTCGTTTTACCGTTAGATCGCCATCCACCGCTACCACCACGATGTGGCCGTTTTTCGCCTCGATGCCACCATCGACGACCAAGATATCGTCTGGTTCAATCCCCGCATTAACCATCGAATCTCCATGCGCCTGCACGCAGAAAGTTTTTGCAGGGTCGCGCACCAGGCATTCGGAGAGATTCAGCGTATCGCCAACATGATCATCGCCCCAGCATGGGGTACCAGCGGCGACTTTGCTTGAGTATAAGGGTATCTGCCAACCCTGATTTTCCACGAAATCTTTTACAGCATCACCCATGCTTGCAGGTATCCGAACGGTAATAGTTTTCTCACCATACTTACCTGTTCCTTTGGGTCGACCTGCTCCAGCTCGTGCGCCGCCCCTAGCCATAAACCTCCTCGGTTGTAATTCTCTATTGCCAAATAGCCAGGAAGATAGAATAATGCAACATTATTCAAAAATCAACGGGCAAATAATAGGATAGGAGCATGGCAGTATCAATCCGGACGGTGGTAAGCCACGTTCCGAAATCAGTATGGAAACAGTATTGCGAACAACACAAGGTCACGTTCACGAACCCGATTGACTGGGAGCAGGAAGATAAGACTGTCGCCTCCGCTCTTGAAGCGGCGATCAATGCTCTCCCCCAAGCCGACTACGAACCAATGCACGCCCACCTTGAACGCATCAACGCAGTGGCCAGCGATCGTGGCATCAAGGCGTTGATCAATGCAATCGATAAATCAGATGAGATGACGACAAAACTCCAAGCCATGGAAAACAGCCACCACCGCGCTATGGCCGTTTTCCTTGAGAACGAAACCCTTTTCAAAACCGCCGAGGAACTGCTCTTCGTAGATTACAAAACCGAAGGCAGGTCGTGGCAGCACTACTCCATTAAAATGGATGATGCGCTCGACAACATCACCGAGGACGATGCGAACGAATTCGCCTTCGAGGTGGCGAAAATCCTCCGCCATAATTTCGACAACCGCGAGGAGTGTTGCGGCGAGGTCTACAAGCGCTACTCGGACGGCACGCGCCAGATCAGTGTGTATGTGAACGATCTCCCAAACAGCGACATTCAGGTCGAGAAAAAGAAGCTACAGCGCGTTAACACCAAGAAAGCGATGGTTGCGGCGGTGGTATACGACCCCCAGACCAAGCACCTTTGCACCGTGGTGGACGGCGGCAAGGATAATCACGATCAGGTTCGCCAAGCCTTCGCCAAAGCTATCCTGAAACAGGCCGCCACCGAATTCACTCTCTCTGAGCCCGTCCGTTTCGCCATTGATAAATTCACGTCGCGCCCCGTGGCTCCGCTGCTTCAGACGAAGCCGGAGCACAACATCGAGGTGGTACGGGTGCGGAAATTAGACCTTTCCACCAACACGCCTTTCAAACATATCCTCACCGTGGACGCCATGGCGAATGGTAAGGATTCGGATCTGTATGCGCTTCGCACCTTCTTCAGTGAAAGCGGCTCGTTGTATCCCAAATACAATCTGTTCCATGTCGTGCTGAGTTTTCATTTTCACCCAAAAAAAGAAGGTGGGCGCGCAAAGATAATACATATTTCGCTTAAGAAAAACGGCTCCGATCTTAAGCATCAGAAAGAGGATGATCGCCAGATGATCGAAGGCTACCTGAAGCAATGGGGAATCCTTGAGGACGCGATGTCGGAACAGGCGGAGACCCAGCCGGAAGCAGAAACCGAGAAGGAAAATGCCAAAAAACCGTTATGAGTGGCTGATTCAGATATTCGATACCGGCGAACATATCACTCTCGCCGATGCAGCCCTGCAGGACAGGCAACTATGGTTCGACGCGCTGGTGAAGGAAAAGGCACTCGTGCATTCAGGTAATGTGAGCCGCCTCCCGTGTCCGCAATGCGATGAACCCCACGACATCGCCGTCGATCCTTCCACCTTCAAAAGCTATTGCGTTGACGCTGGCCATATTTCTTTCCCAGCCAAGCAGGTGATGCAATACCAGGCTTCCTACGCATGGCTGATCGAAGCCGCTCGCAAATCCCTCAGTGTTGCCGCCAAGGACACGACCAAGAATATAATCCCTGGCACATGCTGGAAAATCGGCTCGGCGCGGTTGGAAAAGAAACTCCGCCCCATTTTCCTGTGCCGTGGCTATGATTCAGCAAAGAAAACCGTAGATGACGGTATCGCGGCTCTAGCCGATGAAACCGGCATGATCCTCCTCCCATCTCCTCACCAGCAGACCCCAGAGAAAATTGCCGTGCACCGCGCTGTTTCGCTGATGCTGTGTCTAGGCGATAAGCCCAATAAAAGCCTTCTCAACGCGGATGTGCTAGAGCGGATGTGGAACAACCAACCCGCTGAGGACGGCGCGCTAACGCATTCCGCCGATTACCGCAACGTGACGCTGAATGGCACAACGCACCATTTTCCTGGCGATTCACAGCGTGCGTTTGTTCAACATCTCATTGAGCTTTATAAGAAAGGCCAGAAATCCGCCAAGACTTCCGAGGTCATGAGCGCTATTGGGATAGAAAGCACCCGTCGCATCGGCAACCTATTCAACCGTCACGCAACATGGAAAAGCCTGATCGGGTACGGCACTCCGCGTGGCACATGCCGCCTTCT
>Ga0206844_10175_pt1 | contig 20928 bp, 20 predicted proteins | sample Alteio_BWOrgCont_22_FD_152907 | JGI IMG/M metagenome (GOLD analysis project Ga0206844, IMG submission 152907) | Enriched cells from forest soil in Barre Woods Harvard Forest LTER site, Petersham, Massachusetts, United States -... | ecosystem: Environmental > Terrestrial > Soil > Temperate forest >...
TTTAAAAACAATATTTTAAAAATTGACAATATTAATGCTGTGAGTATAATGTAAAACGTAATGAAAGCTATGCGTATCTGGTATTTGGCAAGTACTGCTAGTTTGTTTGATTTTATAAGGTCGCCAGAAGCTTTTGTTATTCCTATCTTCCTAGAAATAAAGGAAGAAATGCTTGGGTTGGTAAATTAGAAAAATCGCTTTAAGAAAAGGAGAAAGATCCCATGGCGAATACATCACAAAAAGGCGAGTAATGTTCTCGTAATGAATAAACAAACCCTTCAAAAAGAGGATTCGTAGCAATGTTCATGAAAAGATAGGGAGGAAAATATGGTAACTTTAGTAGGAACACAAAGCGATTTTGCAGCTGCAATCAAGGACCTTATTGAACTTGACTATGATGCTATTGAAGCTTATGAAGCAGCAATCAATAGACTAGATAACAAAGACTATAAAGCAAAACTTTCTGAATTCAAAAAAGATCATCAACGGCACACTCAAGAGCTTTCAGAACTTTTAGGTGAGCACCATGTTACGAACATTCCATCAGGTCCCAGCAATGTTAAGCAATGGCTCACAAAAGGCAAAGTTGTTTTAGCAAACTTAATGGGAGACAGTGCTATTTTGTCGGCTATGATAAGCAATGAAACTGATACAAATACAGCTTATGAGCGTATATACGCGCGCGAAGATATATGGGAAGAGGCAAAAAGTACAATCAGACGAGGGTTAGATGACGAAAGGCGTCATAAAGCTTGGTTAGAAAGTGTTAAATGACTTTTTAAGTAACTAAAGACATACAGAGAGTAGTATTTTTCTGTGATTTTCTCACAGAAAAATACTACTCTGTTATTTATATCTTTGCTGCAAAAATAAACCAGTTTGCGGCCCTTTTTAGTCTTGTGCTGTGCGATTTCCTTTGCATAATGTAAGAAAATTAAGTGATAGGGCTTTATTCCTTGGTTTCTCACTGTGCTAATGTTTTCCGATTGAAAATTATAGTCTGTTTCATCCTTTCCTTTGTGCTCCAGGGATGTATGTCTCTTGAGTTTACAAAACATACAAACAGCTACCATCCACCTTTACCACATTATAATAAGATTAAAATTGCTCTTGTCTTAGGCGGCGGTGGCGTCAAAGGTCTTGCTCATGTTGGGGTGCTGGAGGAATTAGCCAATGCGGGTATTAAACCAGATATGATTATTGGTTGCAGCGCTGGGGCTATTATTGGTGCTCTTTATGCTGATAATCCAGACATTAATCATCTCAAGGCTATTTTGTTAGGTATGATACGGGATGATTTATTGGACATTTCATTGGCAAACTTGCCCTTTGGTTTATCTAGTGGTTCTGCCTTACAACAATTTTTAAACACGCAATTGCATGCTAAAACCTTTGAAGAACTAAAAATTCCTTTTGTTGTGGTTGCTACAAATTTAGAATTCGGCGATCTGGTAACGTTTGGTACGGGCCCTCTCGAACCTGCCATTAGAGCTTCAGCTGCATTTCCAGGTGTGTTCTTACCTATCCAAATTGAGGACCAATATTTTGTTGATGGAGGGGTGGTGAACGCAGTTCCTGTAGAAGTTGCCAAGAAGTTGGGTGCTGAATTCGTCATTGCTGTAGATTTAAGCGGAGATTTGCCGGATACACTACCTACGCATATGTTGGGTATCCTTAAAAGAAGCTTAGAAATTAGTTATAACCATCAAAGTAATTGGGCAGCCAAAAAAGCCGATTATGTTATAAAGGTTCCATTTAAGGGGGTTGATACCTTTGATGATGGTATCAATGAACATGTTTATGAATTAGGTCGAAAGGCAGGGCGGGCAGTTATTGATGACCTTAGGTCTCGGTTGCGGTTAAAAAATAAATTAAAGAGGAAAACTTATTGGTAAGGAAAAATTCATGAGCGTAGTTGTCATAAAAATAAAAACTGAGGATGAGCTAAAGACGTGTTTGCAGATCCATCATGATGTTTTTATTAAAGAACAATTTGTATCTGAGGCAGAAGAAGTTGATGGTGAAGATCCAATGGCTGAACATTTCTTATTGTATTTTAAAGAGCAAGCCGTAGGAACTGCGCGGGTTCGCTATATTAATAAGCGAGCGAAAATAGAACGGGTGGCTGTCTTAAATTCGTTTCGTGGGCGTGGGTTTGGTAAAGTGTTGATGGATGCGATTCTTGAGGATTTACGCACGTCTAAAAAAGCTGCCTGGGCGACATTGGGAGCACAAACATACGCAATCCCTTTTTATGAAAAGCTTGGATTCGTTGTCTATGGCGATGAATATATGGATGCAGGTATTCCTCACAAGGATATGAAATTAGATTTGGTGTAGGGGCTATTTTTTCTTAGTATTTCTCCGGGACACACCAGCTTTCCGCTCGCCGAAGGCGGCGCTGTGCCGGGCGTAGTTCGGAGAACAAAAGATAGTACATAATTCAACAGCATACCTACACTAAAGCTTCGGTATGCACTCCTAGCTCTACCTCGCTTCTGGCGTGCCGCCCGAAGCTCGAAGAGCGTAGGGTGGTGGATGGGGTGGGATTCGAACCCACGAAGAGGTTGCCCCCTTGCCGGTTTTCAAGACCGGTGCCTTCAACCACTCGGCCACCCATCCATCTATACTCAAAGGATTTCAGGATGCCGGGCAGGCGACCAAGCGGTGAGCCCGATGAGCGTATTCAACATACGTGACAGAGGGCGAATCCCGAAGGGCGCTGAACCCGGGACGTGAAATCCAAAGGGTATATTTGTTTCTGCCTTAGATTTTTTTAGAGGTCAATCTTTTTATTATTCAATTAGTTTTGTATTTTTGCATAAAAATATCGGCGAGAGAAAAAGTTTTTGCTATGGTGACGGCAGTAATAATAAAACAAGAATGTAAATTTTAAGGAGGAAGCAGTGCCTCAATGGCTAAAGATATTTATCCCAGTTTTTGTAGGGGGCCTTATTTATCAGGTACCTGCACCGGCTGGTGTTATGTTACGTGGATGGAATCTTTTTGCAATTTTCGTGGCAACTATTATTGGGGTAGTTTTGAAACCTTTTCCCATGGGTGTAGTTGCTTTATTGGGTCTTTCTGTTGCTGTGGCAACAAAGACCCTAGATATTGCTAAAGAAGGATTAACGGGATACAGCACTCATATTATTTGGCTTATCACATATGTTTTCTTTATAGCACGAGGGTTTATAAAATCTGGTCTCGGTTCTCGTATTGCTTATTTTTTCGTCAAGCTTTTAGGGCGTCGGACTTTGGGATTAGGCTATGGGATTGCGGTGACAGAACTCATTATTGGTCCTGCTATCCCCAGCAATTCAGCTCGTGCTGGTGGTATTATGTTTCCTATCCTAAAAGGAATCAGTGAGTCTTTAGGTAGTAAAGCCGGTGATGGGACAGAAAAGCGGCTGGGTAGCTTTTTAACCCAAGTTTGTTTTCATGGTAACCTTATTGTCAGCGCAATGTTTTTAACAGCAATGGCTGCTAATCCTATGGCTCAAGCTTTTGCTGCTAAGCGAGGTATTGAAATTACGTGGCTTAGCTGGTTCCAGGCTGCTTTTGTCCCAGGAATTATTAGCTTAATTCTCATTCCACTCCTGCTTTATTTTGTTTATCCACCTGAATTAAAGAGCTTGCCGCATGCGCCTGAAATGGCTAAAGCAAAACTTAAGGAAATGGGCGCCATGACAAAGCAGGAATGGACGATGGCTGGAACCTTTGCTTTTATGCTCATCCTATGGATCTTTGGTGATCGAATAGACGTCAATGCAACATCAGCTGCTTTATGGGGGGTGAGTATCCTGCTGCTATCAGGCGTTCTGAAATGGGAAGATGTTCTAAATGAGAAGGAAGCTTGGCATAATTTCGTATGGTTCGCTATTTTAATCACAATGGCAAAATATCTTGAAGAATTTGGCCTCGTGACGTGGTTCAGCAATCATGTTGGCTATTTGGTACAAGGTTTGCCATGGATTCATTCTTTTATCATTTTGGTTCTAATTTATTTTTATAGTCATTATTTCTTTGCTAGCAATACTGCGCATGTGGGCGCTATGTATTCTGCTTTCCTGGCTGTTTCTATTGCTTCAGGAACGCCGCCACTTTTAGCTGCACTTATCCTTGGTTTTTGCGGCAGTCTCTTTTCTCATATGACTCACTATGGCTCTTCTTCCTCAGTTGTCCTCTACGGAACAGGCTATGTTCCAATTACAGCTTGGTGGTCTCTAGGTTTGTTGGTGAGCATGGTCAACATTCTGATTTGGGGAATAGTAGGTAGCGTGTGGTGGAAATACCTTGGTATTTGGTAATGCCAAATTATGAAGGTTTTTAAACAACTGAGATTATTGGAGGGGCCTTTAAGGCCCCTTCTTTTTGCTCTAAGGCGGTTATGATTTTTTTGGCTATAGCTTTATAACTCTCAGCTTCTGGAGTTTGAGGATTTGCAATAACAACTGGGATACCGCCATCACTACCTGCTCGGATTGATAAATCAAGGGGAACCTCGCCAAGAAATGGTACTTGCAGTCGTTCTGCTTCACGCTTGGCCCCACCGTGGCTAAAAATTTCAGAAGGTTGACCGCAATGTGGACAATGAAAAATGCTCATATTTTCAATAATACCGAGCACAGGGACATTCACTTTGCGGAACATCTCCAATCCTTTGCGGGCGTCAATAAGGGCAATATCTTGGGGTGTGGAAACAATAATAGCTCCGCTCATACGTACCTGTTGCGCCAGGGTGAGTTGAACATCGCCAGTTCCAGGTGGCATATCTATAAGTAGAATATCAATGTCTTGCCATAACACATCTTTGAGCATTTGTCGCAGCGTTGACTGAATCATAGGCCCGCGCCAAATTAATGGTGCTTCTGGTGCAATCATAAAGCCGATGGAGAAGCAATGGATACCGAATTTCTGAATGGGGATAAGTTTTTTATCAGCTGAAACACTCGGCTTTTCTGTAATGCCCATGAGCATAGGCAGAGAAGGGCCGTAGAGATCAGCATCGAGAATACCAACCCGTTGTCCCGCCTGTGCAAGAGCTGCTGCTAGATTTACTGTCGTTGTTGATTTGCCTACCCCCCCTTTACCAGAAGCAATGGCTATAATACTTTTAATTCCTTCAATGGCAAGAGAATCAGCAGGCATGGTTTTGTGTTGACTCATAGTTACGATAATGTTTTTGATGTCTGGAAAGTCCTTAAGATTTTCACGTAGGTCTTCTTGAATTTTGTCTAGAGACGTTTCAAAACGTGAGTCAGCATTAAGGACGATTGTGAGTAATCCTTCATGCAAACTGATACCCTCCAGAAAAGTCTCTACATCGCCCAATGGGCTCAACACCTTTCTTACATGCTCTTTTAATAAAATTTGTCTGTCTTTTTTGTTAAACATCATCTTAAAGCCTTTATCGTCTGCAAGGACTTGTATACACTGGTAAAAAAAAGATAGCAATTTTTGATAGAGGGATGAACGAGGATGCCTTGGAAAGATCAAGGTGGGTTAGGAGATGATCCGTGGGGGAACGGAAGTTCCGGTCAAGGACCCAATCGCCCAGAGGGTCAAAATCCATGGGGACGGAAACCAACAAACACCCAGAATCAAACAATAGATGATCTCATTAATCGTTTGCAGGAACGCTTGCGTCGCATGATGTCTGGTGGGGGTGGCCCAAATGCCCCACGCGCAAAGCAATCAAATATCTTTTTTGGGTTTGCTATTGTCATTCTTATCTGGCTTTCCACGGGTCTCTATCGCGTTAATGAAGGTGAAAATGGTGTTATCTTACGCTTTGGTGAGATGGTTGATATAACCTCTGCGGGATTGCATTATCATTGGCCTACGCCCTTTGAACGAGTCATTGTCCAACGTGTTTCTGCGGTAAACCGCATTGACGGGGGCACGCGTCTTGATGCGAAGGGCAGTGGTGGCGATAATACTGATCAGACACTTATCTTAACCACTGACGAGAATATGGTTTTGACGAACTATACAGTTTTGTGGCGAATTAAGGATATTAAAGATTTTCTTTTTACAGCACGTGATCCAGAAGATACCATCCAAGTGGCAGCAGAAAGTGTTTTGCGAGAAGTTTTTGGCTTTAATACAGCGCGCACTGTTTTAACAGAAGGGCGTGATTCTATTGGGCAAAAAACACAAGAGCTTTTACAAAAACTATTGGATGAGTATCATCTTGGAGCTGAGATTGTTAGTGTTCAATTGCAAAGAGTTGAGCCACCTGCAGAAGTTATTGAAGCTTTTAACGATGTGCAGGCTTCTTTAGTTGATGCTGATCGGTCCCGCAATGAGGCTGAAGGATATCGGAATGATATTGTTCCTCGTGCTCGTGGTGAAGCACAAAAAATTATCAAAGGGGCAGAAGCCTATACCTATCAGGTTGTAGCACGCGCAGAAGGTGAAGGGTTGCGTTTTTTGAAAATGTTGGGGGTATTAAATCAGAATCGCCAATTAATTATGACGCGTAGTTATTTAGAGACCATGCAAGAAGTTCTGGGCAACACAGATAAAATTATTCTCGATAGTAAAGTAGGAAAAAGTGTGGCTCCTTATCTGCCTTTAAGCGAACTTCGTAGAGGTAAAGCAATTCCAATAAAGGAAGAGAAGCTTGCAACTGATAATAAAGAAACATCAGGCAAGAAGGGTGGATAACTTATGAAAATGTTGAATAATCCTCTAGCTCTGATTGTTTCTGTATTTATCCTTTTTGTTGTAGGGTGGAATACTTTCTTTATCATTGAACAAACACAACAGGCAACGGTCTTGCAGTTTGGTGAGTTAATGCGCGTTCATAACACGCCAGGCTTGAAATTAAAGATTCCTTTTCTTCAAGAAGTTATTTTTTATGAACGACGTGTTTTGGATTTAGATTCATCGGCACCCGTGCGTATTACAACGAGTGATCAAAAGCGTCTGTGGGTTGATTCTTATACACGGTATCGAATTGTAGATCCTTTACTTTTTTATCGTACAGTGAAGCCAGCGAATGAAATTGGCGCTCGTTCACGACTAGATGTTCTTGTAAGCAGCGCTATCCGCAATGTTCTTGGAAAAGCGACATTAAGGGGGCTTTTATCTGAAGAGCGCTCACAAATTATGCATCAAATTCAAGAAGAGGTGAGCGCACTTGCAAAAACCTTGGGTATGGAAATTATTGATGTACGTATCATACGGGCTGAGTTGCCAATGGAGAATCGTAAAGCGGTTTTTGCTCGTATGAATTCTGACCTATATCGTATTGCCATGGAAAATCGTGCGAAGGGTGTAGAGGCTGCGAAAACAATTGAAGCAAATGCTAATAAAGAGCGTACTGTTATTTTGTCAGATGCTGAAAAGCAAGCAGAATCTATTCGTGGTGATGGTGATGCTAAAGCAGCTGAGGTGGCAGCGCGAACTTTAGGGCAAAACTTAGGTTATTATAATTTTGATAGAAAAATGCGTCTTTTGAAAGAAACGTTGCATCCAGATAATACAACCCTAGTCTTAACGACTGAGAGTGAATTATTAAGGCTGCTTGAACAGAGTGACATTTACACAAGAAATTAAAATGGGGAGATATCATCTATGCGTTTGAAGAAACAACTAATCGCTTTTAATATTGTGGCACTTTTTTTCTGCGCTTCGGCCTGGGAAAGTTATGCTTTGGCTAATAAGGTTGACAAAAAATCAGAATCGACTACACCAGCAAAGGATACAGCGTCGTCTAAGGGCGAAAAGGATTCTGACATCAAGGTCGAACATGCGAATAGTTCAACCTCTCAAACCGTAGAGGGAGACACAATCAGCAAATCAGCTTCTGATCTTATGAAAAAATCTGGAGAAGATAATACAAAGCTGGCTAATCCTTCCACAACGTCCGTATCACCTGAAAAAAATTGTGGATGTGGTTCTTTTGATTTGTCAAAAGGGTTCTCATCCGTTGCTGAAAAAGCTGTACAGTCCGTTGTTAATGTTTCCACGACTCAAGTTATTGAGTCGAGTGGTGATCGTGAGGGTGGTCCACGTTTGCCGCCAGGATCTCCTTTCGAAGATTTTTTCCGAGATTTCTTTGATCATTTTGATCGTCCCCGACGTGTTCAAGCTTTAGGATCAGGTTTTATTATCAAAGTGGATGATAAGTCTGCTTTAGTTGTTACGAATTATCATGTGATTGCTGAAGCTAAGAAAATTACAGTCATATTGCATGATGGTTCTGAAATAGATGCCTCGGTTCATGCCTATGATGATCGTACGGATATTGCACTCTTAAAAATTAATACAGAAGAGCTACCTAAAGATAAACGTCAATTGTATGCCCTCGAGTGGGGTGATTCCAACAAAGCTAAGGTCGGTGATTGGGTTTTGGCAATTGGTAATCCTTTTGGCCTAGGCAGCACAGTGACATCTGGCATTATATCTAATAGGTCTCGTGATATAGCAGGACGGGCGCGCACCCGCGTCAGCGAGTTTGTTGATGATTTTATCCAACACGATGCATCTATTAATATGGGTAATTCAGGTGGTCCGATTATTGATCTTGAAGGAAAAGTTATTGGTATTAATACAGCAATTTTCTCACCTAGCGGCGGAAACGTCGGGATTGGCTTTGCTGTTCCTTCGAATTTAGCAAGAGATACAGTAAAGCAATTGCTTGAGTTTGGTCATACAAAGCGTGGTTGGCTAGGTGTTAAAATTCAACATGTGACTGAAGAGATTGCTGATAGCATAGGTTTAGGTAAGGCACGTGGTGCTATCGTTACTAGCATAACTCCCGATGGTCCTGCCGCTAAAGCAAAAGTAGAACCTGGTGATATTATTTTAGAATTCGATGGTAAAGAAATTAATGAAAAGGTTCGTTTAACCCGTATTGTCGGTGAAGCTCCCGTTGGTAAAGAGATTAAAGTCAAGGTGTGGCGTAAAGGAAAAGAGCTAACAGTTAGTGTAGTTCTTGGCGAGTATGAATCTGCTGCGACTAAACATCCTGAAATGTCCACCGGTAAAGTTAAGAAAACACCGGCTGGTGTTGTGGAAATCCAAGGATTGAAGCTCTCAGTATTTACACCTGAGGCAAAAGAACGCTACGGCATTACCAAAGATGCTAAAGGTATATTAGTAGTGGGTGTTGATCGTGATAGTATCGCTGCTGAAGTTGGTTTGCGTTCAGGGGATATAATTGCAGAAATTAACCAAAAAGAACTTACACACCCTGATGAATTTGTGGCAGCGATAAACGATGCTAAAAAATCTGGGCGTAAGAATGTTCTTTTGCTGGTAACGCGCAATGGTGAACCTCGCTTTGTGCCGTTAAAACTTGAAGATCCAGATGAAAAGAAAAATGATGAGAAAAAAGCTACAGAGCAAAAAAGCAGTGATAAAAAAGAATTCTCTTTTAAAAAAGGAGATGGTTTTAAGGCAAAAGAAGGCACTGAAAAAGAAGAGAATAGTAGCGATAGCAAGCGCGCTGCAGGTTAACATTTGTTACTAAAACAGACTTTAAATAAGGCAACTTTTGTTGCCTTATTTTTTGTAAGATATATGGTACTATAGTACCATGCTTTTGTTTTTGATGATTCATGCGTGTTTTGCTTGACATTGTGAACGATAATTTTTAAATTAACTTCATTGTTAAGTGGATAGGTAAGATAAATGCAAACGTTTTCTATGAAACCTGCAGATGTTAGGAAAAAATGGTACCTTGTGGATGCACAAGGGTTGGTGCTTGGGCGCTTAGCTACCATTCTTGCTAATCGTCTTCGCGGAAAGCACCTGCCGCACTATACCCCACATGTGGATTGCGGTGATAATATTGTTGTAATTAATGCTGAAAAAATTTGCCTAACAGGGCAGAAGCTTGATGATAAGATTTTTTATTGGCATACAGGCTATCCTGGCGGGGTTAAAGGCCGTGCTATAGGTAAAATTCTAGCTGGAAAGAACCCTGAACAAGTAGTTATAAAAGCTGTTGAGCGCATGGTTCCGCGGGGGCCTTTGGGTAGAACAATCATGAGAAATTTAAAAGTTTATGCTGGTTCACAGCATCCTCATGAGGCACAAAAGTTAGAAATTTTAGATATTGGTTCCTTGAACCCTAAAAATAAAAGGAGTTAATCATCGTGGCACGGAAAAAAATTGAACTTGAAGAATTAAAGTCAGCAGTTACTGAAGCAAAAACCAAAGTTAATGTTTCTGCAGCAGCGCCATCCGCACCCACAGTAACCCCAGCAGCTCCTAAAATTGATGCGCAAGGACGCTCTTATGCAACTGGTAAGCGCAAAGATGCTATTGCACGGGTTTGGATTAAACCAGGGGTAGGCAAGATTTTGGTCAATGGCCGTTCTGGTGAAAAATACTTTGCACGTCCTGTGTTGCAAATGATGATTAACCAACCTTTGCAAGTAGCGAATCGCTTTGGGCAATATGATATTTGGAGCACTGTTGCAGGTGGTGGTTTGTCCGGGCAGGCTGGTGCAGTTCGTCATGGAATTAGTAAAGCTCTTGTTGCTTTTGAACCTGAGCTGCGTCTGGTATTAAAACCCGGTGGATTTTTAACGCGTGATAGCCGCGTGGTTGAACGTAAGAAGTATGGTCAAGCTAAGGCTCGTCGTCGTTTCCAATTCTCCAAACGTTAATCTTTTCACTAAAAAACCTCTCCTTAAGTCAGGAGAGGTTTTTTTATGTCTTTAAGGTTCGATATCAATGGGGGTACCAATGTCTACAAGCTCCCATATTTCTTCGATCTCAGGATTGGTGACGGCAATACAGCCCAGAGTCCAATCTTTGAGAGTGTGAATTTTACCAAGCCACGCAAAATTCCACTTTAAGCCATGAATCATTATATGATCCCCGGGAGCAGTTTTGTTTATTGCTGCGTTTTTTTCATCTTGTACGTTAGGATAAGATATTTTCAGTGAGCGGTGAAACTGGCTGTTAGGGTTTTTCGCACAAATTCGATAGCTACCTTCGGGTGTCTTGCCATCTCCCTTTTGTTGCTTAGGTCCTACCGGTGCAAAACCCAAGCTAATTGTATAATCACGAAATACTTCTCCCTCTTTAAGCAAAAAAAGCTTGCGTTTTCTTTTTTGGACAAGAATACGATCGGCTTTGACTATTTGTAGAGCTAGTTCTTTCTTAGGTAACAGCGCATAACTCTGCTTGGTAATAAAACCAGAGTAACTACAAAAACAAATTAAAAGAAGAATGAAAATAAATTTGAGCATTTAATAAAGTTAATTGATAGTTTTTATCAAAAAGACCCCTTGCAAGTAATCTTAAACATAAAATAATTGTACTTAAGAAAACTTACAAGGGTGAAGTGTTATTCTCTTGTTTTTTTCGGTTGTTCCTTTTCTTTACTTTTGTGGGTTGCGTGGCCACCTTTTTTGCCTAATTCAGAATATCCTTCATGTCCTAATTCCTCAGCGCGGGCTTGGCCACCTTTTTTACCTAACTCCGCATAACCTTCGTGTCCTAACTCCGCGGCACGGGTTTGGCCACCTTTTCTACCCATTGCTGAATAACCTTCATGACCTAGCTCCGCGGCACGGGCTTGACCACCCTTTCTTCCCATTGCTGAATAGCCATCATGTCCTAGTTCTGCAGCACGAGCTTGTCCACCTTTGCGTGCTGTTGCTACTACTTTGTCATGGGGCATTGAGGCAAAACCTTTTTTACTACTACCTGCCATACTTTCCTCCTTTTATTTTTAAAAGAGTTGTAGTTTAGGAGATGAAATTTATAAGATGTTTTAAAAATTGAACAATTAAAACCTCCTATCACCTCCACTAAAACACCATATCATACAACATGATGATTTTAAATATAAAAATATAATCATAATATTGCAAATTTATAATTGATTTATATATTGATTTTAAATGATATTTTTACTCTATGACAGGCGCTAGCATAGATTCATAAAAAATTAAAAAAATTAATTTAAAAAATTGTTGATATTTTTTATCGGAAAGTGTAGATATAAATTTATGGGTGCAATGCCTAAGGGTTCAAAGATAATTTATGGCTTAAGCTCAGAGATTTTCTTTTAAGAGGGATTCTAGATTAGGCTAATTCAACGGAAGGCGTAATACGGATGCAAAAAAAAGAAATAGAAATATGTGAACCGAATTTAGCTAATGATTTAACCCAAGGGTTACGTCAAGGCGCTTTCTCTATAGTTTTACAACCAAAAGTATTTTTAGATAACCGTCGTATCATGGGTGCAGAAATCTTGAGCCGATGGCATCATCCTCGATTTGGTAAGATTGCTCCTGATGTTTGGGTGTTAATGGCAGAATCACAAGGATTAATGCGCGAGCTCACTGAATGGCTGGTACACAAAGCCTTGCAATCTATGCATTTAGAAATGCAATTGGCGATTAATGTTTGCCCAAGTGTCTTTGATGATAAGCTCATTGATTTTATCGCAGAAAAATTTGCACAGGCAGGCGCTTCTCCTCAAATGCTCGAACTTGAATTGACAGAATCTGTCAAGCCAAACAGCCTTGATCAGTTAGCAGAAGCAGTGCGTTACGCGCAAGCTCTTGGCTTTAGGGTTGCATTAGATGATTTTGGTGTGGGCTTTAGCTCAATGAATTATTTAGTGGAACTTCCAGTTAATACTGTCAAGATTGATCGGAGTATCGTGCAAAAGATTACCCATAATCGTTCAGCAACTCTGGTCTGCAAGACATTGATTAATCTGGCACATGAAGTTGATGCACGGGTTGTTTGTGAAGGCGTTGAGACAGAAGAACAATGTGAAGCCCTTTCTATGATGGGTGCAGATATTGTTCAGGGATATTTATTTGGTAAACCAATGCCATTAGAGGTGGCTGCGCTTTATTTGAATAATGGCCTGATGTCAAACTTTCATAGAGTAGAGCGTGCTATAAATTAAAGTGGGTTGTTAGTCGTCACTTGTTCCTTGTAGCTACTAAGTATTATCTAAATGGCGGTTCGTCAAATCCACGTAGTTTGCGTGAGTGAAGTTGATCGACACCTTTTTCACGCAAAAGATGAATGGCTTCCAATCCAATTTCAAGGTGCTGTTTGACGCGTTGTTGGTAAAAATTATTTGCCATACCCCGTAGTTTAATTTCTCCATGAATTGGTTTATCAGAAATACAAAGCAGTGTCCCATAAGGAACACGGAAACGAAATCCATTGGCGGCAACTGTTGCTGATTCCATATCAACAGCAATGGCGCGGCTTTGCCTAAAACGTTCGTAAAGTTCTTTTGTGCGCAATTCCCAGTTACGATTATCGGTTGTCATAATTGTACCCGTGCGCATTTGTGTTTTAAGCATAGGCCCACTGTTATGCAGCACGTTGGCCACAGCTGTTTGCAGGGCAACTTGTACTTCGGCAATAGCAGGTAGAGGTACCCAGCGTGGCAAGTCTTGATCTAAAACATTATCTTCGCGCACATAAGCGTGAGCCAGAATGTAATCACCCAATACTTGTGTTGAGCGTAACCCTGCACAATGGCCAAGCATAAGCCAACAATGAGGGCGCAGAACCGCAAGGTGATCGGTGATTGTCTTTGCATTACTAGGACCAACACCTATGTTAATAAAAGTAATCCCCTGACCGTCTTTACGTTTCAGGTGATAGGCTGGCATTTGTGGCATATGTTTTAGCACTTGCTCAATAGGCATACCATGTCCACGTTGAATGATGACATTTCCGGGAAGAACAAGCTCTGTATACTCAGAATCCTGACTTATCTGACTTTTACCAAATTCAATAAAAGCCTCAACATAACGTTGGTAGTTGGTTAGGAGGATAAAGCTTTGAAAATGTTCAGGTGCAGTTGCCGTATAATGATGGAGTCGTTGTAGCGAAAAATCGATACGTTCTCCTGAAAAAAGAGACAATGGCCTAAAGTTGTGATGAGTGCGACTTGCAATACAATTGGGAATATCATCATCAAGCCGGCTTAGATTTGGTAAGACAAAATAATTTTGTACCTGCCAAAGTTGTTCAGGATTCAATTCAGAAGGTGTGTGTTCAATGACAAATGGCATGGGAATTGGTTCGTCGCTAACGCCAACAATAATAGGGACCTTATGCCGTTCAATAAGGAGCCCAATTTGTTCACGGTAATAATCTTTAAAAATATCAGGTCGAGTCACAGTTGTTCCATAAGTGCCCGCTTCCAAAGCCAAACCATAGGAAAAACTTGGATCATTGTTAAGGTCTTTGGTTTCAATGCGAATGCCTACAAAAGGATAGGTTGCTTGCGCCAAAGAAGTTAATGATTGTTGATCTAATTTCTCTTCTTGGCTTAGGCGGTCAAAAGCTTCTTGGATACGAACTGTATTGTGTCGATAAATTTCTTCGATGCGATCTACAGCAGCATTGGCATCTGTGAAACTTTGTATCTCTTGAATTGTTTCAAAGCCTGCTGTTGGTGTCTTTGAGAAGATACCTAGTAAGGAAGTTCCGTTTTTAATTTTCTTCATTTGCAATTCCTATTAAATTATTTGCGAAAGCTCTAGCTTCAAAGGAGTGTAGATCTTCAGCTTTCTCGCCAACACCGATGGCATAAATGGGAAGTTTAAAGCGATCTGCTAACCCAATTAAGACACCACCGCGCGCTGTACCATCGAGTTTTGTCACAATTATACCTGTTAAACCAATAAGGGATTGAAAGGTTTCTACTTGCGCAAATGCATTTTGCCCAATCGTTGCGTCTAACACAAGAAGTGTTTCGTGTGGAGACGCAGGGTCAAACTTTTTCATGACGCGAACAATTTTTTCTAACTCGGCCATCAGTTCTACTTTATTATGAAGACGCCCTGCCGTGTCAATCATAACACTATCATAGTTTTCATTTTGTGCTACCTTGAGCGCTTCAAAGGCAAGTGCTGCTGGATCTTTAGCGCCTTCTTGTGCAGATAAGACAGGTACATCAATGCGCTTCCCCCATGCTATAAGCTGGTCCACAGCAGCAGCGCGAAAGGTATCTCCAGCAACAAGCAAAACCTTTTGTCCTTGATTTTTCAGCTGAAGTGCTAATTTTCCAAGTGTGGTTGTTTTGCCACTGCCATTTACACCTACTGCGAGAATAATAAAAGGTTTTACGCGTGTGTGGTTTAGAGGAATTTCTACCGGTGTTAGAATTTCAGTGATGGCGTTTGCTAAGTAAGATTTAAGAGTGTCAAGGTCAACATCTTGTCCAAAACGATTTTGCTTTAATGCTAAGGTCAGTTTATGGCTTGTAGTTACACCGACATCGCAGGTGATTAATAGTTCCTCAATTTCTTCTAACATTTCCTTATCAAGTGGGCGCTTGATGAGGATATCCTTGAGTCCATCACTGATGCGGGTACGTGAGCGCTGCAACCCTTCACGTAGGCGCGACCACCAGCTACCATTTTCACTCATACTCTAAGCCCTAAAAGTTCATTTTCAGTTAGACCAGTTATTGATGCTTTGACAAGGTCTCCAACAGTCAGAGGAGTTTTTGACTTAAGAATAATTGGCGTAAAATGATCTGTTTTGCCTTTAATGCGCCCTTCATCAATTGATTCAACTAAGACATCCACGGTTTTGCCTTGAAGACGCTGTAATAGTCTTTGGAATGCAACTTGCCCTGCTTGACGTAAAGTTTCGGCGCGGGATTTTATCAGTGCGGATGGGACTTGTGGCATGCGGCTTGCAGGAGTGTTAGGACGTGAGGAATATGGGAAAACATGGAGATAGCTTAAATCACATTCATCAATGATCTTGAGACTATTCTCTGCCATAGTATCTGTTTCAGTGGGAAAGCCGGCGATCAAATCAGCACCAAAAACTACATCAGGACGTAAACGCCGTGCGCGCTCGCAAAAACGTATAGCATCTTCTCGTAGATGGCGGCGTTTCATGCGTTTTAAAATCATATTATCCCCTGCTTGTAGGCTAAGGTGCAGGTGCGGCATCAGACGTTCTTCGGTGGCAATAACTTCCCATAGTTCTTCATCAATCTCAACAGGATCAACGGATGTCAAGCGTAGTCGTTTTAAATCAGGCAGTAAACGGATAAGACGGCGAATCATTTGCCCCAAGTTAGGCTGCCCAGGTAAATCTTGGCCATAATCTGTAATATCGACGCCAGTGAGAACAATCTCTTGATAACCATTCTCCAATAAATGTCGGATTTGATTAACGATTTCACCGAGCGCCACACTGCGGGAGTTGCCACGACCATAAGGAATTGTACAAAAGGTGCAGCGATGGTTACACCCATTTTGAATTTGCACATAGGCGCGCACACGCCCATCAAAGCCAGTTACAAGGTGGGCAGCAGTCTCTTTTACTGCCATGATATCATTAATAATGGTCTTCTCAGCTGAAGTATAACTTTCCCTCACCATTTTGGCGTCATTGCCGAGAATGCGATGGACTTCTGGCATGTTTTCAAATTGTTGCGGATTAATTTGCGCTGCGCAGCCTGTTACAATGATTTCGGCTTCAGGATTTTGCCGTTTGAGTTTGCGTATGGCTTGGCGTGCTTGGCGCTCTGCTTCTGTGGTAACTGCACAGGTGTTAACAACAATTGTATTCACGCACGCAGCTTGAGTAACCAAATCCTTAATGACCTGTGATTCATAGGTATTGAGGCGGCAGCCAAAAGTCACAACAGTGTTTGTAGATGGTGTTATCATTGGGGTCATAAAATAGATTAACTTAAGGCCGATTATAAGAAATTATGCGGTCTTCCCGCAATCTTTTTTAGTAGGTGCTTGTGATTGGACCTATTTTTCTTTATAGCAAAGAACACTTTCTTTGATACATTTTGTGGATTGCTTCGTCACTTGTCGTTCCTCGCAATGACGTCATTGCGAGCCAGGCAAGGCCTGGCGTGGCAATCCAGGAAATCTTAAACCTAGACCTCTAATATATTTTATCGAGAGGCTCAAATTAAAGATTTTTTGTTATAGTTCCTTCTTTTTAATTTATTCTTCCTTAAATCCCTAGTCTGAGCTACGTTGTGGAGGCAGGGCAGATATCCGATGAAGATGAATTTCGAAAAGTAGTTACCCAAGGTTTAACTTTCGTTGATGAGGATAAAATCATGAGCATTGCAGAACGACGCAGACAAGAAGGCTTAAAGCAAGGCATCGAACAAGGCATCCAGCAAGGAATGGAAAAAGGTATAGAGAAGAGGATTGAGCAAGGCATAATGCTGATTGCTAAAAATATGCTCGCTGAGAACATTCCTTTGGACTTGATTAAAAAATTTACTGGAATTCCTACAGAACAACTAAAGCACTTTAATTGACCTTTTAAGCGACCTCTGCTTGGTACCATTTATGGGTTTCTGAGCGCGGCAAGGCTTCGACATTGTCACCCTCAATAAACGCAACAATAGCCCATCTGGCATATGGTTTGCCAATTTGCGTTTCATCCAATTGAATAACATCATGCCAACCTGGTGAGAATTCATCCGTATCCAGGAGCTTTTTAAAGTTACTTGAAACCATAAAGATTGCATGATCTTCTTTATGATCAATGACCTTTAAATCATCTGGACCTTTGCCAATTCTAAGACCTGGGCAACTTTCTGTGATTGCTAGAGTAAATGAACCAGCATCAAAGTGTGGTTTGGCGAGATATTTTCCCGAGACATTCCAGTTATATTTTAAAAATCGCAACAGAATATGGACTTCATCAGTATCAAAAATCTTTGCTCTAACACCACTATGGCGTTGGTCAATTAAACGCATAATATGGTGAACAACCTCATAAGTTGCATCCCATATAGGTTTAGCTTTCATGATAAAATCTTTAGCCACAGGATTTTCATTTAAAAAGTTTTCGTATTTTTCAAGAATTAGCGGATGAAAATGGAAAAACTCTTTGCTGTCATTATAAGGGTCATCGATCGGATCACGGTGTTTAAAACCGATGTCTCCTCGCCGATGCATCGGTGCAATCTTCAAATCTATATGTTCTTTGAGAGGGGCAGGGAGTTCGAGAAATTTTAAGAATGCAGTGATAGCGTTTTCTAGTTGAGAACGCGGAATTGGAAAACTTACTTGCAGATAAGGTTTTTCCTTGAGGGTAGTAAAGAGCAATTCTTCAGTTACCATAGAAGGCATCATAACAAAAATCCCTTATTCAGCAATGCCTATTTCAAAAATTCTTGAATCATTAATATAGTTTCTTTTCTATTGATTTTTAAATAAAGCATTACCATATTAAAAGAAATTTAATGGCAAAGCTTTATTATTAAAAGAAATTTATAGGAGTCTGCATGAATAGATATATTGTCGTTTTCCTCGGCTATTTATTGGGTGGTTTTGCTTTACTTGGCTCAGGTGCTAAAGCGGCAACGGTGATTGCGGACGAAGGTTTGGCTGGATATGGCGTTGTCAAATCAAATATAGAAAATTATCAAGCCTATATGGCGCGTCAGGTTGAATTTATGAAGAAATTGCAGCAGGAAGGGACTGGCAAGATGAAACCGGTTGCTTTAACACATAAACCTTTGGATATGGTTGCCAATATGCTTGAGAACCTGAGTGGTAAAGAAGGGAAAGCAAGGACAAGGCTCGCACCAGGGAAGCGCATAAGTGACTCGCAAAAGAAAGTGGCGGTGACGGCTGCAATTACGGCAGGTATTGATTTAACATGGCTCCTCCGTAAAGCAGAAGGAAAAAGAGAGGACAGTAACCAACGTACAGTAACAACAGTCACTCGATCGTTGATCAATAGCTTGGGTGTAGCCACCAATTTGCGGGAAGCTAAAGGCATTAACATTCAAGCACGCCAAGATATACATATCGTGGTTTTAGCCTCTCTTGCATCTGGAGCGATACTTAGGATTGAGGAAAAAGATTCTCAAAGTATTATAAGTGGTGTTTTTTCGTCATTAGGTTTGGAAGAGGAGCAAGATAAAAGAGTGACTGCTTTGCTAGCACAGATATTTGCTGGAGAATATACAGGTCTTGTTAGGGCTGAAATGAAGGAGCAAGAGAAGAAATGGAAAGAACAAGCACAAGCTGCTTTTGCACTCTATCGTATGGATGACCAGGTAACCTTTAATGCCTATTCGCAGACCCGTAGACCTTTCTATCTTTACGTGGTGGAAAAACCAATTGATCAAGATGAAAACAAGACAAGAATTAGAGAATTAAGTACAAAATTGCAAGAACTTGCTGATCCCCTAGAAGCAATGAAACAGAAAGTGGTCTATTATAAATCCTTAGGTTTTGTTTGTTCTACGATGGTTCAATTACAAGATTTGGTTCGTTTTATATCCCACGGACAATTTGCTTTAGAAGGGAAAGATCTAGGAACATTAAAAGGCATGATCGACTCTTCTCCTGCAGTTAAACCTTTGGTTTTTGTAGGTGATACTTTTGATTTAAAAGGAAGTGGTGGCCTAGACAATGAAAATAAAAAGGTTTGGACATTTATAAAGCCTCATATGTTATCCTTTGCAACTCAAGAACAAATGCAGGCAGAAAGCCAGGCATTTTCTCGAGTAAAAACCATAGCAGTTGCCCACACAACAGAACCCATTGACGCATTTGAGGCGTGGCTAGCAGCAAATAGTGCCCAGCTTGTCCAACCGGGTAATACGGCAGCTATGTACCAAAAACATGTCCAATACCATCGCGCAAGAGTTCAAAAAGAAATGGAAATAGAAAGTAAATTGGCTGAATACGTTCATGCTCATGGACAAGAAGCCATTGACGCACTCAGGAAGCAATTTAAAGATCCCACTCTTTCTCGTGGTCTTGGTTCTCAAATAGGATACAGTTTTGGTGATTATGCTGGTCGCGCAGACACAGTAATAGATAGAATTGAGAAAGAAATTAAAACAGAGAAAGTTTTGACTGAATTAGGGAAAGCTCTTGAAACAAAAGCAACTTTAAATGCAGCGAATCAATGGGTTACTTCTCTTGAAAAAGCTACCTGTTTTGGCAACGATGCTGGTTATACACGTGCTGAATATCTTGCACGTGCGTGCGCTATACAAGCAAAGCATCAACTGGTAGTTGATGCACAGGATATGTTAGCTAATCTCGAAGCTAAGGATGCAGCAAGTCTTGAACCTGTTGGTGCCTTTGACCGATGGCTAACAGAGAATGAAAACAATATTCGTCCTGAACTAATTGTTGATTACCGAGCACGTGCTGCTGTTGCGCGCGCCACAATTACACCGCGTGCGGCCTGGCGTCAAACTTATACCGCAAGACTTGCTGAACTCAAAAATCTACATGGTCAAGAAGGTGTAAAAGCTGTTGAGGATTTTTTAGCTGTGGTAAAGGCAAGCGAGGTTAGGAGTGTAAAAGACTATTCTGAAGTCAGTAAGCAAACATTTAGAATCAATGTAGAAATGGAAGCAGAAGCTAAGCTACGTCAATTTGATTTGGATTTCGATGAGGGTAGATTGAGTCAAAATGAGGTTGCTGCGTTTCCTAAATGGTTAAGACAGAAGGGTTTTTTGAGTGATAATGTACCTCCTTATGACGCGGCTAGCTATAATGCACGGGCGGGGGCAATTCTACAAAAGGCGAAAGATAGAGAGGCGCAACTTCGAGAACAAAATAGAGTGGTCTATTAACTTTCTGGGTAACTAATTTGCATTAATCGCGAAGTATTAGGCCTGCTTAGGTGTCTGTTTCTTAAACATTTTCAACTGTCGCAGTCGTTCAGGCAGCTGATCAAGATACAGATAGATCACAGGCGTGATGTAAAGTGTCAGCAGCTGTGAGATTAGCAAACCACCAACAACAGCTAGACCCAGCGGACGACGGATTTCACCACCCACACCTGTACCTATAGCAATAGGTATGGATCCAAAAATGGCCGCCATGGTCGTCATCATGATGGGACGAAAGCGCAATAAACAGGCCGTATAGATTGCCTTTTCGGGTGAGTTTCCTTGCCGGCGTGCTTCAATGGCAAAATCCACCATCATAATGGCATTTT
>Ga0206844_10176_pt1 | contig 20858 bp, 16 predicted proteins | sample Alteio_BWOrgCont_22_FD_152907 | JGI IMG/M metagenome (GOLD analysis project Ga0206844, IMG submission 152907) | Enriched cells from forest soil in Barre Woods Harvard Forest LTER site, Petersham, Massachusetts, United States -... | ecosystem: Environmental > Terrestrial > Soil > Temperate forest >...
AAGCATACCGATATGGCGGATTCCAAGGATTGCTTAACACTATCTTCCAAAGACGATTGTCAGATGCACGGGATTTACGACAGGACGCGTTTGAAAATAGAATGCCATCACTAGATAATCCGCTAAATACTGATCCGGATAGCTCTACCTTGCTTGATTTACAGGCATCCCCGGAACCAGACGCATTGTCGAGCATAATACAGACGCGTTTGAGAGAACGATTGCAAGCCTGTGTCGAATCTGACCATTTTAGCGACAAAGAGAAAATGGTGCTCAAATGTATGTTGTCTGGGATGTTTAAGCAATCTGATATAGCCAGGCAAGTGGGCATTCATGAGTCACAGGTAAGCCAAATCATGAAAGGAATACGGAGAAAAATGGAAGATCGTTTCCCTGACCTTCGACCGGGCACCTCAAGTACTGAATTGCGTAAATGAGCAACCAAGGGGCAAGCGCGCGTCTGCTCCCGGCGTTGTAGAGATAAAATGTGCGGGTGGAGGGAGTTGAACCCCCAAGGGTTGCCCCGCCAGGACCTAAACCTGGTGCGTCTGCCAGTTCCGCCACACCCGCATGCAGCTACCTATAATGGCTTACGCCGGATTCTGCCAATCATTTTGAGTCTTGCCCTTGCGCGCATTCTATGGTTACTTGCCCGCCTACCCTTGAATCAAACCCTAGGAAATCCACGCTCATGCAAGTTCAGGAAACGAAAAACGACGGCTTAAGACGCGAATTTACGGTGAAGCTCCCCGCGAGTTCCGTCAACGAACAGATTGATGCCGAGCTCAAGTCCGTTGGCAACCGTGTAAAAATTCCCGGATTCCGGCCGGGGCATATCCCGCTTAACGTCCTGAAAAAAACGTTACGGCAAAAGCGTGCTCGGCGAAGTCATCGAACGCACGGTAAACCAGTCCACGCAGCGCGTATTGCGCGACAAAAACCTGCGCCCGGCTATCGCGCCCAAGGTCGAGATTACATCCTACAAGGATGGTGGGGATCTTGATTTCCGTATGGAATTCGAGGTTCTTCCGGATGTTCCTGCCATTGACTTTGGTACCATCAAGCTCGAAAAAATGGTCTGCAAGGTAGAAGAGAAGGAAATAGACGAAGCGATAGACCGCCTTTTAGAGCGCAACAAAACCTACACGCGGGCGGAAAAGGGTGCCAAAGCCAAAAAAGGCAATCAGCTCGTCATGGATTTCGTGGGCAAGATTGACGGCGTGGCCTTTGAAGGAGGCACGGCAAAGGGCATGAAGCTGGTGCTGGGCAGCGCCCAGTTTATCGAAGGGTTTGAAGATCAGCTCATCGGAGCAAAAGAAGGCAGTGAAGTCACTGTCAAAGTCACCTTCCCCGACAGCTATCACAAACAGGATCTTGCCGGAAAGCCTGCCCAGTTCGACGTCACCGTCCATGAGGTGCTCGTGGGCGAAAAGGCCGAAATGACCGACGAATTCGTTAAGAAGATGGGCTTTACCGATGCTGCGGGAATGCGCAAGGCAGTAAGCGACCAGTTCGCCGGCGATTATGAATCCGCCGCACGCGCGCATATGAAGAAAGAGCTGTTTGATGTTCTTGAGAAGCAATGCAAGTTTGAAATTCCTAAAAGCATGAGCGATCTTGAATTTTCCTCCATCTGGCAGAAAATCGAGCAGGCGAAAAAGGAAGGCGACGAAACGCTCAAGAATAAAAGCGATGACGACCTGCGCGACGAATACCGCCATATCGCCGATCGCCGCGTGAAGCTTGGCATATTGCTCTCCGACGTTGCCATGAAGAACAAGATTCAGATCAATCAGGACGAATTGTCGCGCGCGGTGATGAATCAGGCCAGCCAGTATCCCGGCCAGGAGCGACGCATATTCGAATTTTATCAGCAGAACCCGCAACATCTCGAAGAACTGCGTGGTCCGATCTTAGAAGAAAAATCAGTTGATTTTATTTTAAGCAAAACGAAAATCACGGAACGTAAAGTTTCATCCGAAGAACTGATGCGCGAAACCGAAGCAGAGGACGAAGCGGAAGAAACTCCGAAGAAAGCCGCAAAAAAGAAAAAAGCCGCTAACGAATAGAAGGGAAGCTACTCATGACACAGAATACCGGGAACACTGCAGGCAATGACGTGATGATGGATCTCGTGCCGATGGTGGTCGAGCAGACCAGCCGGGGCGAACGCTCCTATGACATTTTCTCACGACTCCTCAAAGAACGCATTATATTCCTGACAGGTCCGGTGCATGACGGCATGGCCTCGCTGATCGTAGCGCAGCTGCTGTTTCTCGAGTCGGAAAATCCCGACAAGGAAATTTCGATGTATATCAATTCCCCCGGCGGCGTGGTAACGGCCGGATTGTCTATCTATGACACGATGCAGTATATCCGCCCGAAAGTCTCCACGCTCTGCGTCGGTCAGGCAGCTTCGATGGGATCATTACTACTGGCAGCGGGCGCAACCGGTAAGCGTTATGCCACTCCGCATGCACGTATCATGATTCATCAGCCTTCCGGCGGGTTCCAAGGGCAGGCGTCTGACATTGAAATCCATGCGAAAGAAATCCTGGCGCTTCGCCATCGCCTCAATGAAATCTATGTCAAGCACACCGGCCAGAAACTTGCCACCGTAGAGAAAGCGATGGATCGCGATAACTTCCTTTCCGCGCAGGCGGCGAAGGACTTCGGCCTCATTGACGAGATCGTCGAGAATCGCATTGTCGATAAGGACGATAAGAAAAAAGGATGACGGATGATTAGAAAGATTCCATTATCCGATCATCTATAATCTGATCATCCATTATCCTCTTTCACGGCCTTCCCTTTAAGAACCGCGTACCACAGATCAGGTTGTGAAAGCCGGTTTTGTCCCGAGGCAGCGCAATGGATAGCGCCCAGATGAGAAACATGAAAACCGTAAGCCCGGCGGCCGCATACATCAGGTGCTGGAAACTGATGAAGGAAATGCCGATGGCTTTCTCCACTTCCGTAACGCAGTCAGCCATGTCCACATTCTGTTCTTTGCAACTGTCCAGCATGTCTCTTACGATCATGATGTCCTTCTGCAGGTAAAGCACCCCGGCGCAGCAGATGAGCCAGCCGAATGTGCCGGTGATGCCCCAGGCCAGTGCGCGCAGGAAGCCGATGCGCTGGCCTTCCTCGCCTGTCACGCGGAATTTCAGAAGATGCATGCCGGGCGATGCCTGCCATTTGCTGGAAAAAAACCACGAATAGCTCAGGAGCGCCACCACGCCGAAAATGGACTCGAACCACCAGCGGTACACCTCGTGGGGTGTCGAAGGCGTAACATCCGCATAATCGACGCTGGCATCCGTCATGCTTACGCCCAGCACATGGAGGCAGGCGTAATCAAAAGCAATCCCCATGCCCCAGTATACCGGCATATAGAGAACAAGGTCGATGCAGGCTGCAATAAACCGTAGCCAGAACCCGGCATAATGCGCATGCGGCGGCATCGGCGGCAGCGCCTCGTCTGTCATAATCGCTTCCATATGTCCGGAATGTAAGATTTTTATCGAGCTTACGTCAAGTCCGCGCTAGAATAAGGGGTATGCAGATACTGTTTATCAGCAGCGGCAGCATAGGCGACGCCATCATTTCGACCGGGATTTTAGGGCATCTCATGGATGAATACCCTGAAGCCGCGTTCACCGTTGCCGCGGGCCCGGCGGCTGCGCCCCTTTTTGGGGCATGCCCCCGGATAAAGCGTGTTATTCCCATGGTAAAACAGCCGCTAAACAGGCACTGGATAGAACTCTGGCAGCAGACAAACGCAACGAAGTGGGATGTAGTCGTCGATCTGCGCGGTTCCATTATCAGCTACATATTAAACACGCGCCACCGCATCATTTTCAGAAAGCCGGATAAATCCCTGTCCAAGGCAGAACAGCTGGCCGCATTGCTGGGCTTAAAGCCACCGCCCCCTACCCGCCTGTGGTCCAGCGACGAGATGCGCACCAGAGCGCGCGAACTGCTACCGCATGGCAAAACCGTCATCGTCCTTGCGCCTAAGACCAATTCCACCGCCAAGGACTGGCCGCTTGATCGTTTTGCCGAGCTTGCACGTAGTCTGTACAAGGAAGGCGTCGTATTCGCTGTCCTGGCATCTGCGCTGCAGCAGCAGGCCATACAACCATTGTTCATGACTATGCCTTCCGATAGGATTCTGGATTTAAGCGGCAAAACCGATTTGCTTACCGCATATGCCGTCATCGAGCAGGCCACGCTGTTTATCGGCAACGACTCGGGGCTGCTGCATATGGCGGCGGCAGCGAAAACTCCCTGTGTGGGCATCTACGGGCCCTCCAATGACAAAACATATGCACCGCACGGCAACCATGTGCGCATCGTGACAGCAATCGATTTTAAGCCGGGAGAAGAGGAGAAGCGCGATAACAGCTACATGCAGATGATAGGCGTGCCAAGGGTCGAATCGGCTGCGCGGGAATTGTGGTGAATTGCGATAAATAATAAGAAGCCTGCGAAGATTATGTGCAGCCGGAACGTATCAGGCTATGCCGTGTCTGTACGCAGGGCGGGCATTTAACCCCTTTATATAAGGAATGATCGCATGAAACGTTTTATTCTGGCTCTTTTAGGCGCCACGCTGCTGGGCTCTTCGGCATGGGCGCAGGGCGCGCCCGATAATGGACAATCGCAGGACTCAGGTCAGGGACAACATAAGCACCATCACCATCACAAGAAGAACGATCAGAATGGTGACGACCAGGGCCAGCAACACAGTAACTAAAGGCGTCTTCCCTTAAAACTAAGGCCATGGCAAGTTGCCATGGCCTTTTTTTATGCATCGCCTGAGGTATTATCCTGGGCGGCGCTATTAATAATGATCGTGGTGATCATCGTGATGGTCATCATGGTGGTCATGATGATCGTGATCCCAGTGCTCATGTGCGCGGCGCTCTTCCTCTTTTTGTCTGCGCCAGTATTCCGCATCATGTCTCCTGTGATGGGGATCATAAACATCGGGGCGCTCAACAATCACAGGCGCTGGGGCAACGATAACCGGCTGAGGCGCCGGGGCAATGAGAAGAGAGCCTGACGGGGGTTCTCCTCCACCTATGTTAACGCCTATGCTAACATCGTTAGCAAACGCGGAAGTGCTGGCCAAAACACAAAACACTGCGCTGCTTAATAGCAGTTTCTTCATAGAGTTCTCCATCTGGTTGTTAAAAACACCGAAAGCCGACATAGTTCCGATCTTTAGTTATCAATTAATAAGGTTAACTGATACAGCGACTGTACCAAAGAGTACATTGCTAAATATATTCCGGAACATTAAAAGGCGGCAATGTATTTGCCGATGCGCTGAAATCCGCAGCTGCATTTATCCGCTGCGCATCTGGCACAGGTTTTGCTTAACCGTTTTCGTGAAAAAGCCCGGAAAGTTTTTCTGTCCTTTTTCATTATCGTTATTTACTGTCGCGATTAATAAAAAACTTTATATTGGGGGCCTATCATGCGGAAATCAATTTCTCTTGCGTTTGCCTTGACACTCACAACAAGCTCGCTGGCATGGGGTGCAACAGTCAGCCCCGACGCCTACTCCCCACAAGATGTATTAATAGGTGCCACGCCCAGCGTGCAGGCCTTCGCTAATAACGGCAAGGGCGTGATATTCGGCGACATCGACACCGGCATCACCGCGCAGTGGGCCGGGTTCACCTCCGCCTATAACGGCCAGGGCATCAATAACATAAACACCGCGGCTGATGCCGTATGCTTAAACGGCGTGTGTCCGACCGGAGCTGCTCCGGTCGATCAGAACGGCCACGGCACTTTTACCGCAAGCGAAATCGTCGGCGGGATCCCGAGCATCGGCATGGAAGGCGTCGCCCCCGCAGGCACGCTGATCGCCGTGCAGGTATTAAGCGCGAGCGGGTCGGGTTATTCCAACGACGTCGCCAACGGCATTACCTATGCGGTCAATCACGGCGCACAGGTGCTGAACTTAAGCCTGGGGCCGAGCGGCACTGCGTCACAGCAGGCAGCGTTTTATGAATCACTGGCAAGCGCCGTCAATTACGCGGCATCCAAGGGCGCCATCATCGTGTTCGCGGGCGGCAACAGCTCGCAGGCATTTGCAGCCGGCGCGGACATCACCGGCTTTACCACTCAGGCCATCGAGCATATGATTTTCATGGGCTCGACCAATGCCAGCGAAAAGCTGAGCTCGTTCAGCAACACTCCCGGCAGCGGCTATTTCATCTCCTCTACCACCGGCCAGCATTATGCCTATGATACGATGTGGATGATGGCCGACGGCGAAAACATCTGGGGTGCCAGCAATTATTATACCAAGCAATACGGCTATACCTACATCACGCAGATGTCAGGCACTTCCATGGCCGCACCGCAGGCCACCGGAGCCGCAGGGCTGCTCGCCGCCAAATGGCCGTTCCTGCTTAACAACCCGGGCACACCCACTGCTCCTACGATCCCGCAGATCCTGGAAATGTATGCTACGGATCTGGGCACCAAAGGCATTGATACGACGTACGGCGACGGGTTCCTCAACGTAGGCGCTGCGATGCAGCCTGCAGGAACGCTCTCGGTTCCCACCAGCGGCGGCAAGATGGTGCAGGTATCAAGCTCGCAGATCGTCTCCGGCGGCGCGATGGGCAACTTGTCGAAAGTATCAAACGCGCTGTCTAATGCCGTAGGCTTCGACAGCTTCATGCGCGACTTCCCGCTGGCAGCCTATGCTCCGTCCGTCATCACCACCAAAACCGCCATCGCGGTGACCTCGCCTGCGACTGCGGCCGTAAGCGGCTATTCCGGTGCAAGCGCGCGCAGCTTCACCGATACCGGCAATGGCGGATGGCTCTCCTTTGCAGGCGCGCCGATGAGTGCGGACACCGTTCCCGGCGGCAGCCAGAACGACAGCTTCACGGTTGACCCCACCCGGCTTTCAGCCAGCGACTGGTATTACGGCTTCTCGGAGGGCGGAACCTATATGGGCTTTGGCCAGGGCTCCAACGTAACCGCGTCCTTTAACGACGCGCGCTGGGGCGACAAGACCGCCTTCTCCAATACCGACAGCAGCGCATCGGGCGCTCTGCTTGGCCTCGCCGAGGGCGCAAACTTCCTCTCTTATGGCACTCCGGTGGGCAAGGAAAGCCGCCTTGCGGTGAGCATGGTCACAACTTCGGGCACGGATAACTCGCTGCTGGGATACGGCGTCGAGTCCGGCGCGCATGGCGCAGCCGTGGCCTATACCTATGAGCCGGAGGCCAACTGGAAAGTTTCGCTCACCGGATCTTACTTGAATGAAAATAACCAGTTGCTGGGCTCGCCTTCGTCAGGGTATCTGGCGATGGGCCCGCAGGCCACCACCCGTTCGGTGGGGCTTGGCACTAATGTCGGCTTTGGCGACGGCTACCAGCTTGGGTTTGACGCAGCCTATGCCGTAACCTCAGGCGCGGGCGGCGCGGAGAGCTTCGTCACCGGCACTTCGACGCTGGGCAGCGAGAGCTTCAGCCTTGCGCTTACCAAGGATGATGTAAGCGGCGTGGGTGACAAACTGGGCATCACCGTGGATAAACCCCTGCGGATTACCTCCGGCAGCGCCAGCCTCGCCGTGCCCGTTGGGCAGGACGACTTCGGCAATCCCATCATCGAAAACGAGCGCACAAGCCTCGTGCCAAACGGCAGCGAGACGGATCTGGGCTTTGTGTATAACCGCCCGATTGAGGAGGGCGTCAGCACCGGCCTGAACGTCCAGTACCGCGAAGACGCCGACAACGTCGCCGGCGCACACGACGCGGCGGCTATGGCGAGGCTGGATCTGAAGTTTTAGGGAATTATTCTTCCGGCCGCCCTAAACGTCATCCCGGCGAAAGCCGGGACCCACCTATCCATGGAAGCACATCTTACCGGATGGATTCCTGCCTTCGCAGGAATGACGATTTTGTGATAGACTTATATATAACATTCCTTGGCATCACGAATGAAACCAATCCGCTTCCTACCCCTGCTTCTCCTCCTTCTCGCTGCCTGCGGCAATCCTGAGCCGTTTCATCACGAGTTCGCCTCCGGGCATTATTCCTCCGACATCGTGTCATGCGTGCCGTATGCGCGCGAGGTGTCGGGTATCAACCTGCGTGGCGACGCCGGTATCTGGTGGCGCGAGGCCCAGGGGCGTTATGAGCGCGGCAGTTTCCCCGCCGCGGGCGCGGTCCTTGTGCTCAAAAGCACATCCCATATGCATTCGGGGCATGTGGCGGTGGTCAAAAACGTGCTGGGGCCAAGGCGCATCAACGTGACCCACAGCAACTGGGGCGACAGCCGCAGCACGCGGCATATTATTTACGACTCGATGCTGGCTGAAGATGTCTCACCCGATAACGACTGGACGCAAGTACGTTTCTGGAACGACGCCAGGAACGTGCTCGGCTTCCCCTACCCGGCTTATGGATTTATTTATCCTTGAAGTTCTACGCTCCCCGTCCGCTGCCTTTACCTTGTGCGGGAATACGGGAAGAAATAATCCCACCCTCTGTATAAATGTTTCCGTTGGCAGCCTCATCAAGCAACAAATGAAGTCCTGATGTCTTGACGAATCCATGGCGCGCGCATGCCCTCCTCAGGCAGCTTGCGGCAAACAGGGCGGGATCGTGATTTTTGCTCATATCCTCGCCCTGAAGCCATAATGCCGTTTCCCGGACAGCGACCGGTCTGTCTGCAGCCTTTATCTTCTCCTGCGTTTTTTGATCTTTGCTCAGATGCCGCTGAATGCCTGCTTCATAAGCGGACTGCTGTTCTACCATACGATCCAGATGGCCGGCAATGCCTGCCGGGGAGAGAAGCCCTCTTTTTGCGCAGGCCAGAATAAGTTTCCTGGTAAATTTTTCGGGGTCACCAAATTCTATGCGCAATCCAACCTCCTTTTCCGTCAGCCACTGCGCCACTATCTCCGCCAGAGCATACCTGCCTTCCGGGCTGCGTGTCATTTTACGCATGAAGCGGTCATCATCAAAAAACTTACAGAAAGCTATTGTATATTTCTCTTTGGGATCAACTGACATAATTCCTCCTTATATTCCTAAAATCGCCCGCGTGATTGTACGACAGGATCATCCTCAAACTGACGCTTGGTGGCATCGCGCATACTTGTTGCTGATTTAGGTTCCTGTGGCTTGCCTATTAAAGCACCCGTTTGCGGGTCATATTTCTCTATATAATTAGGATGATCCTGATCCCCGGGCTTGAAGTCCTCCCTCTTTGCCAGCACCTTGCCCAAGGCATGAATCGCGGGGATAGTCGTAAAGCCCGGCTCTAATTTTTTTATGTGGTTTGCAATCATGAATGGCATTACCTTAGCCAGTCCCAGATCGATAGCCCTCCGCTCGTTCATGTCAGATCTGCCGTCCAGCCCCGCCAGTTTCAGGGATTTTTTTACCGGCCCCAGAATTCCCTGTACATCTCTTATGAGCTGGCACTCAGCTTCCGATATGGAACTGAAAGCGCCGAAATCAAGCACCACTTCACGTACATTTTGCTTGTCTGCCATTTCTGCCGCCTCCACCTTGGCTAGCTCATAATCCGCACCGCGCTTTAGCAGAATCTTATTGTTGACATCGGCGAAGTTCGCAGCGCTGAAAGTAAACACAGTGCGCTTCACCTCAGGCGCGAGCTTATCTTGCTTCATGAGATCCCCGGCGGGTGGGTAGAAAATCGTCAGCGTCCCGCCGCCTTTTTCATCCCATTCCGCCTTGGAATAAAGCGAATTGTCCGCACGGAATTCTTCATAGCCCAACTCTACCGGCTTCGTGTCTTTTGCCTGTGAATAAAAAATCTTCCTCAGCCTTTCGCCCTTTTCAGAGGCAACGGCGATTTCCTTAGTGAATTCCTTAGGCTTTTCCGGTCTTTCATCATCGAGCGGTCGCCTGACTTTCACGGGATTTTTTTCTGATTCGTCTTCAAACATTCCTTTCAAATCGCCGGAGTCTGCAAATTTTTCATGATAGCATACCACTCCATCTTCCGTAAAATCCGTCCGGCTCTTGGGCACTTTATGTATGTCGTGAATCGCAAGACAGACGCTGTCTTCAGGAGCGAGGCGTTTGATTTTTTTTCCTGCCCGCCCATTGACACTATCAAGCGCTCTGCCAATAGCTGCCTGCTCCGGATCGCCCCGCCCGGTAAGGCCGGCAAGCTCTATTCTCTTCCCCTGCTTGGTGGCAAGTTCATGCGCTGCAACAATGAAGTTGCTATCCTGTTCCGAAATTCCCGGCGGATGCTGGCTGAAGTCGAGAATAATCCGGTTTCCCGCTTTAGCCGCCAGCGCTTCCAGCAGCTGAAGCTGGCGCCGGGCAACGCCTTCATCCTCAATACTCTCTATCACCAGCCGGTTATCAAGCTCCGCGCCGGCAAATTCTATAACGCTGCGTTGCTTTGGCTCACCGGGAGTTTTATAATAGAAAGTCTTGGTGCCACTACCATCAGGCTCCAGCTCCAGTTTGGAATAACGGCTTCCATCCGGGCGATCACGCTCTTCGCCTAGCGGGATTATTTCATCCCCGCGCCTTGCGGTAAAGATGCGCATCGGCGCTCCCTTATAAGGACCGTCAGGCTGAGGCTGCCTTACAGGCGGCAATGCATCCGCTTCGGATAGTGGGGCAGGCGCATCGGGGTTTGCCGTAGACGCTTTATTTTCTGACGGTGCTTCCTTGGCAGGCTGGGACGCCCATTCATAAGGATAATCATGCTGCATGATATCGATGAGGCGCATGCATGCCGGAAGATCAAGAAACACGGTGTCGCCCTTATCCTCAAACCCCGGAACATCTTTACACAATATCGGCGATTGCAACCGCTCCATGGGCAAGCCTTCAAAAGCGACGACCTCTTCGCCTATTTCGCCTGCAATGCCCTGCTTGTTGATGACAATCCTAAAAATATCTTTTTCATAATCAAAAAAAAGGGTTGCTTCCATTCCTTTAAAATTCCATGGATTTATGCCCTCGAACGCCTTGACGCTCTGAATATAACTATGGGGACGTTTATATTTATCAAGAGTAAGATATCCCACCGGTAATTTTTCATGTAGTGGGTCTGACAAAGCAATCTCAGCATTGCCTTCTTGATTAATAGTTTCGCACTTAAACACACCAGCCGCATGAGGCTTCATGCTATAAGTTAATGAAAACCCATCATGAATCAGCCGGTTTTTTTTGACATATCCATTAGGATACAATTCTAGAAACCTTAGGGGAAAACCGGACGATGGTGCAATATCTGATATCGGCATCAGAAGATACATCAGCCTGCTTTGATAAACACCATCACAGTGTCTTGCGAATTCTTTATCAAAATCCAGGTGATGACGGGTATTGTCGTGATTCAGATGATCGTATACAGAAAATTCCTTCCCTTGGAATACAAAGGATTGAAGTATTTTTCTTCCGTCCGCGTCAAACATCTCAAGACGTTTCGTTTCTCCATTTTCTATTATAAGATTCGCCAGTTTCTTAGACGGGTAATCCATGTTCATCAACGTAATGATAGGAACAGCGCCGTTCGATTCAAACTCCACCACCTTGAACAAATTGCCATTCGGATGGTGCTGGGTAATTTTTGTTCTCTTTCCTTCCCGATCAAAATACTCCGTGGTTAGCCAGTTCCATCCCGGTTTGCCATAATGTGCATAGCTATGACGCTGCGCGATTTGCGTGCGCCCTTCATCATGATATGTGTCTTCAGGAAGTTCGTTTTCAGTGGTCATATTTCCGTCTGCCATATCCATGCCACCTTGAAATATCGCTGTGCAAGGCTTTTACAATACCATTCCAATGGTTACGATTCTATAAATGCAGGGTAAATAATTGGTAAAGATACACGTTTCCGGCGTGCCCCATCACAATCATACTAAAGACAAAAAACAATGCGCTGATTCAGGCTCCGCCCTGTTTTTCGTCTGAACCTATCTTTATGCCATATTTCTTCATCAACGGTTCTGCCTGCTCCAGCGCAAAGGCATATGACCTGAGAATAATCTCTTTTGGCTCCAGCATTTTACCTTCGTAGCTTACAAATACGGCGTAAAGCACCACATAAGCTACCACCATTATCCGGGTGCAATAAGCCCATATCGTCCATTCATTATTGAAAGAACAGCGCCACAGGGAAACCACCAGCCATATACAATATAGCCCTTCCACCCCGACCAGAAATCTGAATTCATTTATAGAAGGGTTATCCAGATCAATCTCGGTAAACAGCCTGAGGACAATGACCGTCCCCTTGGCAAGAAATATAAAGAAAGCTCCGTAGATCCAGAAAACCTTCCAGAGTTCTTCCTCGCCGTCCCAGCCGCGAAGTATCCATCCCATAATGTTTATTGTAAGGGTTAAGGGTTTGACTTGTTTCCTGTGAAACCAGACAGAATATCCGGTTTGTCACATGGCGCACGGCTTATATAACAGAAAGCCCCCGCAGGCATCAATCCTGATTTTTTCCCTCAGGTCCGAATATGGGAATACTGTCATCTATCGTGTGCAATAAAATATAATTTTTCTTTGCCAGATCCTTTTCGGGGTAAAGCGCGCCGCCATAGGCAAGCAGCTGATTGTCGTCGCTGATGATATCTCCGTAAACCACATAGCGCTTCAGCTTATCCGTATCAAGCAGTACGTAACTGCGCACTTCCTTCTCGCTGCGATCGCGCCGTAAAGGCACGCGCCCGAACCCCGGCCAGTTCGTCCCCAAAGCAACGCTGTTGTCTTTTGTTCCAAGCAGAATGGCATCGTTGGACGACTCCGGATCGATCCATAAAATCGCATTGGGAAATACTTCCATGAATGTTCTGGCTATCGACGCGGCATAAAACGGAGCCACCGCATGAATGGGAAGCCACTGGGCTATGACCCCTTTTGGCCCGAGCCTGTCCCGCGCCAGTTCATAGAACTCCTTTGAATAGAGTGCATTCACCCCGGCCGAAGTGGGGGGCATCGGTTCAAGCGTGATAATATCATAGGTTTTCTGCGTGCGCCTCAGATAGGCGCGCCCGTCCATGGCGATCGCACTGACTTTCGGATCGCCCAGCACATTCTCATTGGAGCGGAAGTTATGCGCCAGTTTAAATATGCGCGGATTGACATCGACGATATCAAGCGACTGCGGGTTTTCATTCCTCACTGCATTGGCCGTCTGCCCGGTGCCAAAACAGATGACCAGCGCATTCTTGGGATCGGGAGCAAGCAGCATCGGCAGGTGCCCCATCCACTGCATATAATGCCCTTCAATTTTAACTTGCGGACCAGACTCACCTGCCGCGGAAGCGCTGTCGATGAGCAGCCTGCGCGCGCCGTCGTAATATTCCATGACGGAGACAGTTGCATCCGGCCCCTCAAACGCCTCCAGAACCTTAGGGGGCTCTTTCCCCATAAGGAAGTAAAGCCCCTGAACGCGTGTTTTTCCAATGCCCGATTCAAAGAACCCCGCGACCAGAAGCGCGGCAATGCTCAATGTTGCCAGCAGCAGGCGGTTGCGTGCCGGCATCACCGCAATTCCTGCGATGGCTACGGATGCCCCGGCAACCCAGGCGGTGCGTGCCAGACCGATGGCAGGAAGCATAATCCACGCCGCCGCCAGCGCCCCTGCGATACCGGCAGCGGTATTGAGCGCATAAAGTATTCCCACCCGGCGTGACGAGCGGTGCTCGTCGAGTATCCATGGAAACGCAATGCCCAGAAACCAGACGGAAGGTCCGATGAGGCACAGGGTTATAATAAATATCACACATACTTCACCGATATAGAAAAACGGCATGTAAGCGTTATCGGACAGCGCCGTCTTAATGTAGGCAGAAAGTTTAATCACGTTGCGCCAGTAATAATAATCAAAGCGCTCTACAATCGGGGTGGTCAGAAGAATTAAAATGCCTGCACAGCATAGCAGCGTACCAGGCGATAGTTTCCTGCGCTTAAGCCAGGCGACACTTCTTGCGCCCATGGCCAATGCCAGCAGCATCGTTGCCAGCATGACTGCAAACATGTCCGTAGTGGCAAGAAATGTCCCCGCAAGCGCCCGGAACCACGCAATCTCAAGCGTGAACGTGGCAAAGCCAGTCGCAAGCACGATCAGGGACTCCCTCCACGAAACGGGTTCAGAGGAAACATTTTGCGCATCAGGTTCTTTTTTATCCGCCACCGTCAGGCCGGTCTGCTGCATCTGCCATGCAAACAGGCCGACAAGCATATTTATGGCGGCAATGGCCCATGCGGCATGGCTGATTCCAAGGGCGGGTATCAGCACCAGCGCCACAAACATGACGCCGGTGGCGGCGCCCAGCGTATTAAGGCCGTACAGCGTCGCAAGCGAAAGCTTAAATTGCCGGGCAATCAGCCCGAACACGGGAAGACTTGCGCCCATGCATATGGTCGGAATACCCAGCACGGCGACAATACCTGACAAATGAATCAGCGAGGCATAGGCAGGCATGCGTGCATAAACCCAGGTGTCGAGCCGTTCAACGCCATGAAATGCCAGCCCCAGAAAAAGCCCGGCAAGTCCGATGATCATTTCCAGCAGGCCGTAAAGCCAGACCGGCTGCACCGACGGGTGTTTGCGCAGCATATGGCCCATCATCAATCCGCCGATGCACATACCTCCCATGGTCGCAGCCAGCGTGATCGCGGTGCCTTCAGCCGAAACGCCGATTGCGAGCGTGGATTTGACCTGCCACAGGATCTCCCAGGAGAGTGCAGCAAAGCCGGAGAATATAATAAGCAGGTAAATGGCGCGCGATGCGCGGACATCACGCGCGATGCCACCTGCCTTCCCCGTCATATCAATTCCTCTTTTGTAATATTGAATCGCAGCTTTCTGATGCCATGGACACAATCAGAAATCAGTGCCGCGCGTCAATAGCAAAACGTGAGAGCGGTATAGTCGCTACTTGATCCTAAATACCCCCAGCCATAGTGATCACAAGCAGAGGCCGGTTTACTGGCTTATATGCCATGCCGGAAAATGGAGCTTCGTGTGCAGAAGAGCAATATAATATTATTTTCCAGATCGTTATTAAATCAATCGTTACACTACCCGTAATAATTCCTTAATACTCTTTTGTTATAAATTGTGAGTAACTACTTGATAATTTTATGCAAGAAGGCCTGCGCGAACAACTGGTACAAAGGCTAAAAGGCAACCTCGCAGGTCAAAACTCACTGCGGGACAAGCAGCCCGTCGTGCAGCAGGACATCATCAACTATCTCGATAATCCTGATAATCCTACCTATGGCTATATCAAGCGCCCAACCGGGACAGGCAAGACCGTATCGTTCCTGAATGCTGCCGTGGCAATGGGAGAGCGCACACTAATCGTGGTGCCACGCAATTTTCTCGCTACCGATACAAAGAAAGAGATGTTGAAAGCGGCGTACAATCTAAAGGTCGATCCCAATAATATTGGTATCTACGACAGCGATCAGTCAGATGCAGACTGTGCGGCAGCACTGCATAAAAAATATCTTATCACTACCTATAGTTCATTTTCAAGTCTCACTAAACAAGGCAAGATATCGCCAGATCCGAACAAAGGCGATGCCTATTTTCCGGTCATTATGCTGGACGAGGTGCATCATACCCGTGGCGATGTCATACGCCCACGTATTGATGCCTTCTTAGACGAGTCACTGGTATTAGGCTGGACGGCTTCCGACACATTCTCAAATGGCACGAATGTGGGTGACGAGGTGTTCAGGGGCAGAAAGCCGATCCATGTTACCTCAATCCGCGATGCCATCGAAGGTAACGAGATATGCTCGTTTAAGAATATTCTTGTTAGAAACAAAACAGGCTCCGGGCAGAAAATTACCCACTTTCCAGGACAGAATTTTAATGATGAGCAGATAGAATCTATAGTCAACCGCCCCGGTCGAGACGAACAGGCCTTGAACATGTATGCGAATTATTTTGACGAAGATACAGGCATCGGGTTTCGCGGCAAGAGTGCCATTTGCTATTGCGGCGGCATCGAGCACGCCAAAAGATTGGCAAACAAATTTAATAGCGCATTTAAAGGCGTATTCCCGGATGACATTACACCGGCGGTGGCGATCAGTGGAAAAACGCCAGTAAAAGACAGATGGGTGGAAGGCCAGAATGTTGATGGGAACTGGGTGGAAGCTCATTGGGTTGATGGAAGAGAGACCATTCTGAGAAAATACAAGGAAGGCAAGATTAAGGTTTTATGTAATGCCGACCTGCTTATCGAGGGATTCGATGCCCCGGACGCTTCCGTCTGCTTCATGCTTGCCCCCACTGCGTCGCCTATTGTGTGTGAACAAACTGGCGGAAGGGTACTGCGCAAGGGTATACTCGATCGCGATAAATTTGCGTATATCGTAAACATGATGGATGAAGGAGTCGAAGGTGAGCTGTTTTTTGGAAAAATTGCGGGCGCAATGCAGATCAAGGCTGGAGAAATGGAGCGCCAGAAACAGTTGCGTGGTGACAGGGAGCGATTTGATCCTATAACACTTCCGGCGAATTTTGCGCCGCCGCGAAATATGGAAATCATCTCCAAAGTGGATGAGCTGGAAACCATTCGTACTGCGCAGCAGATTCTGCTGAACCTGCCTGATAAAACTGCTGAGTGGATTTCGGTAGGTGAACTTTGCAAGTTGTTAAATATGCGCACGGATGGAGAAAAAACATTTTCGCCCCAGAAAGCAGATATGGCAAGCCTGTCGGACAACATGAGGGCTTTTACTCCCTTTAATGGCGATATCGCGAAACTGACTTTGCCCAATAACGAAACTATCGTGAGCGCATGGCGGGCCATAAAGCCTTCCGGCAAGCCCCAGCTGTGCCTGCAACGGCCTTCGGAAGCTATGCTGCAATATATGCAGGATAATTACGGCGCGATCGATGTTGCCAGAGGGCCATGGAAGACGAAACCGGACTTGAAACGAGCATTATCGAAAAGAATAAGCCTCAATGAGGCGCCGCGTGTCTTTGATTTGTTCTGGGAACAATATTCTCGCGGAGTTAGGTCAGAAGCTAAAATTCAGCAGCAGAAATCCGGACCAGATAAAGGATAAGGAGATAACTATTCCTTTCGGTGACAAGGAATTGCGTCTTGCATACAAGCCGGGAACTGCGAGGGCTATGGCCACTGTTTATGCCGACAAAGAAGTGCTGGACTATATTGCAAAGCAATTTATAGAGGCAGGCGTCCCTTCCGCACAGCATGAAGATCAAAGGATGCGCGGCTATTTCAGGGCGGAAGACCTTGCAAAGCTTATTGGCGCAGAGCACCCGGCCAGTGTACGGGAGATGTTCAGGTTCCTCAATCAGGAATCCGATAAATCGCCGCCTATGTATTCGACAGAAACATTTGATTTTCCTGATAATATCAAGGTGCGCTGTAGCTATATCTCTCGGAGCAAGACGCATGTGAACTTTCGTGTGCACATCCCCGAAGGAGATACGCAGGCGTTAAATGATATAGCCCGTTTAGTGCATGCTTTTGACAGGACCAACAAACAAGCCGACAGAGAGCGAGCGGATTTAGAAGCAGCCTCAGAGAGAGTTCCGAACGCAAGGCCGAAAAATAAGTGGTTTGCCGCCACCTATCTCTTCCACCATATGATCGAACGCTACCGCGAACCATTCAAAGCTATGATGGGATTATGGGGCGCACGGCTGCTGGATAGCGGATATCCATTTGAACAAGACATGTCATTGACCGATGGCACAGCACTAAAGGCTGCAATGATGAAATATGAAAAAAAAACGCAGCCCTGCATATACTGGGATGGAGGCGAGGATAATTTAGGTGGGCTCTATTTAAAACTATACCGGGAAATTGAAACCTGGGAGCAGGCGGCTGCTGCCAAGGCCGGGCGTGCCAGTGATACAGGCCAATGGCTTGACAATATGGGGCTTCGGGAAAAGCTGAAAGATTTTATAAAAGGCGGTGGATTTGACGGCGGGGAATTTAACATGATGTGGCGAGTTTTCAGAGAGACATCGCTGGGCAGGACAGGTGTGTTGCGACTGCCGGGAGATAACGGCGCACAGATCAAAATCAGGATGCGCGGCGATCAATTTGAATTATTGATTCCCGAGGGTCAGGAAGAAGCGACATTCAAGGCGCTGGAAGACTATATGTATGGAATCGATGACTCCACACCCCGTCCCACTCGGGATGGATCAGCTGAGCCCCCTCCTCCTGCGGGAGGCAGTTCGAGCAAACCGCCGCCTCCACGCCGTCGCTAACACTCTGACCTCTCATGGCGCTGATTTCTGAGCCGAACCTGAAGAGGCGGACGCAGAAGGCACCAGTTCTGTAATAATCTTCTTCTTTTGTCTGAGTTTGTGTAGCCAGTCCGCAGCGTGCTTTTTTCTCTCTTCAAGAAAACTCCTGAAGGCGTCATCCATCATGCCACGCCGATCGGCCAGCTGATGGAGTTTGAAGTCAGGGGTTTCATTGCACTCCACGATGACGGCCCCGGAATCCACCGGTGCAATATCCCAGCCGATCAGCGCCATTTCTTCCATGACTTGAGCACCCTCAATCGCGAGCCGGGTCACTTCCCGCCAGTTGGGGACCACTATCCCAGGAATACGAACTTCCGTATCGGGATGATGCATGATCTCTTCAAACCCTGCCTTGCCGCTCTGAACAACCCGCAGGACGCGCCCATTTTCGATGTCCAGCTGTGCCAGCAGATTGCCGTGGCGCCAGAAGTTGTCGGCCACGTTCATGCCCGCCGGAATCTTCCAGCAGGCACGCAGAATCTCCGGTTTTCCATTCCGCATGGCAGTGAGCAGGCGGACGGTAGCCAGGCGGTCTTTGCATATTTCGCGCACCTGCGCCTGCGGGCTTACCCGCTTCTGAAATATGTAGCCGGAAACGGCATGCGCCATTGCAAATGAAAGGAAAGTATCGAGGGGGATTACCTGTCCTATGGTGCTCAGTATACGGCGTTGCATTGCATCATACCGCTCCAGACTCACCGTACCCAGACTCTGGTGACCGTTCATCGGCTTGCCAAACAGGGGATAGTGCGCACTATTGGTTAAAAAGGCGCGTAGCTCATGCTCATCGCGCAGCAGAAAGGAGGACGGTCTTCCGACCTGTTCGCGAAAAATGGCAACTGTCGGCATGATCGGCAAGCCGTAGGTGCCAAACAGAATATCGGATGCGATCTTGTTATTGACCAGCCCGTAAAAATCAAACCGGTAGTTGACCCGCAGCCAGATTTTCTGCGCGGACTTAAACCCGACAAACGCTTTTTTATCGGCGTCCCCATACAGGTTCCTGTCATAAAGCCTCAGCCCGGCATATTCCTCCATCGACAGACGCCCGTCACCAAGCTTTAGCGTTATGATTTCTTTGAGCAGGCTGCTCCGTGATCGACCACTGTCGGCGGCAATCTGCGACAATCTTGTCAAAAACCCGCGGGCTGGTATAGGCTTATCAACGCCATTCCATTCTCCCGGGGCACGAAGCTCTTCGGCCGTCACAGCAATTTTCATGTTTTGGCCTTCATATAAAATATACGAATCCCCCATCAAAAATCTCCGGTACCCGCCGGAAGGTTTCAATGGTATCATGCGTATATAAATTATCCGAAGGATAATGGATGAGGGGCAGCATGCAACTGTCAAAGCCGTTACTGTTCAGTGCGTTTTTACTTTTCTCTGCGCTGATGGGGTTAAGCCCTGCCTTTGCTGCATGTCACTGGCAGCCTCAGTGCCCGGGCGTAAACTGTCCGCAAGTGCCCATATGCGACTCCATATCGGAATTCGGCCCGGCGCCTCCGCCATCTACCCCCGGCAGACCAGCCTCGCCTATAGGGACCACGCCATCCGGCACGACTTTCTGCCACCAGCAGAAAGTTTGTGATACACTCGGTAATTGCAACTTCAGAAATATCTGCAACAGGTAATCCGGAAAGAACCTATGCAATTCTGCCAGCATAATTTCTGCCAACGCCTATGACCCAGTGGCCGCCACGCCGTCTGCGGGAAGACGCCCTTGAAAAAGTCGACGCGCTGATCGCCGCATCGCCTGAAGCAATTGAGGCGCTCTTTTCCCGCGCATGTCTGTTGGCCGAACTCGGCCGTGAGGAGGAAGCTAAATCCGCGTATATGGACGTGCTGGCGCGCGACCCGGCGCATTTCGGCGCGCTGAATAATTTCGGCAATATGCTTTATGCGCTTGGCTTCAAATCGGCGGCACGCACGCTGTACACGGAGGCGGTGAAACAGCATCCGGATAATCCCAAGGGGTATGTCAATCTTGCTAACCTGCTTGCCGAAAGCAATGAGACCGATCTGGCCAAAGAACATTTTGAGGCCGCGCTTAAGCTCGACCCTGATCATATCGAAGCCAATCGCGGACTGTCCTACATCCTCACAGAGCTGCGGGAGGAAGAGCGCGCGGCAATCCATCGGCATAAAGCCTTCCAGCATCAGCCTGTGCTGGTGCTACCGTATTCCGGCGAAGGCACACCCATTACGTTGCTTCTTCTTGTCTCGGCATCCGGTGGCACGATTCCTATGCGCCATCATTTTGACGAAAATATTTTTCTCGTGTCCGTGCTTTTTGTAGAGTTTTACGACAACGAAACGCCATTGCCTCCACACCAATTGCTCGTGAACGCCATCGGCGATGCCGATCTCTGTCAGGCAGCCCTCGAAGCCGCAGTGAAGATAGTGGCAAGGTCGGCCGCACCGGTGATAAATCACCCGTCCCGCGTGCTGCCCACCGGACGGGCGGAGAATGCGCAACGCCTTGCGGATATACCCGGCGTCATTACTCCAAAAATCGCATTGCTGCCGCGCAAGCTTCTTGAAAGTCCCGACGCGCCCGC
>Ga0206844_10177_pt1 | contig 20820 bp, 15 predicted proteins | sample Alteio_BWOrgCont_22_FD_152907 | JGI IMG/M metagenome (GOLD analysis project Ga0206844, IMG submission 152907) | Enriched cells from forest soil in Barre Woods Harvard Forest LTER site, Petersham, Massachusetts, United States -... | ecosystem: Environmental > Terrestrial > Soil > Temperate forest >...
AAGATTCGCCGACGCCTTCGGGCGATCCTGCCGCAAAAAGCCCCTTCGTCTTCAACAACTGATTCCTTGAGCCTTATGAAACCTTTTGAAACGATAGAAGTACGGGAGCAGGAAGTGGCTTGCGACGGCGGTGCCGCGCCGCTTGGCCATCCGCGCGTATTCCTGCATATCGACAAGCAGTCGCACCGGATTCAATGCCCTTACTGCAGCCGCCTGTATGTGCTGCAAGATGCCGATCAGCGCAAGGCCGGATGAGCATCTCATAAAAATTATTTAAAATCATTGCTTTAACCATTGTTTGCTGGCGGCTGCCTGTCAACAGTGCTATAGTTTCTGCATGGACAGCCTCATGCAGGTATTGACGCAATGGGAAACCGAGGGCATCATCATTCTGGCGGTGCTCACCGGAGTCGTGGTGTGGCATTATGTTGCCAAGCTCTGGGGCGCGCCGGAAGATATGGTGCTGAGCGCTTTGCTCGGAGCCTGTATCGGCGCGGTGGCCGCCGGATTCTACCTGATGCGGCATGTCCTGGGGCTGGAACTGGGCCAGCGCGCCTTCTGGTTTGTCGTCCTCTATCTGTGGTGCGCGCTCGGCATGCTGTTTTTCGCAGCCCGGAATACGTCCCCCCATAAGCTGTGCCTGGGCCTCGCGTCGCAGGCGGGAATCGTTTACGCGCTCTTCGTTTTTCTTTGAAAACCCGTCATCACGGCAGGGCTTATTCCCACTCCAGCGCGCCTTTTTTCCACTCGTAGATGAAGCCTATCGTCAATATGAACAGGAACCCCATCATTGACCAGAAGCCCAGCAGCCCGATGCGCGAAAGTGACACGGCCCAGGGGAAAAGAAACGCCACTTCCAGGTCAAAAATGATGAACAGGATAGAGACGAGGTAAAAGCGCACGTCGAACTGCCCGCGCGCATCGCCGAACGTATCGAACCCGCATTCGTAGGAAGACAGCTTTTCGGAGCCGGGCTGGTTCGGCCCCAGCGCAAGCGGCAGCAATACCATCACGCACGTAAGCCCAATGGCAATGCACAGGAAAATAAGTATGGGAAGATAACCGGCCAGAAGTGTTTCCATGCCCGCACTCTAATGAAGCACCGCGCGATATTCAATGAAGAATATTCAGCAAACAGCTTCAGGGAAGCGGGGATAATGTTGTAATACATTGATATTGTTTCACTAAATTCTTCATTGTCATAAAACCTTCACTTGCGGCGCGCATGCGGGTATGCGATAAAGTAAGGATAGACCGCTTAGAATTGGAAACAGTAATGGCCAACGAAAATACAGCGCCCGATACCTGGAAGGATATGCCGCAGCATACAGCCCCGGCAGCGGCTGACACTCCATCTGATCAGTGGGGCCCCAATCCGGCATCCGGCAAACCACCCGCGTCCGGAACAACTTCAGAATTGTCAGACGACGAAAAGATGAAGCAGGGATTGAAACTGCTCTTTCAGGGACTGATGAAGAAGATAGGGGACGGGGGCAATCTTGTCGGCATGTTCTTGGAGAGTTTATTTGGTTTCGGTGCAGGAAGCGACGATAATCCACCGGAGAAAAAACAAGAGACCCCGGCGGCGGATCCCAAGCAGACGGTCTCAAGCAACACCCCTGCCCCTTCTTCGCCTGCCGATCCCGACAAGACCCGTACCACTCAAGCTGGCCTGACGGGGAGCGCTGCGGATACCTTGAAAGCGGCGGGACAGGCTATAAAAGACGCCAATGCCGTGGCGGCCGATGTGATTTATAACTGGAACGGCCCGTCACAAGGCCAGACGGCGAAAGACCCGGCTCCTGCGGTACGGACGGTCACTTAAGCCCGCCCCTCCCCCAGAATAACAGCGCCTAATACACCATCCGTTCCTGCGGGAAACGGACGATGACGCGGATGGGCTTGCCGGGCTGGCGCTCGATGTCGAGCGAGGCCTGGTGCATGGCGACGAGCGCCTTGGTAAGCGGAATGCCGAGGTTGGAGAGTTCGCGGCGGCGGGCCTTCGCCTGCTTGGGTCGCTCCTGCGCGGCTTTATCGCCCGTGGCGGATTTTGCTCCTTCGGTAAAGGAGATGCAGAAACTCTCCTCCCCCTTCTTGTCTTTCTGTATGTAGGCCTCGACGATGATGTGGCTGTCTTCGGTGCTGTGATTGGCGGCGTTGAGCAGCAGGTTGATGATGATCTGCTTGAGCCGCTGCTCGTCCACCATGAGGCGCGGCAGGACGTCGGGCACTTTAAGCTCCACATGGAGCTTCTGCACCTGGAGGCGCTCGGTGACGAGCCGCAGGCATTTATTGAGCGTAAACCGTATGTCCACGGGCTTATCCTGCAATTCCAGCAGGCCGGATTCGGCGTTGGACAAGGCCAGCACGTCGTCCACGAGCGCCTGGAGATGGCGCGAAGCCTCGTGAATGTCCTGCGCGTACTGCCAATATTGCGTGTTTTCCAGCGGCCCGTATAGCTGGCTTTTCATGATCTCGGAAAAGCCCACGATGGTGTTAAGCGGCGTGCGCAATTCATGGCTCATCGCGGTCAGGAACTCGATCTTGATCTTGTTGCTCAGCTCTGCCGCGTCCTTGCTCCTGCGCAGCATGAGATTCTTGCTTTCCTTTTCCTCTTCGATGCGCCGGGTCTCGGCGAGATAGTCGCCAAGCTTGCGAATCTGGTGCGCCAGCGTATTGATCTCGTTGTCGCTGCCCGTGAAGGGCGGATGATAGGTTTCGCCACGAAGCAGGCCCGCCGCCACATCGGAGAGATCGGCCACCGGCTTGATGATGCGCAGGCGCACGACCCACAACAGCGCCAGCATGAAGATGCCCATGAGCAGTATCTCCACGAGCTTTGGAATAAGCAGGCTTCGGATGGAGGTGACGCTCGCCTTGCTGTCATAACCCAGCAGGACAATATAGGGATAGTTGGCCGAAAGCTCGTAATAGACATACATGGCGCGTTCATCGAACAAGCTGCCCTTGGAGAGCATGCCGGACGGGCGCCGCGCGAGATCGACCGATTTCAGCGGAACACTGTAGGCATCAATGGGAGAATGTTCCTCCAACGTTTCGGTCAGCGGCAGCAACGTGGTGCTGTAGACGGTGAAGAATATGCCGGAGTCTTTGACCGCGCTGCGCAAATTATGCGTGATCGTGCCGATGTCCATGCTGATGAGGATGGTGCCCACATATTTGCCCGTCGTGTCGGTGATCCCGAGCGCGATGGGAAGCACCCATTTGGCGGAGACGCGCCCCTGGATGGGCACGCCTATCTGGACTTTCCACGGCTCGGCGATGGATTTGCGGACATAATCGCGATCGGAGACGTCCACCGGCAACGGGTGAATGCCCTTGTTGCTGCTCACAACGTTGTTTTGCTTATCATCAATCCACGAGAAGACATGGTGCAGCGTCGTCGTCGTGTCAAACGAGCGCAGCAGCAACGCGATGCTTTTGAGATCATGGGTGTCCATGAGCGAGATTTGCCTGCCCAGCGCGTTGAGCAGGTACGAAGAGTGCTCGATTTCAAGGATCATCGCGCGGTCAATGTGCGCGGCCTCGTTCTCAAGCTCCTTGATGACGTGATCGGAATGATCCTCGTAGGTTTCGTAAGTCACCCACAGCGACACCAGCAAAAGCACGAACACGATGAGCGCCGCGACTCCCGCGAAATAACGCAAAAGGGATGGCCTGGACCAGATAACCTGCATGAAGACGCCGGAATTGTATGTTTTCCGATACCTACACCAGCGGCGCGCGCTTATCAATGATTACGGTGACGCTATGCCGGAAGCAACGGGCTGCTTTTCGGCCAGTGCGCGGTAGCTGGAGGGCCGAGCGCCCATGCGCGTCGTAAAAGGCCGCTCGGGCGCATGCGACGAGGAATCCGATGCCACATGAGCAGGCCGGGTGCGCGAGGCCGCAATGGGGACGGTTTCCTCCTCGCGGGATTCCTTGCGCAGCATGGCGGAGAGGCGGCTTACCGCGTTCCAGAGAAAAACGCAGACCGTGGTGGCAAAAACATCGAGCGCCAGGATTTTCCCAAGGTTGAACGTCCTGTTTTTCTCAAGCGCGTCAATTAAGAGCTGGCCGCCTTCGGGGTTTTCCGCGATGATTCTCTTGCCTTCCTCCGTCCAGCTTGCAACATGTTTGCCGACTTTTTCATTAAAAACATCGAACTTATATTTGCCCTTATGCGGGCCGTCTTTATAGCTGCCCGTAGCGAGGTCCGCGCCGACGAATGAGGCGAATACGGTCGTCCAGGCGACGACGCGCCCCTTGATGACATCGCCCCAGGTTTCTTTCTCCTGGCGGCTTAGGCGCTCTTTCCCGGCTTCCACTTCGCCCGGCTTACCGAAGCGCTTGTTGAAATGGGTGACGATGGATTCTTTATGCGTCTGGAGCCATTCCTTAATCGGAATGAACGCATTGCCGCCATGGAACAGGATGGTCGTGCCTGCCAGGGCCACCCTCAGCCGCTGCTTGGGGCCTTCCGGTATTTTCCCCGCCTTCTTAAGCAGCGCATCGTCCATCCGTTTTAGATAATTAGGGATACCAAAATAAGTTTCCTTGCCGTGCCGGGACACATAAGCGAGCGTCGCCGTAAGTGTCAATATGACGGCTTCCGCCAGGGTAAAACGCACGCCGTCGAACCATTTCTCGCCGGTGGTCTTAGGGAGTATGACGTGCGATTTCTTCCCTGCCGCAGCGTGCGCCTTGTCGTCCTGCGCGGGGCCTGCCGCTATGTTAGGAGAAGAGGCCATAGGTCAGGGCGACAACAGGGAAGGTTCGCCGACTTTGGACAATTCGCGGGCACGGTGATCCGTTGCGCCCTTATCGAGTATTTTCCGACGCGCTTCCCCTGTCGAGGGCACGCGGGACGTTGCGGCGTGAAGTTTATGGATGTCGGCGGCATCCGCGGGGCGGATGCCCGAATGGCCCAGAAATTTTTTATCCTGTTCCAAAGCCGCCGCCGCGTCTGCCGCCTCTTTCTGTTCCTGCTTTTTAAGCAGCCTGTGTTCCATCTTGTCGAAGCCGAGTTTGGAAAGAGCCGTATAGATAATCTCCATGACGGTATAATAGCCCAATTTATCCGGACGCGCGAGCTTATCCCCGAAAATAGGTTTATAGACGTTCTTGCCGAGAAAATTGCCGGGAAATTCAATGTCGCGCTCAGCATCAATCCATTGCAACGGCGTATTGATGGCATTGGGCTTGCGTCCAAAAAAAGTACCAGCTCCAAACAAAATGCTGAGTCCGGTTGTGAATGAAACCCCCATGCCACGGGCATAGAGCACGTGTTTCCAGCTTTCGGGATGTTCGTTGAATTGAAGATTATCGCCGATGCAGTGTTTTGCAAGCATTGTCTTTTCGTCTCCCGTCAGCTTGCGCGGCTTGGCCTTCACTTCCTTGAACAGATCGCGGATGTACTTATATTCGGCAATGTTGTGTTTGCTGGCCGCATTGCCGTGCCCGGTGAGTTCCTGGAGCCGGTCAAGCGTATGACCCATTTGGAATTCGAGCAATTTCTTATGGTCATGCGTCGCTTTCATGGGCCACACGAGCGCATGCCCGCCGCAAAGCAGCAATTGTGTCGTTGTGCCGAAATCGAAAACTTTTTCGGTCAGGTACGGATGCATTCCGATTTTATTTCCGATCTTAATGGCTTGCCCGTTTTCCCCAACCCATCTCTCGCGCCATGCAATTACTTTTTTATGCCCCGTTACTTTATAGGTAAGGATGGCGGATATGACGAAATTGACGATGTAGTTGATAAAAACATTGCGGAAGAGGTGGAAGGATTTCTCCTTATACTTATCCCCCCAGCTTTTTTCGCTTGCAGCACCGGCCTGCGCCGCCTTGCCCGCATGCGGCGGCGCACCCTGAACGCCTTGCGCGTCGGGAGGACTCACAGTTTTCTCTTTACTCGGCACAGTCATTCACCCTACCTTTTAAGTAAAACCCTCTTTACTCCTGACCTGATAATAGCATATTTTAATCGTTCCAAGATGAAGGTTTTATTACAGTTTGGGCCGGAATCACAAAAAAACTTCGTGAATTGTCATCATTCTGTAACCGAAAACGCCTATAATGCGGCATGTGTCACTTTAAAGGGAGGTATCATCATGCGCTCCTTAAAAACGCTCCGGGTTTCGCTGTGCTTGGCGATTTTCTTAGTAATTTCAGCCATTTCCCGCCCAGGATTGGCGCAGGATATTCAGTGGCCTTCCAATACCATCAACCTGTCGCAATTGGAGAGTATCTTCAGTCAGTATCCGGGCATTAACCAATTTAACATCCAGTTTCCCAACCAGACGAACTGGGGCATCACGCCCGGTTCCGTGCAGACGCTTGTCAATAATTTCCAGCAGGAGGCGCAGTCGCTTGGTGTAAAAGGCGCGCTGCCGGACCTGTCTTTCTCCTCGCTGGCGGGCGGGGGCCTCAAAGGGGGACTGGCCCAGCTTGCCATCAACAACTCCGGTGATTTGAAGGGCCAGATGGACGACGTGCTGCGCCAGCTTCGCTATCAGACCCTAGATTTGAGCGACGCCCTGCCCGACTGGCTCAAGCAATTCCTGCTCGCCATTTACGATGCGGTATATAGCGGCTTTGAGTTCCTGGGCCAAAAACTGGCCTCGCTGTTCCGGTAAATTTGCTATAGCGTGAGCCGGAGCATCCTTCGTTTCCTCATGGCAATCTTCGGCTCCCCCACAAGGAATGGCGATCATTAAAACCTCCACACTTGCAAAAGAGCGGTTCTCGAAAGGGCAGATTGCATTCTTCTTTGTCCTGTTGCTGGCCTTCGTCAAGGCCTGCTTTGGGGCTGGCTTTTTTGAAACCTGGCTGATTGCAGGCTCCCTCGTCACCGGATTGTTCGTGCTCTATGTGCTCACCCGCGTGATTTGCACTTTCCTGGGCCTGCATCAGGGCTTTTCCGTACTGGTTACCGAGGAGCAACTCTCCCAGCTAAATGATGACGACCTTCCCGTTTACACGATTCTCCTTCCCACTTTCAACGAACCGGAGGTTATTTCCCAGTTGATCGATGCCATCGGGCGGCTTGATTACCCGAAATTGAAACTGGACATCAAACTGCTGCTCGAAGAAAATGACGCGGCGACCCGGCGCGCGCTTGCCGATATGGACGTGCCCGGATGGCTCGAAATGGTGGACATACCGGCTTCCAAGGAGATTCCCCAGACCAAGCCCAGGGCGTGCAATGCGGGATTGCAGCTTGCCCGTGGCGAATTCGTAACTATTTTCGACGCCGAAGATCGCCCGGAAACCGATCAATTGAAAAAAGCGGTGATAGCCTTCCGCGCGCTTCCTCCCTCGGTGGCTTGCCTTCAGGCCAAACTTAACTGCTACAATTCCCATCAGAATATCCTGACCCGGCTTTTTACGCTGGAATACACGGCGTGGTTTGATCTGTATCTGCCTGGATTGCACGCAATCGGCTCCCCCATTCCGCTCGGTGGTACGTCCAATCATTTCAGGACGGAAGCGCTGGTGCGATTGGGCGGGTGGGACCCCTACAACGTGACTGAAGATTGCGATCTCGGAATCAGGCTGAGCCTTAACGGGCTCAAAACCCAGATTCTGAATTCGACAACCTGGGAAGAAGCGCCGAGCGTTCTGGAACATTGGTTCAAACAACGGACGCGGTGGCTCAAAGGCTACTTGCAGACTTTCTTCGTCTATACCCGGAATCCCTGGCGTCTTCTGCGCACCGCCGGGATGTGGAAAACGGGCCTGTTCCTCACGGTCGTAGGCGGCCAGGTGATGGCGCTCGCCCTGCTCTTGCCTTTCTGGATACAGTTGATCCTCTGGATTCATTTCCGCTGGCCGCTCGTCGTGCCCGACAAGCCCTGGACTTACGATTTTCTGTACGCGGCCATCGCGCTCAATCTCTTCAATTTCGTATTTATCTTTATTTTCATTCTCGGCGCATACCGCAGAAGAAAGTGGAATCTCGCTCTCTGGAGTTTTTGCTTTCCGCTCTATTGGCTGCTCACGAGCCTCGCCGCATGGCGCGGCATCGTTCAATTTTTTCTCAAGCCCCACCATTGGGAGAAAACCCCTCACGGCGTGGCCAGGGATGACAACCTCGCAGCAGCCAAATGGGCGGAGCCCCGGCGTTCAAAAACGTCGCAGATCGCGGCTTTAGGCGCATGTATTATTTTTATTCTCCTGACGCTCCAATCCACCACGGAGCTCATCTTGGATTTCTCGGCCCACAATTGCTATTACTACAATATCCATACGAAAATAGACGAGGTAAGTTGCGACATTCCGGTGAATGAAAGCTGGATTGACGGCAAGTCGCTGCACTTTGAATTGCACACTCCTTCCATTCAATCTTCCAAGACGACCCTGGTAGCCGATCTTACCGTCAATGAAGGCGAAACCTTTCAAATCCGCAAGGACATTCCTTGGCCGAAAAACGGGGTTGCCGGCATTGATCTTCCTTTTGACGCGCAATGGAAAAGCTTGAATTGGGATACGGGACTCGGCCCCTGGGCCCTGCGTGAGGTGCGCAAGCTGCGTGTGAGCCTGCACGTTTCCGACGCCGCAGACCATAAGAATCTCTTTTGGTCTTCCCTGGGCAATTTTGATGTGCGCGATATTCAGATCGCCAAGCGCCAGACCCTCCTGCCCCTTCAGGTTTCCGATATTTCAGCGCCCGTAAGAGTCACGCAGAACTCCCGGTTTGAAGCGGGATTCAACATCTCTCCCTGGATTCGGAATCCCTTTGACCGCAAAGCGATAGATGTCAGTGTCAACATCATTTCCCCCAAAGGACGGCCTGTGGTTATTCCCGCATTTTTCAGTCAGGACTTCCGCCTTGGAACTTACTTTGATGCTGACCATATAGTTACCAAGGGACTGATTGCCGTCGGGAAGCCTTTCTGGAAGGTCAGGTATCTTCCGCAGCTAAGCGGGAACTACCGGTGGAAAATCATTGTCCGCGATGACCTGGGCCGGAAATTTGAATCGCAGGAGCGCGTCTTTACGGCACTGGCCCCGTCAGAAAATCCTGGCAACGCGGCGTCCGGGACGCTCATGCTCCGTCCGGGGAAGAAATATTTTCAGGATCAAAACGGCAACTTTGTCTTTCCCATCGGCATGAATGTGGGATGGATAAAAGACGCGCGGGCCTGGCCGGAATGGGGGCTTACCCAGGTGCACCCCGGCGACGACGTGGATGTTTTCGATCGTATTTTCGCCCAGATGGCGGAAAATCACATGAATTTTGCGCGCATCTGGATGGCCCCGTGGTGGGGCGGCCTGGAATGGAATGACACCTGGCCGGGATATTCGGGCTTGAACGAGTACAATCTTGCAAACGCCTGGCGGATAGATCACATCCTGTCGGAAGCCGAGAAACGGGGAATCCACGTCGATCTCGTATTAGACGAGGAGCTGGAACTTGACGATGAGAAGGGCATATGGCGGTATAATCCCTACAATCGTGACAACGGCGGGTTCCTCAACGTCAGCGAGGATATTTTTACCGATCCTCGCGCCAAAGCATTATTTCGGAAGAAATACGCCTACATCCTCGCCCGCTATTCCGCCTACACCAGCCTTTCCAGTTGGGAATTATGGAATGAGCCCAATAACATCACTCGGGACAAAAGCATCCTCCTGCCCTGGTTCGAGGATTTTTCGACATTCTTTGCACAAAACGATCCGCTCCACCGCCCTGTGGGATTGACGTTCTGCTGGAAAGGCAAATCCGACACGTTTCCCAATCGTTTCTGGAAAACATCCGGCGCGCGCTTCGGAGGAATCCAGAGCTACAATCTTGGCGCCGGGCTCGTAAGCAGCATGCTGACCATTCTCAAAAACTTTGGAGAATCCCCTACCCTTGCGATGATCACCGAATCCAGCGGGCATTTCCTGGGAGCGCCGGAAGAACTGATGGCGCAGGACATCCATGACGGGCTTTGGGCGTCGTGGGTGCTGCCTTTGCCGGCGGCTCCCCTGTCATGGTGGTGGAGTTTCATAGCCGAGAAGGGAGTCATGCGGCAGTATCAATTTTTCTCTCATTATATCGAAAAAGAGGATCTCTCGAAGGATGATTGGCGGTTCGTGCGCGCGGACAGCAGCGATCCGCGCATCCATGTATTGGCAAGAGTGGGAAAGCAAAGCGCCTTCTTCTGGCTGTATGCGGATTTCTGGGACACTTTCCCCTATTTCCCGGCGACGGATACGCAAACATTGAAGGAGCACATAAAATACATCTATTCCCAGAAGAAGCCTCCCGGTTTCAGCCCGTTGAGCCTCCAGGATCCGGGCCCCCTTTTTCAGATTCATAACCTGGCCATCAACCTCTCTTCGATCCCCGACGGCGTTTATGACGTTGAAATCTGGGATACCTGGGGCAAAGGCAAAATAAGTGAACAAAGATTTTTGAAGAATAAAAGCGCGTTTACGCTCACCCTTCCTTTCATAGAGCGCGATGCCGCCCTCAAGATGAAGCGGCTGACGGACGAAAAGATATTACCTCACGTACCTGCCGCCGGTTCGCGGTAAGGACAATCTGGAGGTAGAAGAGGAAGGATTATTCCCCTTATTCAGCGCGCCTTGAATGCGCATCATGCTGATTATTTGTCGAGATCGATTTGATGCTTATCTGTTAACGCACCTGTCGCCGCCCCTGCCGCACCGCCAATCACAGCGCCTCCTAAAACACTGCCGCCGAGAAGCGCGCCGCCCACTGCGCCCGCACCGGCACCGATGGCGCCGCCGCTCACTGCGCGTTGACCTTGGGTATCGCCACAGGCCGAGGTAAACAACAGGGAGGCAATCGCCGCCATACTGCATATCGTTCGCATAAAATACTCCTTTAGGTGTGGTTATCGCTGATAATTTCAGGCATACCTTTCCCGTCAGGCGGAAAGCCGGATACGGCTTTCTCACCCGACCGGCAAGATAGACGCAGCATTAATCATGCGGCGTTACAATCGTGGTCGCGGCAGGAGCAGGCGGCGGACAGGTGCAATGGGATGAACACCCCGAAAGCATTACGACCGCAGTCAAGACTAACGCACAGGAACGAATGCTGAAATTTTTCATAAAATGATTCTCCCAAAGAAATGCCCGGACACGGAAATGTGCCGGTCAGACTCGTTCTAAAACGCATTGCATTAGAAAACTATTGGACGCACGGTGCGCAATTCATCAAATATTCATCAAAATTACACTCCGCATCGCCGATCCATCTATCTGTTTTATAACAATAGTGATGACGGAATTGATAAGTCCCAATATCTTTTTTATGAATAACTGAAGATAAATTAAAATTATTAACCGTAAGGAAATGATATGACGCGCGGCATACACGAATCACTGGTAAGCACCGGAAATACTGAGCTGGATGATGTGCTTGGCGGCGGACTGACACCGCACCGGGTTTATCTGCTGCACGGCACGCCCGGTTCCGGCAAAACCACGCTTGCATTGAGATATTTAATGGATGGCGTGAAAAGGGGCGAAAAAGTGCTCTACGTCACACTTTCGGAAACCAAAGCGGAACTACTGGCAGTTGCGAAATCCCATGACTGGTCCCTGGAAGGAATTGAAATCTTTGAACTGGTGGCGCACGAAAATGATTTATTGTCCGAGAATCAATATACCGTTTATCAGCCTTCGGAAATCGAGTTAAGTGTGACGACCAAGGCGATACTGGAAGAAGTGGAACGCGTTAAGCCAGCCAGGGTCATCATTGATTCTTTATCCGAAGTGAAGTTGCTTGCACAGAGTCCCTTGCGCTTTCGCAGGCAAGTGCTCGCACTTAAGCAATTCTTCACCGGAAGGAAATGCACCGTGTTTTTTCTCGACGATAAAACTTCTCCCGCCGGGGAGGATTTACAGCTTGAGAGCATCGCTCACGGAGTGTTAAGTCTTGAGCAATTATCGCCGGAATATGGCGCAGAAAGACGGCGGCTGCGCATAACCAAATTGCGCGGGCAGAAATATCGCGGTGGCTACCATGATTTCTCCATTGTCCGCGGCGGCCTGTCTGTTTTTCCGCGCATAGTGGCTTCCGAACATTCGCGAAAAGACCATCCCGGCCAACTCAAGAGCGGCATTTCAACCATTGATGCGCTTTTGGGCGGAGGCATCGAATTCGGCACAAGCGTATTGCTGCTCGGGCCTGCGGGGGCGGGCAAATCCTCTCTTGCCATTCAGTATGCAGTGAGCGCCGCCGCCAGGGGAGAACATTCCGTTATTTTTACCTTCGATGAACGATTGCAGACTTTGTTTGAGCGTTCAAAAGCGCTGGGTATGAATCTGGCTGAATATGTGGATAAAAGGCTCATTCACATTCAATCCGTCGATCCTACTGAGATGTCTCCCGGCGAATTTGCGCATTGCGTAAGACAAAATATTGAGGGAAGCGGAGGAAAGAAGCGCGCCAAGGTCGTCGTTATTGATAGCCTTAACGGTTATCTGAACGCCATGCCGGAGGAACGGTTTCTTATCTCCCAGTTACACGAATTGCTGACCTATGCGGGTCATTGCGGCGTGGTGACATTTCTGGTGGTGGCGCAACACGGCCTGCTGGGCCATGCAATGCAAACCCCTATAGATACCAGCTATCTTGCCGATTGCGTCATGCTGTTTCGTTACTATGAAATTGCTGGCGAAGTGAGGCAGACATTATCCGTCGTCAAAAAGCGCGGCGGCAGGCATGAAAGAACCATCCGGGACTTTAAAATGGACAGTACCGGCATTAAAGTCGGCGAAGCGTTGCGGGAATTTCATGGCATTCTGACCGGAACGCCGGTTCTTAAGGAAACCGCAGAAAAACAACCGTTGAAAGCTTATGCCACTTAAAGACTTTATTCCCAGTTCTCCCCGAAGCCGCGTCCTCATCCTCATGCCGGTGCGCAAGGATGCGACGGCTACTGTGGATATTTTTAGTAAAAATGGGATTATTTCCTGCATCTGCAATACATTGGCGGAAGTGTGCGAAGAAATAAAAAAAGGTGCGGGCACAGCGGTACTTACAGAGGAGATGATTCTTTTAGACAAAGAGGGAATTCTGCAGAAGACGCTCGAAAACGAACCGCGCTGGTCGGATTTCCCCCTCCTCGTCCTCACTCCCGCAGGAAGCCATACGTCCAAATCGATAAAAGCGCTCGAAGCCATTGGCCATATGACGCTGATGCAGCGTCCCGTGCAGATTATTGAACTCTTGAGCGCTGTCCGTTCCAGCCTGCGTGACCGGCAACGCCAGTACAAAGTGCGCGACTACCTGATAGAACGCGACAAGCAGGAAGAAGCCCTGCGGACAAGCGAAGAAAAATTTCGTCAGTTGCTGGATACGCTGCCTGCAGGCGCATATACCTGCGATCCGGACGGCCTTATCACTTATTTCAATCAGCAGGCTGTGCAGATGTGGGGGCGCGCGCCCAAGCTCAATGATACCTTGGACCGTTTTTGCGGTTCTTTTAAGCTTTTTGCCATCAATGGAACCCCGCTCACGCATGACGCATGCTGGATGGCATTGGCGCTGAAAACCGGCAAAGGGTATATCGGGGAAGAGATTGTCGTCGAGCGCCCGAATGGAGAGCGGCTTACCGTGTTGGCCCACGCGAATCCTATTCTCGACGGCCAGGGAGAACTTGCAGGCGCGATAAATATTCTTGTGGATATCAGCGACCGTAAGAAAGCGGAAGATGCGCTGAAGGAAGCGGACAAACGCAAGGACGATTTCCTGGCCATCCTGGCCCATGAATTGCGCAATCCGCTGGCACCCATTTCCAACGCCATGCCCATCCTGCAATCCCCGGAAGCAAGCAAAGAAACGCGCTTTAAGGCGATGGACATTGTAGTAAGGCAGGTCAACCAGATGGTGCGGTTGGTGGACGATTTGATGGATGTGAGCCGTATCAGGGGCGGCAAGATAGAATTGCACAAAGAACGCATCAGCCTTCGCGATGTAATCCAGAACGCGATAGAAACCTCCCGTCCTCTCATTGAGGAACAGAAGCACGAATTGACCGTTGAGCTGCCGGCCGCGCTTGTGTATGTGAATGCGGATTTGCTCCGGTTGTCGCAGGTTATCAGCAATCTGCTCAACAATGCTGCAAAATATACTGAACCCCGCGGACATATCTGGCTGACCCTCGAACAGGCGGGCAATGTGGGCATTATACGGGTGCGCGACAATGGGATCGGCATTCCCTCGAACATGCTGCCGCGCATATTCGACATGTTCACGCAGGTGGATGACTCCTTAGAGCGTGCCCAGGGCGGAATAGGCATCGGCCTTATGCTCGTAAAGAATCTCATTGAAATGCACGGCGGCAGCGTGGAAGTAAACAGCGAGGGAGGCGGCAAAGGCAGCCAGTTCACATTGCGGTTGCCTGTGGCGGCGGATGTGCGGGAAGAGGTTAAAGAAGAAGCGGATGCAAACGAGAATAAATCCATCAGCCAGACGCCCTCCCTGCGCATTCTGCTCGTTGAGGATTACGAAGTGCTGGCTCAGATGACCACATGGGCCTTAGAGATAGAAGGGCATGAGGTGCGCGTGGCCCACGATGGCCCCCAAGCTTTTAAGATGGTGAAAGACTATATTCCGGACGTCGTACTGATGGATATTGGGCTTCCCGGCATGAGCGGCTATGAGATATGCGAACTCATGCGTAAAGAGCCCGCGTTAAGAGACACTATATTCATAGCGCAGACCGGCTGGGGACAGGAAGAACATCGTCAGCGTTCAAAAGCCGCGGGCTTCCATCACCACATGGTGAAGCCGATAGACACACAGGCATTGCAGGGACTGTTGTATCCGAGAAAAGAATCCTTTGAAGCGATGCCTGATGTCGCCAGAGCACTTTCGGCTTAACCCTGCGCACGCTGTGCGGACATAGCGCACTTCAAAGCGCAACCCCCGCCTTCTCGTCCACTCCCCGCGTCAGCCGTGCCATCTCGCTTTCTAGCAGCGCCGTCTTTGCGCCCATCATCGGCGCGCCGACGCGGTAATAGATTGTGCCAAAGGGCAACGCCACCATGAAACGATCCCAACTGCGCATGCACTTATGGCGCGTGGAGGCGTACGTCACGGGAATGACCGGCACGCCGGACATTTCGGCGATCGCGAGTACGCCGGGCTGCACCTGCATGACGGGGCCCTTGGGACCGTCCGGCGTCACGGCGACATTCTCACCCGCCAGCAGCGCCCGCACCGCCTGCGTTGCCGCCGTGGCCCCGCCGCGCGTGCTAGAGCCCCGCACCGTGCCGAAGCCGAAGCGGTGCATCGTGCGCGCGATCATCTCGCCGTCGCGGTGGGTGGAGATCAGCACGTGCATCTTGCGCCCCGGCGGATAGATCGGCGGCATCATCAGCATGCGCCCGTGCCAGAAGGCGAAAACGGCGGGCTCTTTGCCCGCGAGATACGCCTTTGCATCGTCATCCATATCCATGCGCACGCGGCTGGTGCAATAGACCAGCCGGATATAATTCGCGGTCAGGAAGCATATCAGCCAGCGGAAGGAAGCGGTCTTAAAGAGGCGTTTGAATAGCTTTTTCATGGAGGGCGGCGCATTTTGAATATCTCATACCGCAAGCTGGGCGAAAGGGCAACTTACGACGCCAGGCTCACCTCGCGCCCACGACGTGCGGTGCTGAGGTGGTATTTGAGCATTTCCGGCGAGGTCTCGCCATAATAAGATTCAATGTTTTTTTTGCATGAGTTTCGCCAACTCTTTTTCCGTTGCCGCCGTGAGCATGCGCTGGAGCTTTATCTCGATAGCATCACGTCCTACCTCGGCCAGCTTGCTCAATGCCTTCGGACCGGGAACCCGGGCATCCCAATCCGCATCGTAAAAAACGCTGGACACATAATTGACACTGAATATTTTATTTTTCTCGTCGCTGTCACGCAATAGCTTCGCGCCGTTTTTCCCTTGGAAGCGCAGATAATCCTGTTGGGATTGCATGCACTCATGTACCTTGAATAAACATCCGAGAAACATATCCGTTTTTTCAGACCGCTCATAGGCGTTAACATAGATGCTCCTTATCTTATCCCATTCCACATCCGCAATCGGCTCTTGGGTTATCCTGCCTTTCTCCACATGATGAAGCTGCTTCCTGCTGTTATCCAGATGGCGGATAAACGTAGCGTGTTCTCGGGGGGCACGCGCTAATTTCACTTGAGCCTTCAGATCGGCATCCATGTGGGCAACGATGATTCCTTGGCTTAATTCACCTTCAATTTCCCCCATATCGTGCACTAGCGCCGTGAGAAACATCCGCGAGCGCATCTGCCTGAGTTTGTCGAGATATTTTTCCTTTTCTCCATTAATAATCCCCCGATCATGGTCAATATTCTTCATGACACTATGAAACGTCTTATCGATCAGCGCCACCGTATGCAGCGAATGGATACCGGGATTATGGCGGTATTTATGCGTAAACGGCATGTGTTCGTTGTCGGCCCCGCGTTCGCGATCCGAAAGCCGAGCGAACATGTCTGACAGCAGCGCCAGATGATTCGGGCCTATGCTTTCGCCGCCCAGTCCTCCGATGTCAATGCCGTAAGCCGCATCCACAAGCGCAAGCATGAATTTCCACCGGGCAAGCTGAATCTCGCCCGGAATGGTAGCCAGCTTATAGGCACGTTCGTTGCGGTCGGGAAGGTTAATGGCAAATTCCTGGCCTATTTCATAAAAAGCATCTATGGGCGCATAGCGAGCCCATGTCTCTTCACTGCTTTTGGCATAAAGCTGCTTGAGCTCTTTGGAACGGAGCTTGCCCGCTGCGTCAAAAATCGCTTTGTCGCCCTCATGAAGCGTTTTCAACACCTCTTTCACCTCGTCTCGCAGTATTGCAAGCGTCTGGTCGGGCATGTAGGATACGTCCATGCTGGCGCGAGTCAGATTGCTGATGTCCCGGTGCATATGAGCCAATGCGGTCGCAATGACTATTTTCTCCGCAGGCGCGGTGAGAGCTTTTGATTCTTCAAAAAGACACTTGTGCCGGGCTTTAAGCTCTTCAATATGCCGATCAAGGTATGCCGCATGCCTTTGGAGCATGTTATAGCCCTCATGCTCGTCAAGCAACGCCTTCCATGCGTTGGCATATTCCTTGAACGCCTGCTGGACGGTCTCCTCATCCAGGAATGTGCGGGGACGACTTTTCTTCTTCATGGCATATCGCTGTCTGTTATGTTAAATTAATATATCGTTATAATGGCTTAATCATAATGCCAAAAAAGGGGCATTTGTGTCTATATGGAAATTGCCTGAAGTTAAAGTATATACAACATAATATTAATGTAGAGTTAACAAATATTTTGCCATGAATTCTCTTAACCACCCCATAGACGAAAACGGCCTGCTGCGGCTGGAACTGTCCGCCGCAAATGGGCATGTCAAAGCGCGGCTGCATTCGCTTTATGACGCTGAAAGCAGCGCATTGGTGAAAAATATCCTTCCGCTTATATCACTGGGCGGCAACGCTCCAAAGTCCGCAGCGTTCGACATTCCCACACCGCCGGAGGGCACGCTGGAGCTTCGCATCAACAAACAGCTGTTCGCGCGCTTTGCCATCCGGGGCAGCGAGATAACCCTGACGGACGCGCCGCGCAAGCTCTCCGTCTTTGAGACGCGCATCATCGGGCGCGCGCCGCAGGCAGATGCCCCCTACCCCGTTTCGAGTGAAGCCTGGGCGGGCATGCTCACGCCCGTCACCGACCTGCATACGCATCTGTCAACGCAGTCGCGGACAGACGACTTGATCGACATGGGCCTCGATCCCGCGCATATCGTCTATTACCCGGTGGCGGCGCTGCGCATGCTGGGAATCCACGATTATAAGACGGAAGGATTGAAAAAGATTCCCAAGCGCAAATTCCTGCCCCTGGCGCACCTGCAATCCGCAACCGACGCCGAAGAAGACGCCGTACCCCTGTCCAACCTCTCGCCGCAGGGATTGGAGAAGCTCAAGAAAGCCATGCGCTTTACGCCGGAAGATCAAAGCACCTACGAGGCGATGGAGAACTGCTATTATTTCCGCGAGCCTTTCACCAAGGATATTCGCCTGCTGCCGGAGATATTGCGCACCATCGCCAAACACTACAAAGAACAAGGCATCGAATATGCGGAGCTTTCCACCACCGCCCTGTCTGACCCCAAATGGTCTAAGGAAGCCCATTGTCCCACGGCAATAGAATGGCTCAAAGCGGTTCACGAGGTCATGCCCGAGATTGAAAAGACCGGCGTGCATTTCCGGTTCAGGCCCGATCTGCCACGCAACCTCGGCGAGGAGGCATTGAGCGAGCGCATTGCGCTATATAAGCGCATCGCCCCCAGCCCCTACATCGCGGGGCCGGATATTATCGGCTATGAGATGAACAAGACGTCTCACCTGAATAAGCATCTGAACGAGCTTCTGGCATGGATGCACGAAAAGCAGCCCGGCGAGAGCATGCAAATCCATGCCGGGGAGAATGCCAAGAACCCGGCCAATGTCAGGGAGGCCTTGGAATTGGGGCTGGCCAATAATGTCCGGATCATGATGGGGCACGCCATTTACGGCATAGACGAGGAAACCATGAGCCTGGCTACCCAGGCGGCCAAACGGGGCTTAATCGTCGGCGAGTTTCTTTTCGATTCCAATATCGCGTGCAACAACATAGACTATCCTGCCGACGTTCCCATTGGCCGCTTCCTTGCCGCCAAAGTCCCCTGCATATTATCGTCCGACGGAGCGGATATATACCGCACTTCCGCCAGGCAGACGGCGATGGCCGGGCTATTCTGCGGCGTTACGCCCGAAGGCTTCAAAGCCATACGCGATACGGAGAAAAGCTACATTGGGCAGCAACTGGCATTATTGGAAAGTAAGAGAGCAGCCCTTTTAGAGCCTGAGTTCTTCGCCTTGCCCGCCATCCGTCCGCCCGCAAGGGAAACCGCGAAAGCGGATTCCCCTCCTCCTGCCTCACGGGAATTACACGAGGATTTGCAAGCCATCATAGCGTCCCGCCGCCCCATATTCTTCGCGGGCGCGGGCGGATCGGGCTGGAAGGGCGTGCCGGAAGCCGAGAAAGAAAAATTCGTGGAGGGGCTTACCGCATTGCTGATGCGCCTCGATCCGGAAAAGGTCTATTTCGTCAAAGGACGCATCAAGAAAACGGGCGGCGTCAATATCGAACTGGAAAAAGCCATTGCGCGCTATAACCAAACGCACGTAAAGCAGTTCGCCTGCCTTGACATGCTGGCCGAAACCGAAACCGCGCCGCCGGATTCCCCATCGGAACAACATTATACGATGAAGCTGCGCGTGCCGCTGATGAACTTGCCCAGCACCGTCGTGGGATTCCTGAAAGAGCATAACGGATTCGCCTTCTATATAGGCGGCGAGAAATTCACGCGTGATTTCATTCTCGAATCCTATCACCGGGATGTTCCGTTCGGGCTCATGAGCACTATCCCTCATGCTTCGCAGTCCAAGGCGGGCATCTATCCGGATCACGCTTTCGAGAGCGTCAAGGGCATGATAGCATGCGCGGACAGTGCGGGGCTTATGGACAAGCGGCTGAGAACTGACAGACTCGCGGACTCCGCCAACGGCGCGGTGCCAGGCAGAGCCTAAGCCCCCAGCGCCAGCGTGCGCGAATGCCAGGCACGCAGGGCGCTGCGATGGCCGACGCTCACCAGCCCCACTTGCGGCAATTTGTGCTTGAGCAGTCCGTAGAGCTGCGCCTGCGCCACCTCGTCGAGCGCCGAGGTCGCTTCATCCAGGAACAGGAAGTCAGGCGCGGCGATAATCACGCGGGCGAAGGCAACGCGCTGCTGCTCGCCCAGCGACAATATATTCGGCCATAGCTGCGTGTCGCCCAGCCTGTCCGCCAAATGCCCCAGGCCGCACAGCGACAGCGCCTCTTTGAGTTGCGCCTCCGGCACGTCCGCCGCACTTGCGGGATAGCACAGCGCCTGGGCCAGCGTACCCAGAGGCAGATAGGATTTTTGCGGCACGAACAGCATGCGCGCGTGCTCGGGCAGCGTGAGCCTGCCCTTTACGAACGGCCATAGCCCCGCCAGCGCACGCAACAATGTGCTTTTGCCGCTGCCGGAGATGCCGGTGACGAGCAGGCTGTCGCCGGGCGTTATGGAAAGTGCGATATTGTTCAGCAATATTCGCCCGTCCGGAAGCGAGAGGGTCAGCCCTTCCGCCTCGATCGCCTTTTTTGCCGTCGTGCGTTTCTCGAATCCCTCCGCCGGCACCTGCGCCGCCTCGGCTGCGCGCATGCTGTCGTTAAAGCCGCCCAGGCGATCCGCCACGGCTTTCCAGTTGGCGATGCCGGTCGTGGAATCAATCGAAAATGCGTTGATCAGATACGATAAAGCGCCCTGCACTCTTAGAAAAGCCGACGCGGTCTGCATCAACCCACCCAATTCAATCTTCTTGGCAAAGTAGCGGGGCGCGGCCACCATATAGGGAAATACATCCGCTATCTGACTATAGCCTGCCGTGAACCAGTTAAGTTTTTTCTGGCGCTTCATAATCTGCCACCAATTATCCACGATAAAGGCAAAGCGGTTCATAAAGCCCTGCCGCTCTTGCACCTCGCCCTGGTAAAACGCGATGCTCTCGCTATTCTCGCGCAGACGCACGAGGCTATAGCGGAAATCCGCCTCATAGTGCTGCTGCTCAAAGGTAAGCTGTACCAATGGTCTGCCGATGCGGAAGGTAAGCCACGTGCCCAGCGCCGCATAGGCAATCGCCACCCAAACCATATAGCCGGGGATATGAATCGGTATGTAAGGAAGTGTCAGCCAGAATCGGTAGCCGAAAATCTGAGTCTGTCCG